>Ga0172381_10004868_pt1 | contig 13791 bp, 13 predicted proteins | sample Leawel6488metaG_FD_119754 | JGI IMG/M metagenome (GOLD analysis project Ga0172381, IMG submission 119754) | Leachate microbial communities from a municipal landfill in Southern Ontario, Canada - Leachate well 64-88 metaG | ecosystem: Engineered > Solid waste > Landfill > Unclassified | place... | reverse complement strand
AGCAGGTTGACAGCAATCAAATTCAATCTGATTATCGTACGGGCAGTAATAACGGAAAGTGAAACGTGAAAGGTGAATAGTGAATAGATAGTTTCCCCTTTTTTAAAGGGGGATTGAGGGGGATTTTAAAAATGTCATACTGCGCAACAGACAACATCAAGGATCGTATCGGCGAGAACGCACTCATCCAGCTTACGGATGATCTCGGCGACGGCGTGGTCAATGAAGATATTGCCAATGCCGCAATTACCGAGGCCGACGCTACGATTGATGCGTATTGCCAGAAATATTACACGGTGCCTCTTAGTCCCGTCCCGGCCAAGATCACAGAGTTGTCCGTGGATATCGCGGTATACAACCTGTATTCGCGCCGTGATCTGGCGCTGCCGGATATCCGCAAAGACAGATACAACGCGGCAATTAAATTTTTGGAAAAAGTTGCCGAAGGAAAAATAGAACTGGGGTCGAGTTCCGTATCGCCCGCCAATGCAAGCAATGACGTTGATATCGAAAGCGGGACGCGAAAATTCACACGAACTAAGATGAGGAGCTATTGAACCCGGTGAATAGTGAAAAGTGAAAGGTGAAGTCCTCCCCCCCCTCAAGGGGGGAGGTTAGGTGGGGGTGATTAAAACAATGTCCGAAGACACAGGAATCTTAGAAGCCATTCAGGATGATATTCTCGCGCAGCTAGGCACGATCAGCCAGGTCAAAACCGTCGACGCCTGGCAAGGTGAAGTTTCCGATCTGCTGAAGATCCCGCAAAAGCTTCCGGCGCTCAACGTCATCTACCAGGGCGGCGTCTATGAACCGTTCTCTCAGGTGGGCGAAAACACAAGCGCGGCGATGGATTACTTAATCATATTGATTGTGCAAAACCAGAAAGCCCGCAAAGACGCCCTGCTTACGGCCTACAATATCATCGAGCAAACCCGCGTCAAATTGACCGGACACTGGGTCGGCGAATATGATTTCTGGCGGCCCCGGCGGGAAGAATTATTGATGGCCGAGGGGAGTACGCTGGTCTACGGCCTGACGTACGGCCTGGATCAGGTTTTAACGCATACGGACTAAACAAATTAAACGCATATAAGGAGGATATATGAGATCAGTACACGCAACACATAATATGTTTGCTGTTTCCGCTAACCTGCGGGAAACGGCGATCAATACCGAACAGACGCTGGACACAACCATGATGTTCGATATTGGCGATATCGCAAAAGTAGAAGCCCGGCGTCAGGACAATTCCAACCAGGCTATCGGCAAGGAGGAGCCGGATCTTATTTACGATAACGGCGCGCTGACGTCTCTGGCCGCCAACGCGTCGATGGCCATGCCTCAGCATTTTGCTTTTATGCTGGGCTATGGGCTGGGAAACGTAGCATCCGCAGGCCTCGGAGATGGATATAAACACACGATAACGCCGATTGAAGGCGGGCTGGATGAAGACCGGGAAAACCCGTCATTCTCTCTGGCGCAGCGCTACGGCAAGACAATCGGGAAAATTCTTTTCGCCTCGATGTTTGTCGACCAGGTCACTGCGACATTCCGCAAAGACGACTGGGTAAAAATAGCCGGGCAGTTCAAAGGCACGGGGAAACACACACTCGATGTAGAATCAGAGACCGTCGAGGCGCTGGATAATGCCACCAGCTTAACGTTGGATGCAAACGGCGTGGCTGGAGCGACGGCGGCGGCACGGCTGGACAATATCCAGGAAATCAAGGTCGAATTGACTTCGGGCGTCTGGACGCAGGTCGAGTTCTCGGCGGTGTCCGCAGAGACTCCGGCAGTTATCACCATCAGCTCGGCTGGTGGGGCAGGAGAACTTACCGTAAATTATAAAATCCTGTATCGCCCGACGGAAGCCGCGTGGGGCACTTTCCCCGCGCGCGTTAGCGAAGATCCTCTGAAAGTGGCAAAGATCTCCGTGATTCACGGCGGCAAGTGGAACGGCACGTCTTTTTCGGGTGGCCGCACGGTGACCAGCGAAATCAATTCCCTGGAATACACGCTCAACAATAACGGCGAATGCGAATTCGTTCCCGGCGCGGGCGGCGACTATGCCGCGCGTTATTTCCGCGACGGACGCGTGCAAAAAATAAAACTCGACCGGGAATTCCGCGAGCTCGTTATGCGGCAGCACGTTGAAGACAATGACACCTTCGGCATCTACATCAAGGCCGAAGGCGCGCTCTACGATGCTACCTACAAGTATCAGGTCGAGATGATATTCCCGAAGTGCGCGGTCATGACGGCTGATCCCGGCGTGGACAGCAAGCGCCTGAAAGAGGATGTTGATGTGCAGGTACTCGAAGATGACACCTATGGGAGCGTAATCGTCCATGTGCAAAACATGGTTGAGACGTACGCGGGTGTGACTTTAGAGTAGTGACGGGTGAATAGTGAATGGTGAATAGACCCTTTACCGTTACAAAACTATAAAATTAATCACAGGAGGCAAAAGGAAAGCATGGCAAGAATGTTATCGGAAAAACCCCTCAGCGTTACGTTTGTGGATAATTTATCCGGCGGCCAGATTACGCTGGAATACAACGCACCTTCAACCGAGGACCGGATCCAGTATAGCAATTCGATTGTCGCGCGGCGGGGCAAGAAAATAGAGATGTTCACCGGCCAGGCGCGCGCGAAGTTCGGCGCGAAAATTCTGTGCGGCATCAAAGACGGTGATTTTGTGAAGGGCGACGGGAAGGCGCTGTCATCCAACGCCGCTTCGCCGGACTACGATCCCGGCTGGAAAGAATTCATCACCAAGTACGCGCCGGATGTCGTGCAGATGCTGGCCATGCACGTCTTCGAGAACGCGCTGTCGTTGGCGGAGGTGGATGAGGAGGACCCTACCTAGCGGATTGTGAAGCGATCCGCAAAGGGCTGTGCGATGAATTTCAGCAGGATAAATGTTTTAACCAGTTCGGCGATAGATTAGAGAGGACGTGCCAACGGTGTGATATGAAGAGGGCGCAGGATCTGCATCCCTACACCCTGATAATAATGAAACTGGTCGGGCTCATGGCAGCCGGATATCCTTTCGGCAAGAATGATTTGACTTTCGAAGAATGGGAAGACCTGGGCACGATGATGGATATACTCGAAAATAAAAAAAGAGAAAAACCGATCCCGGTATACATGGTGACGATGAAATGAATAAAAACACAGTCACAGTGCAGTTGATGGTCAAAGACGACGGCTCCGTCGTCATGAAGAAGTTCGGCAAAAATTCCGAAGAGGCGCTGGGCAAAACGGCACACGCGTCCACAAAAACGGGAAATTCTCTGCAAAAACTTAAGGGCAGCTATCTCGCTCTGACGGCGGCAGCAGCCGCTTTTGCGGTTGTCGCATCAAGCGCGGTAAGGGTTGCTACGGCTTCCGTGCAGGCTTTCATGGAAGAGGAAGCCGCGCAAATGCGGCTGGCTGTGGCGATGGGCAACGCCGGGACCTACACCCGGCAAAACCTCGAGATGCTGAAAGATTATGCCGCGCAGCTGCAGCAGAACACGAAATTCGGCGACGAGATGACCCTGTCCATGATGGCCAATTTACAGACATACGGGATGGATATCGCGGTACTTAAAGAAGCGACCCAGGCCAGCATGGATCTGGCGGCAGCCAAAGGCATGGACCTGGTCGCCGCGTCGGAGCTGGTCGGCAAGGCCTTTGTGGGCGAGACGGGCACGCTGGCGCGTTACGGCATTGTTTTGAGCGACAACATCGAAAAGAGCGATAAGTTTTCTGCTGTGCTGGCGATCATCCAGCAGCGCTTCGGCGGGTCCGCCACGGCGGAGCTGGAGACGTATGCCGGGCAGTGGGCGAAAATCAAGAACTGGTGGGGCGACATGGCCGAAAAAGTCGGGCTTACCCTTTTAAAAGTTCTGGAGGCTATTCAGTTTGCCCTCGGCATGGTTGTCGCCGGTTTTTATACCTTGCTGGAAAAAGTAACGGCAAAGCTTTCCGATTTGGTGAGCTATGCCGAAAAGCTGCCGTTGATCGGCAGCAAATTTACCGGTCTGCGGAAGGAACTGGATTTTATTTCGCAGGGCTACGGAAACGCCAAAGATAGCGCGCTGGGATTCGCCGACACGAATTTGAAGATGCTGACGTCTTTCGACCGCGTCGGCTCTTTTGCGGATAAAATATACAAGGGGAAGAAAGGCTCGTCCGTCGTCAATCCTCTGGCCGGTGCCGATAAGGAAGCGCAGGACCTTTTAAAATCGTGGACGGATATCGAGTCGCGCATGAAAAATGAAATGGAACTGGCCGGGCTGGACGATCTCACCAAAAAACTGGTCCAGAACCAGCAGGAAGCCGAAGGGCTGATTGCCAAATTCGGCAAGATACCCGGCGCGATCGCATTAATCACCCAGGCATGGGACGTGGCCGATCGCGAGGCAATTCTGGCCGCCGAAGCCAAAGCGATCGACGAGTATAACAAGCGGCTCCAGGAACAGGCCGAAAAAGAAAGGCAGATGGCGTCGGAACGGCTCGCGGCGCAGCACGATATTTATCAGGATTTGCGCGGATACGAGGATAGTTTCTATACGGTGTCGGAAGCGTTGATCGAAGAACAGGCGCAGCGGTACCGCGATTTAAAAATTGATGAGGTCGCCATCGCAGCCTGGGCGGCGGAAGAAAAACGCAAAATCCAGCTCAAATTATATCAAACGGTGCCGGGCGCGAAAACGTTCGGCGAAGGCTGGAAAGAAGGTTTGCGCGACTGGGGCAAATCGCTGGGCACTGAATTTTCACAGGCGCAAGAGCTGGCGACAACAACGGCAGAATCGATGTCGAGCACCTTCAGTGATCTGTTTTTCGATTCGATGAAAGGCGAATGCAAAAGCTTCCGCAGTTATTTTGCCTCATTCAATGACGCGATCCTGCGCAATCTTACCGATACTACAGGCAAGATGGTATCTCAGTGGATTTTAAGCCTCGACGAGATGGGAAATTATTCAGCAGCAAAAGGCCTGGCAGGCTTCATCGGCCAACTTGCCGGGTCGCTTTCCGGCAGCGGGTCAGCAGGAAGCACAGCCGGTTCGATGGAAGGCGGCACATTTGTTGCGGCGATGGCCGAACACAAGGGCGGCATTGTCGGCAAAGAGGCGTCTCATATTGTGTACGTTCCGTCAGCGGCATTTGCTAACGCTCCGCGATATCACAATGGATTTATGCCGGGCGAGAGACCGGCGATCATCAAAGATGACGAGGCTGTTCTTACGCCCGGCCAGATGGCCGCGCTGGGACGCGATCGCGCCACTGAAATTAATATCGCCAATATCGTGTCGCCCGATATGATGGATGCGTATTTAGCATCTCCGCGCGGGAAAAACGCCATGCTCAATGTCATCGGCTCCAACGCTGGCGCGGTGCGGAGAGTGATTAGAGGTTAATGAGACAGTGGATCACGCAGTGATCCCAAAGCGAATTATCCCAGGAGCGAAGCGACGCGGGATAAAGAAAGTTCAACGTTCAAGGTTGAACTTAGAACATAGAACTTAGAACGTAGAACGTAGAGCCAAAGGAGCGAAGCGACTTGTCAGCTGACGTATATCTTACAATTCAACCGTCCGAAATGAAGCTGGCGCATATCTGGCGTACGGCAATTCAGACGGCAGTCGCGGGCAAAGACAAGCGCACGGCGCTCTTCACGTGGCCGCGCATAAAAATCAACAATAAATATCTGATCTCAGGGACAAAGCGCATGAACCAGATCAAGCGCAATTTGATTTTTAGGGTGGATGCAATATGGGGAATCCCGCTCTGGCCGGACATTACAACGCTCGCGGCCCAGGCAGCCAGCGGCCAGAAAATACTGGCGGTGGCCGAAACGGCCTACCGTCATTTTTATGCCGGACGAAATTGCATTATTATCTCCGCGTCAGATCCTGATTCCTACGAGGTTGGCGTCATCAATGTGCTGGCCTCGGCGCAGATCACGCTTGTAGGCAATTTGACTTCCACCTGGCCAGCCGGTTCTTTTGTATTGCCGCTGTACGATTGCCGCATTGCCTCCGCGCAGAAAGTCAGCGGCGCCAACGAACGCAGGCAGGTATGGTATATCGAGGCGATGGAAGCCTTCGAAGATGCCCGCTCATTCAGTTATAGCCTGCCCTCTTCCGGTGCGGCGCAATACGAGAGCATTGACCTGCTCACGCTTCCGATGGACAAACCCATTGAGTACGGTTTTGCGCGTCCTTATGATATGCAGCAATTTCTGGGGCTGGGGTATGCTTATTCCCGCTTCGCTACGGGCGATAATAATTTGTCTTTTAAATCGGCGGCAACCTTGTCATCGCGCCCGCAGATTCGAGAGCTTTTAGATTTCTTCGATTCCCAAATGGGCAGACACGGCGATCTCTGGGTGCCCTCCTGGAGCCGGGACATCGTGCCTACCGTGGCCATTGGCGCGTCCGATACTGAAATCACGATAGACCCCATAGACTATGACAATACCTATCTGGCCAATGATGTTATAGGCAGGCACGTATTCGTTTATTTTCCGGACAAATCCTATGTCTGCCGCAAAATCATTGACGCCACGGCGGAGACCATTGAGCTGGACAGCGCTCTGGGCACCGCAGTTTCAGCCAGCCAGTTAAAGCGGCTCATGATTTCTTTTTTAAATTATGTACGATTCGATCTCGACGAACTCGAAGTGTCTTATCCATATAACCACGGCGCGCGCGGCAAGGCCGAGCTGAATTTCAAGGCCCTGCTGGGCGAGGAGATTTCATTATGAAATCTCCATCAGAAACTTATATTGCCAACGAAGAAGCCAGCAAACGAAAGCCTGTCGAGCTCTACAAAATATGGGTTGGCAGCACGTATTACTATTATACCAATGGCGATGTAGCGGTGGTCTTTGATTCACAAACCTATACACCCGCGACGATTTCAAGAGGATCTTTGGAAAATAATTCCACGCTGGATGTCAGCGTCATGCGCGTTCAGTTCGCGCCGATAGCGGTACCGATCCTTCAATACATAGCCATTAATCCGATCGACATTATCTGGATTGAGATTTCACGGCTTTTTCGTGATCAGTCGCCGCTGGAGAAGTCCGTCATCTTTATCGGCCAGATCAAAAGCGTGTCATTCAAGGGCGTGAACGCCGAGGCCGAATGCGTCAGTTTTGAGCACTTTTTACGGATGCCGGTGCCGGTATATCGCTATTCGATAAGCTGTAATCATAAGGTGTTTGATGCGCTCTGTGGGCTTACTGCCGCGTCTTATCAAATTAGCGCGAGTGTCACGTTGGACGAGACTCAGACTCAATTGACGGCCTCCGCGTTTGATGCGTTAGCCGACGGATATTTTATCGGTGGATTGGCACAGTTCGAGGGTGAATCACGGGTAATCATAGCGCACACAGGCAGCGTGATCACGCTTGCGTATAAATTCAATAATCTGGAATCAAGCGATACGGTAGATGTATATCCCGGTTGTGACGGCACGCCGACAACCTGCCGGGATAAGTTTGATAACATCACGCATTATTTCGGATTCCCGTTTATCCCAGACGAAAACCCGGCTTTGAGGGTACCGTAGTTTTGTCATTCCCGCGAAGGCGGGAATCCAGGAAGGTTAATCATGAACACATATTTTTTATACTATTTCGACAACCCTGAAAAACTTACCGAGCTAGGCCGCATCCTGGTCGAGTGGGAAGGCACGCCGTACCGCCACCACTGCGGTGTTAAAGGGTTGGGAACCGATTGTATTCACTTTGTCGGGCGTGTTTTGGAAGAACTCGGTGTTTTAAAATGGCGCAAAAATCTTGTGCCGGATTACCCACGTGACTGGCATCTGCACAATACCCGTGAATTGTTGCTCGACAATTTAATCCAAGAAATTCCCGGCGAGAAAGTGGCTCTCGATGATCTCCGGGACGGCGATATTATTTTATCACATTATGGTCAGGCGTCTTCCCATGCTGCCATATATTATCAGGGCTATTGCTGGCAATCGTTGGATGGAATTGGCGTTGTAAAAATTAATATCTCCGATCGGGCACAGCGGCGGCAGATGAAATACGCTTACAGGGTCTTTGGCGCGGAGGTTGTCTCATGAGTTGGCGAACAGCAGGGCAGGCAGTTGTCAGCGGCATTGTCGGCGCGATATACGGATTCGTTAAGGGCGGGCCGTGGGGCGCGGTAGCAGGTTTTGTCATCGGCGCGGGGTTATCTCTGTTATCGTCGGCGATGCAGCCCGATGTCAGCCAGCCCGGCGTCCCCATCCAACAACTGCAAATGCCGTCCAATATCATCGGCGAAGTAATCCCCGATGTGCTGGGCACCGTCAAGGTATGCGGCACATTTCTATGCTTCGGACATGAACGATCCGAAAAAGAAACAACTTCCACAGGCGGCAAAGGCGGGGACGAAACCGAAAGTGTTACCGGTTATAGATATTACATGACGTGGGCGCAGGCAATATGTCTGGGGCCGGTGGATACTGTGTACTCTGTGTTTAAAGACGACGATGTTGTTTTATGGTCAGGCGAGTTGAATCGTCCGGTATCCGGTGGCATGGAGACAATAACAGTCCCTGATTATGGAACAATATCTTTTTATTTCGGCACGACAGACCAGGCGGCCAATACGGCTGTTGGGGGGCTGATCAGCGATGCCACGCTTAATTCTCCTCTGCGCGGCCTCTGTTACGCGGTGTTTAACGATTTCTACATTGGCGAATACAACCGCTGCCCGGCAATCAAGTTCGTTTTGAAAAAGACGCCGGTAATATCCGCGCTCTCCGCCAATAATACTGTGGGCGATTACGATTACAATCCGATTCACGCGCTCTGGTACGTGCTGCATGATCTGGCCGGACTGCCTGATACATGGTTGCATGACGCGGATTTTATCGCAGCGGCGGCAACGATTAAAACAGAAGGATTAGGTGTCAGCATGTTATTGGATCGTTACCAGACGGCGATTGATTATCTGGAAACGATCAATTCACATATTAACAGCATTATCAGATATGGCAACGATGGGAAGTTTCATCCGAAACTAATCCGCAATGATTATACCGTGGGAACCTTGCCGCTGATCGACGAATCAATCGTTTTGGACGATCCTGCTCTTTCTCGTAAAAGCTGGATTGATACGATCAATGAGGTTAAAGTGCAATATTCCGAAATTTGCTATCCCGGAGTAGGTGCAACAGGCGGTGCCGTGTATTGTAAGAACGATTATATCTATCATGTATTCACGAAAACGACTGATGATGCTCCGGTAGAATATTTCAGCCTAACCGTCAACAAAGCCTTAACAGCAAAAATATTAGTTATAGCCGGGGGAGGAGCTCCTCCTTCCTGTTGGTTTTATGGTTCTGTATGGGCCGGAGGAGCTGGTGCGGGTGGCCGCAGAGTTTTTGAAAACGTGGACTTGCCCCTTGGATCATATTCTATTCAGGTCGGTGGCGGAGCCTGGGCATGGCCAAGGGCGTACACTCCGTCTGGATATGATTCAGTCTTTACCTCTCCGGAGGGAGAACTTACTTCTACTGGGGGAGGTCACGGCGGTCGGGATACTATGCCAGGCTTGGCAGGAGACGGCGGTAGTGGTGGCGGTGGCTGGGGTGAACCAGGCAAAGGGAACACTCCGCCAACATACCCATCACAGGGTAGCGACGGTGGCAGTGGTGGCGAACATGGCAATCCTTTTGGTGGCGGCGGTGGATATACAGGCGTCGGAGGAAATGGTGCACTAGGGACTGGGGGATACGGTGGGGCTGGTTATTTAGATGAAATTTTATCCGAAATCTGGCCGGAGTATCCCTCGTTATATTGTGTATGTGGAGGGGGCAACGGACACGGAGACAATTCAAATGGGAGTCCTGCAATAATTTTGGATTTGGATGGGAAACTTCAATATTGTGGGGGGAAAGACCACTTCGGTGGTGGCGGTAATGTATCATATGTCGAAACTAATCCAGATTGGGTAGCTCTTGGCCGAGTAGGGGGGAACGGCATTGTGGTTGTCGTTTATGCTTCGGAGGAGGCAGCCCTTAACATTAAACAATCTACCCCGGCGGTCAATGCCGTCGACAAAGGCAACCACGCAATACAGGGACGCAACGTATCCAGGACCATTCAACTGGCCTGCTTCACCAACGATCAGAACGCTGTCTGGGCTGCGCGGGAAAATCTGCGCCGCGAATCATACCCGCTGGCGACGATCTCTTTCGTGGCCAACCGTGATGCCTTCCGTTATGAAGTCGGTGATGTTTTTAAATTTTCTTATGCAAAGTACGGTGTCGCCGATATGGTCTGCCGCGTTCTGCAAATTCAGGAAGAAGGCCCTGAATCGGAAAACATAACAATCACAGCAACCGAGGATATCTATTCCGTATCGTCGGTAATTACCGAATATACGGTGCCTACTAATTATGCCGGTCAACGCCAAAATTATCTCGTCGAAGCCTTTGAAAATCAAAAAATATTTGAAGTGCCTTATGTTCTGGCGACCGACGGAACCGTTAAACTTGCACCGTTGGTTTGCCGTGAAAATTCTATGGACATGGGATTTAATGCATATCTAAGTACGGATGGCGGATCGTCTTATCAATTGCTGTCTCAAATAACCTCATTATTACCTTACGGCGAGCTTGTAGGCACATATTCTGCCGATACCTATGCTATCGACGACGTTGGATTACTTGTTGATATTGAACAGGATGCCTCTTTGGTGGAAACATCAACGTGGCCCGCTATACTGGCTGGCTCCAGCAATCTAGCACTTCTCGGCGATGAAATCATTTCCTTCCTGACTATTACACCTGTTACTGGCATACGATACCAATTGACCAATATCATTCGCGGCAGATTTGGAACTCAAAAAGTAAGCCATTCCGATGGCGAGACTTTATTCTTTCTTGGTTCGGCTTCTGCCACGGCTTTGCTGTCTAACGCCGAGATCCTTCCCGGCGCGACGCGCTATTTTAAATTTGTTCCTTACAATCTGAAAAAATCTGGCCTGCTTGCCGATGCCACGGCGCTCAGTATCACCATTGAAGGCAAGGCCAGGACGCCCTATATCCCTATCAATTTTGCGGCCAATGGTGGTGCATTTGCGGCACGTTACGATACGGATTGCGTGTTGACCTGGGCGCCACGCTATCGTGGACGCGGAGCAGGAATTGGTATTCCCGGAACAGTGCTTGCAGATTCTGCCCACGAAGGACTGTTTAAGATCGAAGTCTGGGTTGGTGGCTCGCTGGTTAGGACGGCGACCGCGATTGACGCGGCCACGTGGACATATACGGCGGCCATGAACACGTCCGATAACGGTTCGGCGGCGGCGTCAATAATTTTTAAATTGTCAAATTATCTGATGGTCGGCGGCGATACTTACGAATCCGATCAGGTATCTGTAACCTGTAAAAAGAACGCTTAGGAGGCGATTATGACAGACATTTATAGCTTGCACGAAATTGATTATTCAGCGCAGGGCTGGGACGCCATTCTTGCCGCTGACATGGCGATATTGGATGCGGTAATACCCACACGCATTCTAGGCACGCTGGGCGAGACGGTGGCCGCTTATACGCCACTGTATTTAAAGGCGTCCGACAGCAAATGGTATAAAGCCAAAGCTGACGGCTCTCTCGGCCCATGCCACGGCCTGGCGGTTGAAGGCGGCGATGCAGACGATGAAATCCGCATCCACCGTATGGGGAAGATCACTAATTCGTCCTGGACATGGTCGCTTCTGAATAAGCCTGTTTATCTCGATCCATCCACAGCCGGAACTCTCACACAAACAAGGCCGTCTGATTATATCCAGATAGTCGGATTCGCCATTTCAGCGACAGAGATTCTTGTTATTCCGCCAAAGGATATCCCCAAGCCGGAAGTGCGCGGTACGACAGGAGGAATTAAACGGCTTGCTGCCGAGGCCACAGGTACGCCTTCCGGAACTACGACATATTTTGATATTACAGTCAATGTGCCGTCCGGCGCTCGTCTATTAGGCACCCAACTAAGAGTAGACACCGCGTTGACGACCGGAGAGACGTGGAGCGCAGCATATCAGACCGGTTCATCAACGGTCATTGCCGCCGCTGGACAGGCCGTCGCCAAAAACACAAAGATTAATAAAATGCACGTCGATGAGATAACAACCGACACAACGGTTATCCGCATTACGCGTGACGCCGGTAATTTTACCGACAGCGTCGGCGTGATCCGCGCAATATGTTACTATGAAACTTTTGAAACAATGGAAGACAGTATTTTCGGGAGTTGACGCTCCCAAAACCATGCGAATCCACCGCAAGACAGGATGACCTGCTACCGTCCACCAGACCATGCACGGCGGTTATAGCAGGGAGCATCCATTAAATCAATGGAGGTTTGATCGCATGAAAAGTTTTCTATCGTATCTGGGCGGTAAATCATTGCTGACCGGGAAAATCGAAGGGAATTAAAGGGCGAGAGGTATCGATCTATACAGGGTGTTATATTCTCCATCAACATTACTTAACCACTTAATAACATTACACATTTAAAATATATTAAAATAATTAAAGATAATGCTTGACATCTTGATGCATGTGATATACTATGCAATCAACAACAATAATTACGGAGGAAAAAAAATGAAGAAAATTTCAAGTCTAAAAAGAAACAGTAGAAACGAGTATCAGACATCAGATGGTAGATTATGGACAGGCGCGGCATATCATGCCCATGATGTTTTTGAGGCTGGCGACGGAAAGGCCTACTCAGAACTTGGTCAACATAGCGATGAGCACGGGTGGACATTGCGCGGAACCGGAGATTACGTAATGTTACGCGAAACAAATGAAAGTATTATTGCCCATGACCCACGACTTACCGCGGCATTAGAGTATGCCCGACAAAACATACCAATGGACTTCAGGTATCATCTTCACAATGGACAGTTAAAATTAAATCATTGGGATGGTCGTCGAACTTTTAAACTCAAAAAACTGGTTGGGAAATTAACAGAATACAAGGATATTTTAACTTATTAATAGAGCCGCCTTGTTTAGCCCCGATCTTGTGTGAGGTCGGGCAAGGCGGCTATCTACAATAGTAGAAATTACTTGTAGATTACCACCAACAATACAAAAGTCAAGGAGAAAGAATGGACACAAAAACCGTAATAATCCGAGAGTTCCCCGAAGAATTACACAAGGAATTTAAGACCTTGTGTGCATTGGAACCAATGCCGATGAACCGTAAAATTATTAAACTAGTGACGACATGGGTCGGTGAGCATCACGCCATGATTGAACAGATCAGGAAGTTAAATAAAAAATAATCTCCCCGCCGGGCGGGACTCCAACCCCGCCCTTTTTTATCAAGCATTATTCAATTTTCAAAGAACAAAAATAAAAAAAATATAACAAAATCATTAGAGCCGATCGCAAGCCTCTGGCTTGCTCCGGCTCACTTCTGTGTTATCCGGTGAGATATTTTAATGGTAAATAGACTGGCGTTTGGGGGTTAAACCCGCTAAAAAAGTGGCATGAGCGGCGGGATAATCAAATGAAACTTGATACAATCAAATGATTTTTGGAAGTCATTTATCGCGTCTTTCGCCCTCGCGCTATCACACCCGCCTACAGCTCAGGCCGCTGTGGAAGATAAGAAAAAGAGTGCGCCGAAGCCCAAGGCAAAAGCGAAGGCCAAAGCAAAAGCAAAAATGACCGTGAAGGCAAAGGCCAAAAAGGCCAAGGGACGCAAGTAATTAACCATTGGGCGACGGATCATCAATCCGGCACTCAGATTAATTCATT
>Ga0172381_10004867_pt1 | contig 13793 bp, 9 predicted proteins | sample Leawel6488metaG_FD_119754 | JGI IMG/M metagenome (GOLD analysis project Ga0172381, IMG submission 119754) | Leachate microbial communities from a municipal landfill in Southern Ontario, Canada - Leachate well 64-88 metaG | ecosystem: Engineered > Solid waste > Landfill > Unclassified | place... | reverse complement strand
TCTTTCATGTATTCTTTATGCCTTTGATAATCATAAAGATACGAATATAAATTCAATTAACCAACTGATTTTTAATTATATATAACATTGTTTCGACAAATTTAAACAGTTTCTTAATTTTGTACTCATCATTAAAATCAATAGGAAGATGAAAAAACTAACTTTATTAATTATTTGCTCATGGTTTAGCATGCTTTACACCTATTCGCAGGATGTAATTTACAAAACCGAAAGGGCATTAATACAGTCGCTGCGAAACGATGATAAAACCGAGATTATTATACCCGGTTGTAATGGCGACGGGCTTAAAATGGATAATATCAACAATCTTTATGGCGATTACTGGGGGTTTTGTTTAGTTGGTACAGTAAACGGGCTTGCGGACATTACTGAAAAGCAATATTGTACTGCACAAAAAATTGCCTTGAGAAAAGGTTGCGGCTATATTGCTCGCCACAATGACGGACGCGGGGATGATATATTTGTACGTATCTATGTGACGGAATTGGTAGTCAATAAGGATAAGGAAGTTATTGGTGCAACCCTGCTTTACGAATCCAACTATCAGAGTAACTCGGAGATTCAACAGGCGGAGCAGCGTATTAGAACTGAGGAAGAAGCCACAAAAGTATTCTGGAATGGCAATGCTGTACCTGATAAAATACTACGCAAAATAGTACTGGATAAATTTGACACCAACAACGACGGCAAGATTAGTCAAACAGAAGCCGCAAAAAGAACCTCACTTGAAATAAGAGACAAAAATATAAAATCGTTAACAGGAATAAACAACCTGACAGGATTAACATCAATCTTGCTCTACAAGAACACTACTTCTATTGACAATATAGAGATTGCACTCCCCAACCTGCAACGGTTTACCATATTGGATTGCAACTACAACGAATCTTCTTTTGATTTAACAGGTTGTGTAAATATTGATTCAGTAGAATTGGGAAATTCGTCTATTAACAAACTTATACTACGAAATTGCACAAAATTAAAGTCTATAAATTCAACACCATACTACGATTCGAAATATTTTTATTACACCAAGGTGAATCAATTGGACGTTTCCGGTTGTATAAGTTTAAAGAATATCAATAGCCAAAATTCTTTCATACGGGGTAGTTTTTTAAATACTGCTGAATGTACAACCTTGGAAAAAGTAATAGGAAATTTTCAAGAAATAAACTTATCGAACTGTACCAATCTTAAAATAATATCTAGATTCAGTGACAATGGCGATTATAAATTGAAGAAGTTGAATTTAGATGGATGTTGTAATTTAGAGACGCTTGACTTTCAATATAGTTCGGATTGCGAACTGCCTGAGTTAAACTTAAGTTGTTGCAAAAATCTTAGACATATCGGGTTACGTAGCACAACGCTTACTATGTTAGACTTATCACAGTGCAAAAGACTTAGATATATAGCAATATCAGGGAATAAACTCTCCATGTTGGATTTATCTCATTGCAATGAGCTAGAATCATTAAGGATTGATGGACTCCAAACAGAAACACTAAACTTGAAACAATTAAATCATTTACAAAATTTAGAATGCTTAAGAACTCGATTAACGGCACTGAATCTATCGGATTGTGATAGTCTTCGATCAATTTTAATTTATCAAAATAAAAATCTGGAGACACTTGATTTAACCAATTGCAAGTTATTAGAGGAAGTTGATTGTGCAGAAAACAACAATCTTAAATCAATTGTACCATCAAATTGGAGCAGTTTGCGAGATATTGAAGTTAGTGGAAGCAATAACTTAGCATTTAATTGTAAATATGGGCGCGTAAAATGTGAAAATAACCAGAGTTTTCATCTAACCATTGAACCTGATGAAATTGCAGTATATGGCTCTTTATTCGAACTAAACTTATCTGAATTTGACAAATTTAAACACATACGACTTTACATAGATGAAATAGAAAAGATAGATTTTTCCAATTTCAGACATTTAGAGTCTGTAACGTGTTCTGGAAAGAAATTAAAAGAAATCAATTTATCTGGTTGTGACCGTATTAAAACCATTTGGTGTGGCGTTAATAAAAATCTGGAATCCATTAACTTGACCGGTTGTAGTTCTCTGTCAACTTTATTCTGCGAAGAGAATCCTTCTTTGACTACTTTAGATATCTCGACATGCTATTCTCTTACCTCACTCGATTGTGAAGGAAATGTTAGCCTCACTAAATTGGATGTTACAAATAATCATCAATTGAATTGGATACGCTGTTGTAACACTTCTATAAGCGAACTGGATATTAGCCATTCGAAAACAACAATGTGGGATAATTCTTTACCTGATGTTGGCGAGTCTGCCATTCCATCTGCTACCGAAGGATTCAAAACATTGTGGGTCAACAAAAATCAAAAAATCAATGAAAATTTATTCTTAAAGGATTTGAAAGGTAAGGACAAAGTGCTCCTTCTTAAACACAAGCTAAATGATAACAGTGAAGAAATTGACTTTATTCCCGCAGATTTCAACTTTAAAATTAAAGTGCGCTAACAAAATCTACTCTTATAAATCCAGAAATATATGCATTTATTGCTTGAATTTAAGACTTATGAAACTACCATGTTCAGATAAACATTCAAAAGGATGATAATTTTCCAATTTGGAGTTTCATACAACCTAAAACTAAAAAATATAATCATATGAACACGAAAGAAACCAATAATGAACCGGCAGCAAGCGAAAGCCATTCAGTAAATCAGGCAAATCTCTATCAGCCAAAAAGCAAAAGGACACTATTGTTGATCTTATTTGCTTTATATGCAATTATATATGCTATTGCGTGGAAATAAATTTGCCATAGGATCAATAGACCTGTCGATTCTACTCTTAATCGTTGCGTTACATTTCCGTTTGGCAAGAAAAAAGTTTGCCGAAGGCAAAGCCGTAAGAAAATACGATACTCAAACTCGCAAGATAGCTCTTTGGGTTATTTATTTTGTAATTCTGATCACCGTAGTTCCCATGTTTCTCTTTGTCTTTGGCGATTTCTTATGAGATAATGATTAATGTATAATTATGTTAATACTAGCAAATCCCAGCACGAGCTTTGGAGCCAGGCTGACATAGATGGTATTCTCTTCGCTAAACGGATAGAAATATTCGACAGCACTACCATTAGCCTTTTCAAGGACATATTATTTAGGCTCTCCCGCTTTAACTATGCGTGTTCTTGGAGATACCGTAGATAAATTCCATTTCTTTGATATAGAAACGGCAACATTATCTAACGTTATTGCTTTTGCAAATCGGAATCGGTAAGCCGATAAAGTTGAAATAATCAAACAGGATTCAATTATTGGAGTATTAGATTTATATCCAAAACAGCCTACCTAAGTCAACTTTGTTACACATAGACCCATATAATATTGAAAGATCATCTACAAACGGAAAGGATTATCTGGATGTATTAACAGAAGCTTCTGAATGAAGAATGAAATGTGTTCTTTGGTACGGTTTCAATACCCTTGAGGAGAAGAAATATCTCGATGATTCTATGATGGATAAATTGTCAGGTAAAACGATTGATAATTTGCTATCTATGGTGTTGGTTGTGAGTATTATACATAAATATATAATCTTATATAATCCAGAAATATTAGGTAATGGATTTCTGACGAATAATTTATCTGATGCATCTGCATCTACTATTGAGAAGTATAGCAAGTCGTTTACAAACCTATATCAATATACATTAAAGACTCAAAATCAACTAACAAAAGTTCTATTTCAAATAATTTGTGCCGTCCAAAATGTAGACTTAAGGACGGCAGTATTGCAGCCTTCCAAATGCGTATAGATTCTCAGGGAAGTGTCATTAGCACTATTTCATGTCTGAAACTACAACAGCAAAATAACCAACAGTATCCTTTTTCCTCCCTCCTTGGAGAGATTGGGAAAGCCGTTCAATCAAGCGATTAATCATATAGTATGAAGGTATTCATAGATAAACTGGAAAAAGAAATAGAGGCTCGTTTGCAAGTCGTCGAAACAATGGAGGCGGATATGCTCAAAAAGGCATTGGAAGCCTCACATATACTAGGTAATGCGTTTGATCGCCTGAAGGAATTTATTTTATCCTCTGAATTTAGAGATGCTGAAGAAGAGATTCACTTTTTCAAAAACGTTAAACCCAAATTGTGCTCCCGTTTGATATACTATCGTAAGGTTTATAATATTGAAATGAACCGTCCGGTGGGAAGCCAAGAGGTTCAACGAACATACCTGCACAAAGAACTGGAAGAAATACAGGACTACATCAATAAACGATTGGATTTTGTCCGTTATTACCGCTTCGGCTCCACGCACCTGGATTCCCTTTATTTCTTGCGCGGCAGGGTGGATACAGAACAATACCTGGAAACTTTTTACTATGAACTTGATCCGAATTTCTCCACCAACTGTGATTTTAAAGTGGCCAAAATCATGGCCAACGATATGCTTTCCGCTTACCTGATGCAGGAAATAGAGCTATTGAATGACAATGTAATGAAATTCGGTACTTTTAACTTTCCCGCCACAAAAAAAACATGGAAGGGAACAAAAACGGAGCTACAGGAACAAATCTACGCTTGGGACAGTGCCAGTTCGTTCGGAGACGTGCCACTAACGCAGTTGTACGACTATATCCAAAATGTATTCAATATAGAGTTGGATGGCAATCTTTCGCGTGCTTTCGGTGATTTGAAAATACGCAATGTTCCCACACCGTTTCTTGATAAATTGAAAAATGCCCTATTGAAGCGTATGGGCAGAAAATAACCGATACCGAGGTCGTTATTTATCCTTAAACACCCAATTTTGACCTGAATTAACATCAAAATGGGGTATTTTGTGTTATAATTTCCCTGGTACCGACTGTTTTCCCGATTTTAAACTCCATTTTTAGGCGAAAAGATTCTTGTAAATTACTGTAAATAATCTCCCTGCAAAAATCTTCAAAAAAAGTCATACCGGCCTCGTTATCAGCCATTCATAAACGTCAGACCTTTGTTCTATCAATAAAAATTAGCAGCAATGGGTATGAATGACGATTTGAAAGACTGGATACAAATAGGATTTGAACGTCTTATAGTACGGTTCGACCGGATAGAGCGGCATTTGGAAAAAATGGCAATAAAAGAAAAGTTGCTGGAGGGCGAACGGCTGTTGGATAACCAAGACGTTTGCCAACTGCTCAACATCAGCAAACGGACGCTCCAGCGTTACCGCTCGTCAGGCGAATTACCCTATCAAATGATCTATCACAAAACTTTTTACAAGGAGAGCGATGTGGAAGCCTTTATCAAGGCGAATTTCCAAAAAAGAGAAGATACGGAGGGCGATGCCCCCGAAGATACAGGGAGCGATCCCGAAGGCATGGATGTTCTGTTATTGTGATTTTATCTTTGCTCATACATTTTAAACGGAAGCCCGCATCGTCGTGATGACAGGCGCGGGCTTCCGTTTAAGGAAGAACCTATTAGTTATGTGGGTTTTAATCCGTACTTTTGCAAGAGTTTATAAAGAGCAGCAAACGGGAATCCAGTTATTGTTAATTAGTAAAATGATCTGATATGAAATTCAGCAATGTAAGATTGTTAGTCAAAGACTACGAAACGTGTTTCAAGTTTTATACCGAAAAACTTGGATTAGAGGCAGCTTTTAATATTGAGGGCTGCTATGGAAGTTTTAAAGTAGCCGAAGGTATTGAGGGATTGGCAATATTTACGTCTGACCTTATGGCACCCGCTGTTGGCAATACGGACAAAAGTCAGCCGACCGATTGTAGAGAAAAAATGATGATTTCGTTTGAAGTTGAAAATGTAGATGAAACTTTCAATACACTTTCGGCAAAAGGTGTTGAGTTTATTAATCAACCAACCGATATGCCCGGTTGGGGAATGCGAGTGGTTCATTTGCGAGACCCCGAAGAAAATTTGATCGAATTATTTACGCCGTTGAAAACAGAGTAAATAACTAAATCAAAAACCACTGTGTAATAATTTTGGCATCATGAGGGAGGGTAAGACCGTTGGAAATCGAACATCCGACGGTCTTACTGTTAGATTTTTATACCCTTTCGCTCCGGCGGTGTACCATAAGAAGGTCGGGCGATAACCAGCCTTTCACCCATGACCTCTTTGGCCGCCCGTAACCCTTCCGGCATTTGGAACGATTTTACGTCCTCTTTCGTAACACCAGCCATGATTCCGGCGCTTTGCTCGATAGGTTTTAGCGAGGCTTCAATTTTGCGCTCCATGACGACCATTTCCGATTTCAGTCCTTTTAATTCATTCTCTTTCTTCCAAAGGCTTTCTACCACCGCTTTGAGTGTGGGAACGTCTTTCATCAGCTTTTCGTTGTCTGTCTTATATTTTTCCAACAGGGCGGGCATGGTGTCGAGGGCGTTCAGAAAATTGGCTGCCGCCGTTTTCGGATCGGTGGCCAAATGTCCGTGATTATAGTTATACAATATCTCGCTCTCGCCTTTGATGAAGAAGCGGTTCTGCACCAAATCAAAGCCGTCCTTTACAGTGGTTTCCGACTTCACCAGCAGGGTAAAACCGTAGAGCGAGCCGATGGGCTCCGACAGGCCATGCGTCCGAACTTTATCTGCAATCTCGTTCAGCTTCTTGCCGACGGACACGGGGTCGGTCGCAGCAAAGCCTTCTAATTTGACCGGATTAAGGCGCGTCCCGTCCGGTGCAATCTGCACACGGGCGCTGAACGCTTCCACGTCTTTTGATATACGGGCGATGAAGCCCTTGTTGCTTTCGACGGTATGCATGATTCCCTCCAGTTTGTAGCGGGTTGAGGACTTACCCCTCACGAATGCCTGCCGTTCGCTCTCAAGCGCGACGATTTTTTTCTCCAGCCTCGCCTTCTCCAGTAATTCCGTATTGCCGGACAGGATTGCCACGTATTCGGAGAAATTCATGCCGCTTTTCTCGTCAATGCTACCCTCGTCAATGGTGCGGCTCCCCATATTGTTATTCTTTAGCTGGTTGATGAATAACTGCTTGTTGTGCAACAACCCGAATTTGTAAGCATCCAGCGACTTTTCAACGGCATAAATCACCACATCGACCTTGTTATCTGCATGGAATTTAGCCACTTCATTACCCTTGCGGATCGCTCTCCCGTCGCGCTGTTCCAGATCGCTTGGCCGCCAGGGTGCATCTAAGTGATGGACGGCCACACATCGTTTCTGGGCGTTTACGCCCGTACCGAGCATTTCGGTTGAGCCGAACAACACGCGGATTTTACCCTCGTTCATATCCTTAATCATCGCCTTGCGGGATTTCTCCGTTCCGGCTTCCTGAATAAACCGGATTTCGGAGGGCGGGATGCCATACTGCGTAACGAGTTTGTTTTTAATCTCGCTGTACGGGTTCCATATATCCGGCTTGTAGGTTCCCAGGTCGGAAAAGACAAACTGCGTCCCTTTCTGCGGGGTGTACGTTTTGTAGTAACCGTCAATGACAGCAGCACAATGGCTGGCCTTGTTGTCGATATGGTCGCCGTACTTCTGCGGATCGATCAGGCGCATGTCGAGGCTCATTTTACGGGCGTAGTCCGTAGCAATGAGCATCTTCGCCTTTTCTTCGCTTTCCGAAAGCGGTTCCCGTCCCAAGATGGTAGCGTCGCCTGTTTTGGCAAAAGCCATGAGTTTTTGTATAAACTGTTGCTGGTCGGGAGTGGGCGGAATATTGTGCAAAATTTCGTTCTTTTCGGGGCGGTCGATACCGATGTCTTTCGCCGTACGGAAGTCCGTAATTTCAGAATAAAAAGCGGCCAGTTCGGGTACTTTGATAAAATACCGGAACCGCTCTTTCTGCACGATCTGATTAGTGACGGAAAACTCGTAATCTTTGGTTTTCTTGGCGAAGATAGCTGCCCATGCGTCGAAGGTATTAATACCCTGCCGTTCCAATTCTTTCGGACGTAGGTATTTGAAAAGCAGATACAATTCTGTGAGAGAATTGGAAATGGTCGTACCCGAAAGGAAGGTTGCGCCTAAATCTTTCCCTGTTCTATCCTGAATGGTGCGCACGGCAAAAAGCATATTGAGCGCCCGTTGTGAGCCGTCGGAATTTCCCAGCCCCGCCACACGGTCATGCCGGGTAGTGAATGTGAGGTTTTTGAATTTGTGCGATTCATCCACGAATAAATGGTCAATACCCATGAGCCGGAAGTCCACCGCATCGTCCTTACGGTTTTCGATTTGGTAGGTAATCCCTTTCAGGCGGGCTTCCAAGTTCGCCTGCCGTTTCTGACAACCTTTGAGCATATAATTGGAAACCTCCTTACCCTGGTTCCGCAGCACTTCCAGGTTTTCCTCCACGCTATCCAACTCTTTCTGCAAAATGTCGCGCTGGATTTCGGGTGACTGCGGAATCATACCGAACTGCTCATGCGTCATTATTACCGCATCCCAATTGTTGTTTTTCATCTCACTGAAGACGCGGGCGCGTTTGGCAGGAGTAAAATCCTCCTTGCCCGGATAGAGTACCTTTGCGTTCGGATAGGCGGTGCAAAAGGTCTGCGCTATCTCGTGTACGTTGGCTTTCAGGGCGATAATCATGGGTTTGTTGGCCAGTCCCAACCGCTTCATTTCCATTGACCCGCAGCACATAACCAGCGTTTTTCCTGCACCTACCTCGTGGTCGCAGATACCGCCCCCGTTGGTTTTAAGCATCCAAACGGCGTCCTTTTGGCTCTTGTACAGGTCGTCGATGCCCAATGCTTTCAGGTCAAGCCCCGGAAAGACCTGGTGGTTGCCGTCGTACTCCGGTCGAGCGAAACAGTTGAACGTGCGGTTGTAGAGGCTGGCCAGCCTGTCCTTAAACTCCGGCGACTGCTCTCTGAGCCAGTCTGAAAAGCCGTTACGCATCTCGTCGATTTTACTGTTTGCTAACTGTATCGCCTGCCCGTCGGGTACTTTGACTTCCCGCTCTCCGTCCATGACCGTTTTGGTAATATCCGGGGTGGTGTCGTGCAGGGCATGACGCATCAGGGCAACCCCGTCAAACAGGCGGTTTTCGCTGCGAACACCGTATTTCTCGGTGATGTTGGCGTTCCGAAAGCGGGCATTAAGGCTGAACTCGTCACGGCTGGATGCGTATGCTACCGTTACGTCCGTTTCAAAAAGGTAGGAAGCATAGGCGGCATAAATGCCGGTTGGAATCCACCTTTCGCCGAAATTAAAATCCAAATCGTCGAAGTCGATAGGCTTGGGCGTGGCTTCCCGCAAGGCGGACAGCGATTCACCCGCAGCTTCATGGCCGGGATGGCGGTCAATGAATTGCTGTACCTCGTCCGCTTTGGAAATGACGTTTCCGGCGATAAATTTATCTGCGACCTCGTAGCCGCCCATGAGCGGATTGAAATACACCTTTCCTTTCAATTCCGCCAGCAGGTTTTCTTCCGTGCCGCCCGTCAGGGATGCCATGTATTCCAGATGAACTATCCCGTGCCTGTTGAGCGAAGCGGCCAGCGCGTCGCGGGCGTTGTCGGCATGGGTAATCTCCTGGCTGTTGAACGCCACGGGATGCTCAAAAATATCCGCCTTTACCGCCTTGCCCTCACGGTAACGCTCCAGGGAAAGGATTTCCCGCCCTCCGGCATCCATCTTAATCAGGTCGAGGTTTTTCGGGTCGTTCAGGTTGCCGAATTTTTCCGTAAAGTCGTCGTACAGGCGATTAAGCATTTGACGCAGGGCTGGATTTTCCCGAAGCGTATCGGCTTCGTTCAGGTAGAGGTGGTGGTAAGTATCGCGGATTTCGATGTAGAGCGATGCCCTTTTCCTCTGCTGTACCGAAAATTCCAGCGGGTGAAACATGGGACAGAAACCCTGCAAATCTCGCAGGTAGCCGATACGGTTATCATCGCCTGTTACCAGCGATCCTTCCTTGTAATGCTTCGGTAGTCCCTGTTCCGGCACGACAAAAGGAACAGGCTTCATCCTTTCTTCCCGCTCCAGTTCACGTTTGAGGTTTTCCAGTTGTTCCTCCCTGCGGGCATCGGCGACGGAATAAACGGGCTGCAGGCCTGTTTTTGTTTCTGCATTGTTTCCCGCTTTGGCTTGCCTTTCTGCTTCCTGCCTTTTTTTATAGCCTTCCAGAATCAATTTTTCCCGCCATTCCAGCGGCGCGCGGTCGTCTTCTTCTTTTGAGGATTTCAGCTGCTGTGTTGCTTTTGGCTGGGGTATCTCCATCCTGCGGCGGTCGCGGTTGTTTTTTTGTTTGACCTGTGTACGTTCTTTGGCGGACAGGCAGAATAAATCATACAGCGATATGACCGGTTGGTTATTGATGCTGTATGCCGGTTCCACCGCTTTCGCCTCCGTAGTCAACTCCTGAAATTGTACCGGTGGCGGAACTGGATTGGAAAAGTCGAAGTTAAGCGAGGTTTGTATTCCCGGCTGAAGAGATTTTTCCTGTATTTCAAGTGTCGATTCTTTTTTTATGGCCGGATGGTCTTCTTTTGGTAGTGTTCTGGCAACGGTTTGTTCTTCCTTATTCCAAAATTCCTTTTCATCAGGGAACCAATGATCTTCAATCTCTTGCCAAAAAGGGTCGAGGTCGTCCATCCCTGGCGAATTTTCTTTCCAATCCAGTTCACGGGTGCTTTTCCTTGTATGCGCTTCCGGCGAATATTCCTGATAATGCTGTATATCCAAATGCCGTGAAAAATCCTCGCGGAGCATCCCGCGCAGTTCGGCAGCAATAGCGCCCACACCGCCGGAGTGGGTAAACTCCATTGCCGGTTTGCCGTAAGAGTCGGTCCCGACTTTTACACTATCATGGATAACCCGCCCGAATGATTGGAACAGGTTATTGACCGATATGCCGTTAGACAGTTTGCGGCACGCTATAAAGTCCCGTTGCCGCTCCGACAATTCTCCGACCGTTGCTTTCTTTTGCAGTATGATCAGGTCGCTGCCCACTTCCGTTCCGGCACGGTCGGTAAAAAGGTTATTCGGGAAGCGGATGGCAGAAACCGGTTCGCACCGCTCCATCAGCCATTCACGCACGGAGCGGTTGGCTTCGGCATTCAATACGCCCTGTGAGGTAATGAACGCCACCAGTCCGCCCTCGCGGACACAATCGACGCTTTTCATAAAGAAATAGTTGTGAATTGTGCCGCTGGCCAGCTTGTACGCCGGGTCTTTGGAATGAAGGTAAGCCGGATCGAAAACGGCTACATCGCCGAACGGGATATTGCTGGAGGCCACGTCGAAATAGCCGTTGTAGCGGGGTTCAATGTTTTCAAATCCCTCCACCCGCACGTTTCTGGTTGGATTCAGGTGCGAAAGGATTTTACCCGTCAGCATATCTTTTTCAAATTGCGCGGTTTCACAGCGCGGATTCAACAGCTGGACAGCATCGGAAAAGATGCCTGTTCCGGCGGAGGGGTCTAGCAGGCGCACCGGCTCAATGCCGCTTTCCTTCAATGCCGCCGCCAGTGCGTCCACCACTTTGGGCGGGGTGTAAAAGGCGGACAATACCGAATTTTTCAATGAAGAAACATAGCGGTTGTATTCGGCGGTATTTTCCGAACCGCTACGCAGTATCCCGTGCAACTGCGTAACCAGCGGAAACAGTTCGCTGTCGGTTTTCGTCCAATGCTGCACGTCTTCCGGCTTATCGGCGGGATTCAACACGGCTTTGATTCCCCCGAAACCGCAGTAGGCTTCCAGTATTTCCCGTTCGGCGGGCGTGGCCTGCCGTCCCTCTTTATCAAGGCTGAACACTAAACGTATCGCCTCGATATTGTCCCGAAGGTGGGTTTTCTTATTGAACGCCATCTTCGAGCAGTGTTTGGATTGCGCCCGTCAGTTCCGTGTAGAGTAACCTGTACTCCTGACTATCGGCGAAATCGTCCGACAATGTGTATTTTTCAAAGACACCGGTAAGGCGGGGCTGTAATTCCATTGCCACCCCCTCGGCCAGTGCAGTATCTATTTCGTCCGTAAACTCGTTCCACAGGATATTTACAATGGTACGGTAAGGGGAGAAATGTAATCCGGCGTAAAGGGTTTGGGAGGCGACTTCTTCGGCTTCGTCGTGTGAGCCGCCCAATTTGATAATATCGCTGTACACTTGGGCTGCCGCATCGCCCCGCGAGGCGATAAACTGCATGTCAGCAGCTTTGTCGGGGTGCGAATCGCGTAGATAAGAAAGTAAGGAGAGCCGGAACCAGGATAATTCCACGGTTGTGGATTTATTTGTTGCTGTCATCTTTTGATCTTTTTAGTGGTAAATAAAAACGGGAGGGAAAGAAAAAAGCGCCCGGAGCCTTGCCCCGGACGCCACCACTAAAAAAATCCGATGTCAGGCAATTATCCCTAATTAGCAAGTCATAGATTCTTTCAGTGGCAAAGTTAAGGAATTTACTTCGTTCTACTTTTTTTATGGCCACCCTTTTTGTTTTCGGGGAATTTGAACACAGTCTTATACTCCGCGTCAAACGTGACGGCGGCCTCGAATGTATTACCCGTCTTGCTGCTTACAAAACCTTTAATCATGGGCGTTGCGCCATTTACCATAAGGGAAGTAAGCTGTATGTCGGTCAAATCCTTTTTGGCAATGCTGCGGAATACGGTCAGCCCGCAATGTTCGTTATTGCACTTGGCGACTTTCTGAAAGAATACGACCTGACCGTTTTTGCACTTGGGGCAACCGCAACCGGGGCGGTCGTCCTTGCGTTCAAACGGAATGTCGAGCAATTCCGTGGTAATCTGTGAGGCGTAAACCTCTATTGAGCGGTGGAACGTAGAGGCGTCCATTTGGCTATCGCCTATCTCAGATTCGCCACGTCCGATTTTGGCCAGGGCAAACTCCCATTGGCCGGTCATTGCCACGTCAGCGATTTTCTTGTCTTTTACCGCCAGATAGACCATCAACCCTTTATTAGTGGGAACGAGCGCTTTTTTCTCACGGGTAATGTATTCCCGTGCAAACAGCGTTTCGATGATAGCGGCGCGGGTGGCGGGCGTACCGATACCGGCATCTTTCATCGCTTCGCGTTCATCCTCGTTTTCGCACTCCTTACCGGCACTCTCCATTGCCGAAAGCAACGAGGCTTCGGTATGCAACGGGCGGGGCTTGGTCTGCTTTTCCAACACTTCCATATCCCTGACAGGAAGCGTATCGCCTTCGGCGAGTGCGGGCAGCGTGATTATATCCTCGTCCTGCGCTTCTTCATCGGTGGCGTTGAATACCGACCGCCAGCCGGGAAGTAGCGTTACGCTGCCCTTTGCAGCAAAGTGTACGCCGGCGGCTTCCAGAGAAACGCAGGTGTTCTCTTTGATGCAACGATTGGAAAAAGCCTCCAGCATACGCCCCGCTACCATATCATAAATCGTCCGCTCATCGCCGGTCAATCCGTCCGCCGGATCTCCGGTAATGATGAGCGCATGGTGGTCGGTAACTTTCTTGTCGTCCACGCAGCGGATATTAAGGACAATGTTTTCCATCCCCGCCGCGTAAGCGCCAAAACGGGAATGGTTTTTCAATGTGGCGATCAGGTGCGGTATTTCATCCAGCACGTCAGCGGAGATATACCGGCTGCCGGTACGCGGATAGGAAATTTTTTTACCCTCATATAATGCCTGGGCGATGTTCTGCGTCTTCTCCGTGGAAAAACCGTGTTTACTATTGGCTTCCTTCTGCAAGGTGGTAAGGTCATAAAGCAACGGCGATTCCTGCTTCACCTCTTTCTTTTCAACACCTGTAACGCGGACGGTCCCGACAGCCTTCACCTGTTGCCGCTTTTC
>Ga0172381_10004866_pt1 | contig 13795 bp, 30 predicted proteins | sample Leawel6488metaG_FD_119754 | JGI IMG/M metagenome (GOLD analysis project Ga0172381, IMG submission 119754) | Leachate microbial communities from a municipal landfill in Southern Ontario, Canada - Leachate well 64-88 metaG | ecosystem: Engineered > Solid waste > Landfill > Unclassified | place... | reverse complement strand
TTTTTTAATAGTATTTTTATGTTTATATGCTAACCTTATTTTTTTCAATGACTTACGATAAACTTTATCTACATATTGTTTACTAACCTCATACTTTTCTCCAATACTTTTAAAAGTGTCATCATCGTCTTTTAATAACACTGATAGAAAGATATTATATTTCTTTTCTCCAAGAATTTCTTTAATCTTTTTAAAATTAAATTTTGGATTTGTTTTTAATAATATTTTTTTAAGTACCTCATCATTTTTTAGTGGAGAAGCCCTATTACTATTAATTTCTTTAGCAGAAAGAAGTTTTTCATGTAAAAATCTTTCAATATCAATTTGAGAATCGTTGCAAATTCCTAATTCATTTTCTATTGAAATAAGTTCAACTCCTTTATCTCTAAAATTATATACTTTCTCCATAATTTTCCAAATCACATATTGTTTTATAGCTGACCAAATAATTTTTTCAGGAAACTTTTGTTTAAATCTTTTTTCAAAATCTAAATAATATAAATAAGACTCTTGAACTACATCCTCATAATCCATAGCTAAATCCACAAATTCATCCCTAAAATTATTATAAATTTTTCTAGATATTGATTGTAACATTGGATATACATTTTTCATTTAGTTTTCTCCCTAAGTTGTTTTAAAATTTTTAGTCCATTATCAGAAATACTTCTTCCTCTTGGAGTTCTAATTATTACATTTTCTTTTATTAGATAAGGTTCTAATTCATATAAATAATTTTCTTTAGAAGTATCTAAAAAAGAAGCAATTCCTTGTAAACCAACAATTTTATTTTTTGATAAGTACTCCAAGAGTTTTAAATCCTTCTGAGTATATCCATTATAAATTATATTAAATGAATCCAAAACTCTATCAATATCTTCATTAAAATAAATTACTGACTCTAGTAATCTGATAAGTATTCTTGGAGTGTATCTACTATTTTCTGCTATTAGTTTATAATTATTTTCTTTAATTTTATCTTGTTTAAATACCTCCTCTCGATATTGTTTAGCTATTGTTATTAAATTTTTATAAGTGTAGTCTTCAAGTTCTAATGGAAGTTTAAATCTATCATAAAAAGGTTTTTTTGTTTTTATTACTTCCCCTACTTCAGTTGTTGCTCCTATTAAAGTAAAAGGATATTTTTTATCATTGAAAGTAAAATTTTCCATTAATGTATAAATAGTTTCAGCTTCTTTTCTAGGAAGGCTATGTATTTCATCAATGAATAATATTTTACCTTCTAATCCAAGAACAATATTTTGTAAAACGTTCTTATCTTTAACTATTGAAGAAGAAATAATTTCAACCAATTCTTTATTTAAACTTTTAGCAATTATTTTTGCAAGAGTACTTTTCCCCATACCAGCTTTACTTGAAATTATTGTATGAGGAAAAATAATATTACGACTTTTAGTACTCTCTATATATTTACTTAAAATATGCTTTACTTTATCTTGCCCTATATACTCATTAAAATTAGATGGAGTAAATATATTATGAGTTACAATTTCTTTTATTTTGACTAGATTTATTCTATCTATTTTATTTACTTTAATAAATTCTTCTGTAGGAGGTTTTTGTAATAAATTTTTCCATTTAAACATCCTCATCTCCGTTGTCAAATAAATTTAAATGTTCTTGTGATAAAACTGAATAACATGTTGGACATAAATCGCCTAACTCTGTATTTTCAACCTCCTCTTCACATCCACAATTTTCACAAGGTTTATTCATAATAACCTCCGTGAATTAAAGTATGTCCTGTTTTTATCCTAAAATTAGTTCTATTATTTGCAATTTCATCAACTAAATCAAAATGAGTTTCATTATTTCTATGTGATAGCATTTGAGTTCCTCTAATACGTATTGTTTTTATTTTCCTATATCTTTTTTCACAAGAAAAATCAATCATCTGAATCCTCATCATTTTTTCCAGTACAATATTCATCTAAAGTACAGACTAGGTTATTATAATCTCCTGACTTCGCTTTGTCAAGAACTTTTTTAATTTCTTCTTCAGTCCATCCCTCTTTTTTAGCTTGTTGTCTAAATTTTCCTAATAAATTAAAAGCGTTACCGTCTAACCCCACTAAATTAAGATTTATTTGTTTAATTTTCTTTTTCATTCTGAGCTAGCCTCCCCATAACATAACTTTACATTTTTTTCAGATATATCAATATTTAATTTAGCCTTTATTTTTTTAACAAATATTTTACGAGCTTCTTTTAATGTATTAGTTTCAAGTATTTTAATTGTTTCCCCTTCTCCTAATCCTGCTGCTTGCCAATAAAAAGAATTTCCATAAAACATAACAACTTTTCCTTCCATTTCACCGTAACCTTCATTGTCATAATATCCTTCCTCATTCTTTACAATTCCCTCTGCTTCTATTAATTGATTTATTAGAAATTCATCTTCAACTCCTAAACAAATGAAACTACTACTTGAACTATTAGACACAAATCCACTTCTTATTTTCATTCTTCCTCCCAATAATATTTTTTAAAATCCTCTACTGTTTCTATAGTTGATTGAGCAATCATAAATCCGTATACTGTAAATTCTTCCGGTAAATCTTTTCGTTTTATAGTAGGGTCACCATTTTCAAAATCAAATGAAAAATATTGTTTTATAAATTCAAAATCATTTGTAATTCCCCTTAACTGCATATATTTAAAAATTTCTTTAGTTAAAGGAAAATAATTTTCTCCTTCATTTTGATTTTCTCCTCTAGCGTAAATATTTTCTAATTTATCAATGTCTAAATTATGTTGAAATATAGTTCTCCCAAATACTAAGAAGGAACTACTACTTGAATTACTTACAAATCCATTGCGTATTTTCATCCATCCCTCCAAGCTTCAGTATAAGTATTACAAGTCTTTTCTACTCCAAATAATTCTTTTAAATTATTTTTTATGTTGTTTTTAAAATCCAATCCAGTTTCGTCGTCTTTAATATCATCAAAAGACCTCCCTATATATAAAATTCCTTCAAAAGTATCTGGTCCAGATGAAACATAAAATCCCAACTCTTCAAGTTTTGTATATATTTCCCATAAATCTTCAGTATTAAATTTCTTTTTTAATATATCTAATTCATCTCCTTCTGCACAAATACCATAAATACAGAAACTAGTTGTACTACTATTACTTACAAAACCTTGTCTAATTTTCATTTCATCCTCCAGTTACGTTTATAAGTTCGTCAGTTATCTCATCGTCTTTTAATCTACAAAAATTAGCTTGATAACTATCATAAGCCATTTCTGCTTGTCTTTCTAATCTTTTCCAAATTTTATATAAGGTTATTACTCGTTTTTGATTTTTAGTCATCATATTTTACCTCCTTATTTTAAACTAAACATTGGACAACATCTATTATTGTTAATTAATACTTCCCTAAATTTCTTAGTATTTTCATTGTTCCATACATCATCAAAAGTATTACATTCTAATACATTTATTCCTTCAATTCCTTCTCCTTCTGTAAAACTGCAAGGATAAGCAATTCCTTTAGTATTAACATAATATGAAAAACAGCTGGACTCACAAGGCTCAATTAAAGTTTCTAACTTTTTTAATTCTGGTTTATCTTTAATTAAGTCTAAAAATAACGGAGCTGAACAACTATCCATACCGAACCTAATGTTATTATCTAAAGCATAAGTAATTAATTCTTTAAATCTTTCTTTAGATAATTGCGAATAGGAATTTCTTAATCCTTTTGGTTTAAGTCTTAAGAAAACTATAGCGTTTAATTTTTCTAATCTTTTATCTAACTTACTGTCTTGCAAGACTTTAAAACATTTCTCTTCAGTTTCTTTAGCAACTAAACAGTGTATATTTACTTGTTTCATTCCTCTATCGGTTAATTCTTTTACTGCATTATAACAAGTATCGTAATCGTAGAGAGATACCGCCACAGCTCCACAAAGAGTTGCTAATTTATCATAGTATTCTTTAGACATCATTTCCCCATTAACAGTAACATTTGGAATAACATTGTTATCTCTACAATATTGAAATATATCAAACATTTCATCAAAGGGGTCGCCAATTCCAAAGGCTATCTGAGTTAATGATTTAGGTAGTTTAGAAAAAAGAATTTTAAATGTATCTAAAGACATTCTCTCACCAATACCCGTATTAGATTTATAACAATGAGTACAAGCCTTATGACATATAGTTGAAATTTCAATATCTAATATTTCAGGGGCGGGAGCAGATTGAGGGTCATCCTCAAGAGTTTTACCCCATCTCATAAAGAATCCGTTAATTGAATTAAAAACAAAATTATAATTAGGTGATTTAAAAGTCTTCATCTATTCTCTCCACAAAGTTAGAAATTGAATTCCAAACATCTTTTCCTATAATGTAAAATATATATCCTATTCCCCAAATAGGTAAAGTAACAAGTAAAAATACTTTAGTAATGGTTTTCATTTTATCTCCTTCATCCTTGGATTTGTAATATTTTATCCTCTGATACTCCAAATTCTTCTAGCAGTAAATCGAGTTTTTTTCTTCCATCTCCACCATTAGCATTAAATTGAATATAATTTACATCATTTTGAAAATAAGTCCCATTATCGTCCCATATTTCTTCTTTTACCACAAGCTCATTGTACAGTGATTCAATTTCTTTTACTTGCGTTTTAGTTAGATAACTTTTATGAATAATAAAAGATGAACTACTTGAATTGCTAACGAATCCTTTTCTAATTTTCATTTTTTACTCCACTTTTTACATAATTTTAAATGTCCTTTATAAGCGTCTTCTGGACTATTATAGCAATTAGTTTCTACTTCTTTTGAAACTATTATTTCATAAGGACAACATTTATTTTTAGATTTCTTTGCTTTAAATACTATAGTTTCATATTTTCTATCTAATCCTATATCTTCATAACCAAATCTTTTCATATAAACATAATCAAACTCATCACCTAATAGATGTTTATTAAGGTCATACCAAATCGGGTCATTAATTCTAGCATGAATTTCTCTAGAACTTCTTTCTAACCACAATTCTCCAACACTAGAAACTATATATTTACCTACATAAGTATTTAGAAAAAACTTACAATTTTTACTACATATAAAATGACCAGGATGAGCCATCCATACCCATTTATTTTTTTCCATTTTAATCTCCTTAAAATTTACTCTTAAATTCTTTAGTTTTTCTATTATATGTTACTAACCAACTATCTTTACTTATTTGTAAACTTGCTATTCTTACACCATCAATCATTACTCCCATAATAACTCCTATTTTTTAAAGAATAATATAATTAATATCATTCCTATATATGTTAAATGTATGAACCAAGGTAATACCTTCCCTCCTAAAACAAATCCTAGAAGAAAAGCTATAACATTTCCTTTATGTTTATTTTCTTCCATTATTCCTCCTAAGATTAGCTAGTTCCGTTTAATTTCTTTTCTGCTCCTTTTAACATTCCTTCAATAGTACCTTGTATTTTACTTCTTAAAGCCCCACCAAAAACGAAGTGGTCTAACAAAACTATAATACCAACAGTAATAATTACATCTTGATGCTTTACAAAGTACTCCTTTAAATTTTTAACCATTTTATTTTCTCCTTTTATAAGTTTTAAATCAGAATCGCTCCAATAATAATTATATTTATCATCAATTGGACGGTCATCACCATCAATCTTTTTTATTGTAAGTATTTCTCCCCTCGCAACTCCTTCTTGACCGTTACTTATCCCAATAACTTCAACTCTATCCCCTATTTTAAAAACAGTCATTCTTAACCTCCAATCTTATCCAACAAACCTGCTAATTTTTTTCTTAACCTACCTCCTAACACAAAATGGTCTATCAAAATAAATAAACCAATGAATAAAATAATATCTTTGTGTTTAACAAAAAATTCTTTTAAACCTTCCTTCATATTACCTCCTTTCATATCTGATTGCATTAATTTTTCTATTTCTGCAAAATCTTTATTTCTTAATTCTAAAGCATTAGGAATTTCTTTTTCATAAACTAATTCACGTATATCATTGCTTCCTTTCATATAAAATTTATTTTTAAAATTAGTAGGGTTCTCTACTTTCCACATACTAATAATTTCAAAAACATTTATTATTTCTTCATCAGGACAACTTGTTTTATAAAAGCGTTTTTCCATATTTACCTCCTTTCATACTTATAAGATTTATTAAAACTTCTTTTCTGTTTTAATCTACTATAATATATACAAGAAGTATCTTTGCATACTTCAGGACAATCAATTTTCTTAGCTAATCTATGGGGTTCGTTCATTAATATCTGAATAAAATAACAATTCTTTTGTGGTAGTCTTTCAAGTCTTCTTAATCGTTCCTCTATTATTTTCTGCGTTTTATTTCTTCGTTCACCTCTATCCATTATTCTACTCCTTTACATTTTCTAATAATTTTTCTTTGTACCATTCCGGCATACCTTTAATACAATTTCTCATTATATCGTCTTTAAATTTATTAAATAAGAATTTTTTAATATTTTCAGTTTCCTCTGTTAATATATCATTTTGGACTTCTTTAAGCAGTATTCCAATATCTTTAGGGCTTTGTGTTATTAAACCCTTTTCTTTTAGGTGTAAAATAGCTTTTATCCACCTATTTTCATTTTTAAATCCTTTAATGTATTCCTCTAAACTGTCTTTAGGATTTTTAATTGACCATTCATTAACGTGTCTTTCTTTGTAAGATTGCCTAACAAACTTAGTGAATAATGGAAAGACATTCCCACCTAACATAATAGTTTGATTATAATTTTTAATTACACAACCCTCAATTACTTCATTTCCTAAGAATGAAGGAGTAGTTTCTATTATTCTTTTAAGATGGTCTAAAGGATTACTAAATCCTCCCCCAACAGCTCTATCTTTTAATTTTCCCCTAAATAATTCAGGTATAATATCTATTTCCAAATTGTTAGCTATATTAGTTAATTCATTTCTATCAGTAATATATTTACTTCCAATAATAGCATCAAACAATACTATATGATTTTTTGGAGTTCTTTCATAAGATAGAACATTATGTTTAGGTTTTTCAAGATATTCTCCAAAGAAATAACTATCATTAGGATAATCCATTATTTTATGTTCTATTGAGAATATATATTCAGAACCAAACTTAAACATTTTGTTCTCATCAGGATGAGTAATTATTGTTCCTTTTGTTCCAATAAGAAGTTTAGCCTGTTCATTTTTACCAAATCGAAATTGAGAACCGTCCACTTTTTCTTGTATTATTACCTCCCCTATTAAAGCATTCTCAGTGTAAGCTGAACCTAAAGTTATTATTTTACCGTAGCTCGGTATTCCAATCATTTTTTATCCCTTTCCCTGAACTGTCGTAAAAAATCCTCCAATTCATTATTAGTTGTTTTATGTTTAAAAATATTGTTTGCTAATTTTTCAAGATAATATTCATCTATATTTTTAAAGAAGTAGAATGTAAACCCTTCTGCTTTTAATTTATCAAAAAAGGATATTAGAATATAATCTAAAGAAGACAACCATTTAGAAGTAATTATATTTGACCTATATTTTCCTGAACCTTTTAAATGTTTAAATCCATAATAACAAAAATGTTTTATTTCAAGATAAAAGATGTACGGTCTCTTATTATGAAATCCAATTAAAGTTTTCATATTTTCCTTTTTAAACGTTTTAAATGTTGGTCTAATTCTTCAACAGTAAATTTCCTTAAATCAATTACTCCAACCATATATTCTTTTTTATGTTTGTTAATTTCCTCAATTAACTTTTCTTTTTCTGGATTATTTTCAGTTATTTCTTCCAACTGATGTTTTAAATCCTTCATTTTACTTTTCATTTCTTTATATTCATCAGTTCCTTTGCGTAAATTCTTTTTAATTTTTTTAATCTTTCTTAATTCACTCTTAATAAATTTTTTATTCAATTTATTTAGCCTCCATATCCGCTTTTCTTAAAGGACTATTATCATCCATATGATGTAGAACTAAATTATAAACATTATTTTTTCTTTCATTTGACCATTTTAAATAATCAGCAATCTTTAATACACACTCAGCTCCAACCAAATCATGTTTATGGTAATTAGAAGTTCCATCACTCTTATCTTTTCTCATAAAAGGTTTAGCAATATCGTGAAATAATGCCCCCCATCTCATTTCAATATCTAAAGGAGTGTTCATAACTACTTTTTTAGTGTGTTCCCATAAAGTTAGGGTATGGTGAGGATTGTTTTGCTCATAATCTACTTGTAAAGATAATTCAGGTATTATATAATTAAGCAATCTCGTTCTTTCTAATAAATTTAATCCAGTATCAACTCTTTCACCTATTAGTAATTTGTCTAACTCACTTACCCACCTTTCTTTACTTATTTCGAGAATTTTATAATTTAATTCTTTCATCATTTCATAGGTATATTCTTCGAGACCGCATCCTAATTGGCTAGTAAATCTACAGGCTCTTAGTAATCTTAATGGGTCTTCTTTAAATCTCTCATTAGCTTTACCAACACATTTAATAAGTGGACGTTTTAAATCTTTTTCTCCGTCAAAATAGTCAATGACATTTATTCCATCATAAGCTAAAGAATTGATAGTAAAATCTCTTCTTGCTAAATCTTCCCTTAAATCAGATATAAAAGAAACTTCTGGTTTTCTATTTCCGTCTTTATATTTTTCTGTTCTAAATGTAGTTATCTCAACCATTTGACCATCAACTTTACATCCTATTGTTCCAAATCTCTTCCCAACTAAATAAGCTTTCTTACCTGATTTCTTTATACAATTTTCTATTTCTTCAGGAAGTAATGGAGTACAGAAATCGTAATCTTTTGGTTCTTTTCCTAATAACATATCTCTAACAGAACCCCCTACCATATAAACTGGCGTTATAAATTCTTTAACTTTATTGATTAAAGCATTATCCATTAATTCTCCATTTCGGTTTTAATCCATTCAGAAGAAGATACTATAAAGGAAGGTTTATAAACATCATTATCTTTTATTAAAGTAATAGCAAGTTTAGGAGCAGTTCTTACGAATTGAGCTAATGTTAAATCTATATAATAATCTCCTAATTTAAACCAAGAATGTTCTCCATAACCAACTTTACCATAACAAACTTCAATCTCATAGAAGTATAAAGTATCTTTTAATTGTTTTAATCCCCAAGCTATAGCGTTATGACATAGTTGACAACAATCATAAGAATAGTTTTTAGTTATTTCATCCAACTCACCTAATTTTTTCATATCTTTTAGGAACTTAATTGGATTTAATAATTCTCCTAACTTTTTAAAATCTTCTATTTCTTGGGATTTAAAATATTTCATCACTTAGTCTCCCACTGAGTGATAATAACATCTTTTCTTACAACTTCCTCCGCAAATAGATAAAGAGTATTTGAACTATCTTCCCAATCATAATCTTCATATCCGTATTTACAAACAAAACCGCTTACCCTATAAAACTCTTCAGTTCCAGGTTTTTGAAAGTATACATCATAATAAATTCCATTTTCATCCATTTCTTTTTGTTTTTCAATAAATTTATATTCAATTCCCTCAATAACTAAATCTTTATCTAGAACTGCGTTTTTCTGTTGCTCAGGGGTTAATATAATTTTCATTTTTTCACCTTAAAAATATTTTCAAGTTTAACATAGTCTTCATAAGAAAATCCATTATATTCTGAGGTTTGAACAAATCGTTCTTTTTGTTCTTCCAACATATCCTCACTGTCGTCAAGTATTGCGTATTCTTTTACTTCAGGATGTTCTCTTAACCATTCAGCTATCTCTTCACCTCTTATAGCACTTAATTTACTAGGAGTTTTATCAATAATAGGTAAGTCCAAAGTAAATTCAAGAGCTTCCCACCCATCAAATCTTCTCCAACAAGAAGACAAAACTAATTTAATATCATTATCTTTACAGAAGTTTCTTAATAATGAAACCGCAACATCATCAAATAATTCATAAACGGTATTACTATGAGGATAATTTCCATAAGCTAAACAACTTCGATAACTATCCAAAACCCCATCAATATCTAAGAATATTACTTTCATTATTATCCTTTTATTACAGCCAATGGCTGAAGTTCTACAAGTATTTTAACTAAGTCTTTCTGATTTTCCATAACTTCATCAATATTCTTATAAGCTCCTGAAGCTTCATCTAAATCGTTAACAGTTCTTATTCCGTGAATAATTCCCTGGTCATCTAATTTCTTAATTTCTTCTGCAAGGTTTAAATTTGCTTGTGCTTTAGTTCTACTCATAGTTCTTCCAGCACCGTGAGAACAACTCTCAAAACTATCAGGATTACCAAGCCCCTTAACAATATAAGATTTAGTACCTTGAGAACCAGGAATAATTCCAATAGTTCCTTCTCTTGCTAATGTAGCTCCTTTTCTATGAATCATTACATCTTTACCAAAGTGATGTTCCATAGAAGCGTAGTTATGAGCTATATTAATCATTTCATTATCTAAAATATATCGCATAAAATCTGCTTTTTCATTTACAGAATTACAAACAATATCAACTAGTATTCCTATAATTCTATTCATCATTAATTTACGATTAGCTAAAGCAAAATCAACACAATACTGCATTTCTCTTAAATAGTCTTGTCCTTCTTGACTATCTAAAGGTAAAAATGCTAATTGCCATTCTTTAGGTACTTTTGTATGCCATTTTTCATTTAAATATATAGCAAGTTTATCGTAATAATCACAAACTTGTTTTCCAAGATTGCGAGAACCTGAATGTATCATAATCCAAATACATCCATTAGTATCTTTTTGTAATTCAATAAAATGATTTCCTCCTCCAAGAGTTCCTAACTGTTTTAATGCTGACGAATATTCTCTTTCAACTACATATCTGATATTAATTTCATTTGGCATTAAAGCTTTACTTTGTGCTTCTTTTTGATGTTTTTTACCAACAGGAATAACTTCTCTGATTTTATCTAATATTTTTATTTGAATATCTTTAGTAAAATTCCTTATATGTAAAGAAGTCTTAATTGCACACATACCACAACCAATATCTACTCCAACAGCGTTAGGTATAACTACTCCTTCGGTGGCTAATACCCCACCTATGCAAATCCCATATCCTTGATGGGCATCTGGCATTACAGCTAAGTGATTAAATATAAACGGAAGATTAGCAGCATTTTGTGCTTGTTGTAATGCCCCATCTTCTATATCATTTAACCATAATTTAATAGGAACTTTTGTATTCTCAAATAGAACTTTCACCATTTATCACACTCCTTACTTTATTTTTAATTGTAGAATAATTATGTTTTATTTCATTTTCCCAAAATATAAAACATTTATATCCTAAATTTTCTAAGAAATTTTTTCTTGCAATATCACTCCTTTGTTTTATTTTATCTTTTTTAGTATTATAGAATTTAGGATTTTTATGCCAATAATCTCCAAAACAGTCAACAGTAATTGTATTCTTTAAGATTAGAAAATCTACATTATATCCTTTTATCCATTTGTTTCTTTTATAATCAATGTTTTCTTTTAATCCTAATTCAATTAACATAAAATTAATTGCTTCTTCTATTGAAGTTTTAGTTATTTTTCTTCCAGCTAAAATAAAGTTTTTTAGTCTTTTATGTTTTTGTTCTTTAGATAGTTTATTCCAATTAATTCTTTTTGTATTTTCTCTCTTTTTAATTATTTCTTTTGTAGCTGGTATTTTATAATAAGTAGAGTTATCTCTCAGTTTTGCTTTTTCTTTCATTCCGTCTTTAACTTTTTGAGAATGTTTTTTATTATAAAATGAATTTCTTTCCCCTAATCGTGAACAAGAACTGCACCTTACACTTCTCCCTCTTTTATCTATTTCTTTATGACAATCAATGCAGTAATGTTTCACTTATATTCTCCTAATTGATTAAACTCCCATATTATTGTTATTTTATTTCTTAATCCATACATTTTCATTATATTCTCCTTTAAACAGTATCATCTGGTCTTTCTTTATTCCAAATTCTTCTTGCTATATCTATAGGATATTCAAATTTAAAATGACCGCATTTAGGGCAATAATAATCATATCCATCATCAAAAGCTTCTGTTTTACAACATTCGTTAGGTCTATTAAGTTCTGCTCTTGGTTTTTTAAAATACTTTTTACATTTTAAACAAAAATATTTATCCCATTTTTTGGCAAATTTAGCAAATCCCATAAATCTAACTTCTTCATAGCCCTTAGTTAAGTTTAGTATTTTACTCATAATCTCTTATAGCAATTCCTACAGGAAATATAGGAATACCATCCTCACTTAAATTTTGGTATCTCACTGTCAATTCTTTACCTATTATATTTTTAATATCATTTAACCATTCGGTTCTTTCTTCTCTTGTTCCCTTTGGTCTTACACTAAACACTTGACCTTTTTTATTTTTAACTTCAAATATAACCGTTCCTGTGTCCATCCCTGTTCCTTCGTGTGCTCCAACAATCTCAAATTCAGCATCAAAGAATTCTTTAAATTTCTGTAAATCCTTAGACCTATGTTTTACTTTATATAACCCGTCAATATTCCTTACAATAGCACCTTCATATCCCGCTTTGACCCATTTATCGTGAAGTTCTTTAATAGAAGCTTCAGTTTTTACTAATATAGTGGGAACACGAACTAATTTTATTATAAGAGTTTTAGTAAATGCCTTTTCAATTTCTTTTGTTCTGTCCTCAAATCCTTTATCATTAATTTCATCATAAATCCAATATTCAAGTTTTTCTGTTTCATTTGGTCGATATTTCTTCAATAAACGGATAATCCCTTGAAAAGACATTCCGTGGATATATATTTCTCCATCAGGAATATCGATATTTAATTTTTTTAATTCAGATATTAAATGTTCTAAAGTAGTAAATTCTTTTCCTTTTCTTGAAATGAATTTTCCACCTTGATATATACATCTTACCCCATTGAGTTTAGGCTGTACATAGCAAGGAAATTTAATATCGTGTTTTCTTTTATGATAATCTAAAGCCAACATAGGTAATAAAATTTTTTGGTCTCCATACTCCATAATATTATTTTTATCAGTAGTATATTGTTCGTCTATCTTCTTCTGCCACTTAGACTTACATTCTAAAATACATTGTTCATTGTCAGAAGTTTCATTGCTCCTACCGATACTTTTACCTTTTATTTCTTTTGTTTGAACTGCCATTTTTCCATCAATATAACCATTACGAATTATCATTGTATTACCATTAGCTTCAATTTCCCAAACTTTAATCTTACCGTTACTTGAATTAGCGTACAATTTAGCAAATTTCATTCGCTTTATCCTTCCCTTTTTAAATCACAATGTCTATTGTCTTTAATTTTATCTTTGCATTCAGAATTACTGCATACTTCCCAAACACCTCTATGTCCTTCAAGTATTCCACCTTTTAATTCTTTAGCAGGATTTTTATTACATACTTCGCAAAGAGGATATATCCTCCTATCTATTTCCATTAATCACCGTCTTCCGTTGTAGTCATTTCTATAACTACATTAACTGCAATAATAATTAAAATTATCCATGTTATAAGTCCGGTATAAACTAAAATTTCTCGTATCATTTATTTCTCCTTTGTTCTAACCAAGATAAGATTTTTTCTTTAGGTAATTCAAAAGATTCTTTTGGTAATTTAGCTACTATCTCCCATTTAAATTCTTGATAAAATTTAATAGCTTCTTCTTTATTAGTAAATTCTAATAATAAAGCCAAGGCTA
>Ga0172381_10004865_pt1 | contig 13797 bp, 16 predicted proteins | sample Leawel6488metaG_FD_119754 | JGI IMG/M metagenome (GOLD analysis project Ga0172381, IMG submission 119754) | Leachate microbial communities from a municipal landfill in Southern Ontario, Canada - Leachate well 64-88 metaG | ecosystem: Engineered > Solid waste > Landfill > Unclassified | place... | reverse complement strand
GAAAAGAAAACAGCAGAAGAATTGTTTGAAATGTATCAGAAAATAGATAAAGAAGGGGCTAATATAATAGATAAGAATAACAAAAGAAGATTGATTAGGGCAATTGAAGTCTGTCTTTCAACCAATGAGCCTTTCTTTAAAGAAAGAAAAGGAGAACAGCTTTTTGATATTCTTCAGATAGGAATCAAGATTGATAAAGAAGAATTAGAAAAGAGAATCTCCAAGAGAGTTGATTTAATGTTTAGACAAGGACTGCAAAAGGAAGTAAAAAGTCTATCTAAAAAATATGGATTTAAGATTCCTCCCATGCAAACTATCGGCTATCAAGAATGGCAGGACTATTTTAAAGGTTTAATATCTAAGGAAGAAGTTAAGGAAAGAATTAAAATCAATACTTTTAATTTTGCCAAAAGGCAGATGACTTGGTTTAAAAAAGATCAAACTATCAAGTGGATTTAAATTCCGTCTATTTCATTTAAAGCTATTTCCATAGCATCTTCAGAAACTCCGAATGTTTTTGATAGTGGTATGGCGAGATAAGAATTAATTGTCTTTTTATCTAATTTACCTGAATTAATGAAGCTGTTTATTTCTTTTTTCTTAATTTCTTTTTCTCTTTCAGTTGCAAGCCTTTTTCTTGGTATTAATAAATAATTAGCGAATTTATTAGCCTGGGTCTCAAGATAACCATATTGAAGTGGTGGAATCTCTTTTATAAATTTTTGAAAATCTTTAATATTTTTTATTTTTAGACTTTTATGAATTTCTCTGTGTAAAATAAAATGCCCTATTTCATGAGCGTAAGAAAATCTTAATCTGTTTTGATATCGATCATCAAAATATTTAGTATGGTCTACTATTATTGATTTCCAATCAGAATAAATCAGAGCATCAACATCGCATAAAAGTTGTAATCCTGGAGATGGAATAATGTCTATACCTATTTTTACATCTATAATCCTTTCAATGTCAATTGGAATGATTTCATTCCAATATTTATTTCTAAAATCATCCGCACTGTTTTCGATTGAAGAATTCTTAATAAAAGGAATGGAGATGTTTCTGTATTCCATAACTAAGAATTCTTTATTAGGTCTATTATTCTTTCAATTTCTTCCTTATTGGGTTTTTTATTACGCAAAGTTCTAAAAAATGCTGGCAAATGTTCAACAATGTCTTTCTCTGAAAGAATTTCTTTTGGAATCATTCCTTGAGCTATTATTGCTTGATCTATAAAGTCTTGAATATTTTTTCCTTTGACACCCAGTACCTTCGCCCACTTGCTTAAGGTTGTTGTATCTGAAGGAGGAAGCATTTTTCCTCTTTCTATTTTACTCCAATTACTCGGATCATATCCGATTAATTTGCAAACGTCCCTCAAACTTAATTCTCTGCAAATTCTTAAATTTTTTAAAAGATTACCGAAGTTGTTTTTAGTCATATTTGTTTTGTGGTTTAATTCTACCACAGCTAAAATACTTGTCAAGTATAAAAAAAGTGGCCTCATTGATTTCAATGGGACCGATACAAAGGACTATCCGGATCAGACATCTGCTTCCGTAAGGAAGCATTAATGGCGTCCATCCGATTTGCGTACGGAGATTTTTTCGATACTCCTACATAAAAGAGCTGTTCAGAGATAGTTTTGGATTCTTCGAATCCAGAAAGATTCTCTCTAGCGATTAATGCTCTGCCGGCATAAGCAGAATACAAAAAATAATCGGCTTCGCCTGATTTGAGCATGGCGAACGCCTGTTCTGGAGTGTTTGTCTCCACCATGTCCAAATTGGACTCGACAATAAATTTATCGAGTTCTACTCCATAACTATCACCTTTGGTAACAACACCTCTTTTCCCTATCAAGTCTTCTTTTTGATTGAGTGAGAATGGTTTACCAGCGGCAAAGTATGCCACGATAGGATCAGTCGTATAGTCGACTGAATAAAGTATGTATTTTGAACGTTCTTCGGTCCAATAGATAGCAAAGACAAAGTCTATCTCTCCAATTTTCAATTTTTCCTGGACTTGAGACCAAGATCCGACATCTTTTGATTCAATGTTGACGTCGATGTCTTTTCCTACCTGCTGGACAGCGTCCACTCCACTTCCAACAAACTTTCCATCAGATAGCCCCATAACAGGGAGCCATTCATAATGGCCAGAAGCAGTGGCGTGTTTCTCTTCAATCGATACACATGCAGTCAATGCGACTAATGCAATGACTATTATGGTTACGATAAAAATACTTTTTTTCACTTACCTCACTCCTATCAATTGGAATGATGTCTATACTTAACACAAAATAACGTTAAGTGCAAACGTCATTTTTGATTCTCGAAATCTATCCTTTAGTTCTAATATTTACCCCATTAATATTCTCGTATTCCCTCTTTTCGTTCTTTGAAATCTTTTTTAAAATTTCGTCTTCTAAATCAATTTTTAACATTTCAGATAATCCCATTAGATATATTACAACATCGGTCAATTCTTCTCCTAGATCATCCTTCTTTTTTCTGTATGCATCATATGCTTCGCCTAATTCTCCGTAGGTATAGCAAAACTCCTTGTTTACATCTGTAGTGTTAAAGTTTTTGTTTAACTTATTTTGAAAAATGTCTTTTTGAATCTTTTTTAAATCGATCATATTATTATAAATGATTTATATTAAAAGTTATTTCATTTCCCTCTCCAACTATTTCCACTTTTTCTCCATCAACTAGAAGCGCTTGCTTGTCTGTTAGGGCTACGATTGGATAACCTGTTTCTTTAGCTTTTTGTTTAATCAGTTCTATATTTGATTCATTTATATGGACGCAAATAACGAAAGGAACAAAATTTAATCCGGTAAAATCCTTTAAATCAACTATATTATAGTTTATGCCCTTCCAGACAGATGGTTCTATGTTCTGTCCCATCGTTATACTGCCGGCACTTAAACCTAAATATACTCCTCCTCTATCCAAGAATGTTTTAATAGCTTTCTTAAAACCGCTATCTCGCATATATTTCAAAAGATAGAAAGTGTTTCCTCCTTCAACAAAAATCACATCAAATTCTTTAAACTTATCGGTCAACGACTGTTCATCTTCTTTTTTTATGTCCAGTTCTGTCACATTGAAGCCAAGTTCATTGAGTCTTTTCTTGTCTACATCAAGAAACCACTTGTTTTCTTTTAAATCGGCTGCGGTTGGAATAAAGCAAACCTTTGATTCAGAAGGCTTTTTGTTTAACAGCTTAAGAAAGTATTTTGTTGTTTCAGGCGAAAGTCCGATTGATGTTAAGAATAATTTCATGTTGTTTCGATTAGGATAATTTTTATTACTTATTGTCCAAAGTATTCATAATCCTAATATTATTAATATCTTCGTAGCCAGTAATATTCATAGCCTTTCTAACTTCCAATATGGTTTCTTGAGCCACTTTCTTAGCCCTTAAAGTTCCCTCAACTAAAGCATCTCTAACTTTTTCTGGATTGTCCAAATAGAATTTTCTTCTTTCTCTGATTGGCTTTAATAAATCATTTAATAAATCACTCAATATATTCTTAATTTCTACATCTCCAACCTTGCCTTGAGTGTACTTCTTTTTAAGATTTTCCAACTCCTTTTTATCAGAATAAAATGCATCGAGATAGGTAAAGACGACGTTGCCTTCAACGTGTCCGGGGTCAGTTGCCTTTGCTCTAGTGGGATCAGTATACATTTTATTTACCTTTTGTTTTACCGTCTTTTCTGAATCTGATAAATAAATACAATTGCCCAAACTCTTGCTCATTTTTGCTCTTCCATCTATTCCAACCAATCTTGGCACTCTTCCAACTAAAGCTTCTGGCATTGGGAATATATCTTTGTATATCCTATTGAATTTTCTAGCTATCTCTCTGGTAAGCTCAATATGAGGTAATTGATCTTCGCCGACTGGAACTAAATCAGCTTTTGATAATAGAATATCGGCTACCTGGCTCAATGGATAGTTATAAAAGCCTAGTGACACATTTTTTTGACGTTCCATCTCTGATTTTAAAGTTGGATTCCTGTCAATCATGCTTTTAGGAGTAATCATGCTTAAAAGCATGCTTAATTCTGCATATTCTGGAATATAGCTTTGAATTACAAAAGTTGTTGATTTAGGATCTAGCCCTACAGAGAGCCAATCTAGGGCAACCTCTATGACAGAATTTCTGATTTTGCTCACATCTTCAGAGTAATCGCCTAAAGCCTGGTAGTCTGAAATTAAAAAATAGCAATCATAGTTGTCCTGTAGTTTGATCCAATTTTCTAGAGCTCCAACATAATGGCCTAGGTGTAATTTACCTGTTGGCCTCATACCAGTTAGAATCCTCTTTTTTTGATGCATATTCATAGTCTTTATATGATTTTTATTTTATTAAATAATATCATATATGCGTTAAATGTAAATAAAAGAATATGAATCAATAAAGCAAATGGGTGCAATTTCTGTCAGAATAAAAATAAAATCCATCCCAATATCCACCACTATAAGCTCTGCACATTGCTGCTTTTTGTGTACATTTAGAATCGTTATAATAATCAATACCGTTAATAAAATATCCCGTATAGCTGGTTGATTTATAACATCCTTTTGTCACTACTTGAGCACAATTATTGTCCCAATAAAAATTTTGCGTTTTAATATTGTAGTATAATTCTTCATATGACAAGCAATAGGTTAAATTATTGCATTGATTGTCTGAATAATAATTTTGTCCATCATAATAATATCCTATAAAATCAGAAGATATTTCACAGGGTTTTCTATAGCTGGGATAAACCTCTGCTTCATTATAATATTCATTTAATAATTTTGCTTTAGTATTCTTGTATTCACTTGGCATATCGCCAATCTCCCAACCATTCCCGGTAGTTTCTATATAGTAATAATCTCTATTGTTATTTGAATAATAATATCCACTTGGAGAATTAGAAAAAGCTATCGCTATTGACATATGTCCAGGCAATAAAACCAACGAACAATCTATCCCCATTGCACTTATAATGGCTGCTGATAAATAACTAGTATCTTCGCAATCGCCGTTTTGTTCAGCAAGTGTTTCTAGTGGATATTTAGGATAATCATTATAGCTTATTAAATCATCGTCTACGTATCCTAAAGATTGGACAAAGGAAACCGCAAAAGCTGATTTTACATAATTTTTTTCTTCGGCAGTTTTCTTTAACATATCAGCAATTTTTTTAATATATAAATCATCACTAGTAACATAAGCGATACCCTGTGAAACACGAGATTTATTTTTATAATAGTCATACCAATCTGAAGGAAAAGAGAAATCCCATTCCCACGACTCGTCTAAATAGCTCCATTCAAAATGTTGAGCAATTGGTCTGTCTCCGCCAGCAGGATGCATATCTTGACCATCTATGATTCCATCATTATCGGAATCAGTATTTGAATCAGAAGTACCATAACTTATTTCTTGTCTGTAAGTTAAACCATCTCCATCTTTATCAGTATTCAATTCTTTTTCTGTTTTTTCTTTTTGTGCTAATTCTAGCTCTTTTTCATTTTTTTTAATTGCTTCTTCGTTTGCTTTTTGTTGGGCATCTTTTGTTTTGGCAATTTCCGCTGCCAACTCCTCTTCGGATAATTGTTTTTCTGATATGGCTTGCAATTTTGTCCTTTCTAATTCAGTATTTAATTTTTCTATTTTTTTATCATAAAAATAAATACCATAAAATATTGCGGACAGTAAGATAACAATACTTACAATTGTTATTAATAATCTATATTTATGATAAATTTTTTTAATGTATTTGAACTTTTTTGCCATAACTAATTTAAATACCAAATTTCCTATTTTATAAAATAAAACACCAAATAGGTGTTATATTTATTTCATTAGCTTAATTCTTTCTTCAATAACTCAGCCACCATCTGCGGATTAGCTTTCCCCTTTGATGCAGCCATAGTCTGTCCGATTAAAAAGGCAAAAGAATTCTGCTTTCCAGCTTTGTAGTCTTCAACTGCTTTAGGATTTTTAACTAAAACCTCTTTAATTATTCCTTCAATCTCGCTACTGTCCGTTATTTGAGATAATCCCTTCTCGGCAATAATGTCAGAAGGATCTTTCTGCGTTTTAAACATTTCAATTAAAACCATCTTGGCGATATTGCTTGAGATATCCCCTTCTGTAGTCATACAAATCAATTCGGCAAAGTTCTCTGGGGTAATCTTCTTTTCTAAATCAACAATCTCCTTTTCTTCTTTCAGTATAGCTTGCAAATCGGTTGAAATATAGTTGGAACAAGTCTTTACCTGTACAGAAGAATCGGCTTTGCATTTTCTGTCTTCTCGCCAGGATTTCAATTCAGAAACAACTTTTTCAAAGTAGTTAGACATCTCTGCATCTTTAATGTAGAACTCGATGCTTTTTTCGTCTAAATAATATTCTTCCTTAAATCTCATCCTCTTTTCTTCTGGCAATTCTGGCAATTTGCTTTTTATCATATCTATTTTTTTTAAAGAAATATTTAGCGGAGGTAAATCAGGCTCCGGGAAGTATCTATACTCAAAAGCGTCCTCTTTTCCCCTCTGTTCCATTGTTATTTGTTTAGTGTCGTGCCATCCCCTGGTCTCCTGGACAATCTTTTTCCCTGAATCAAGTAACTCCGCCTGTCTTTTTGTTTCAAATTCGATTGATTTCTCAACCACTCTAAAGGAATTAAGGTTTTTAATTTCAACTTTAGTTCCTAATTCTTCAGTCTTGCTTAAAGAAATATTAACCTCGCATCTCATTTGTCCTTTTTCCATGTCAGCATCGGAAACATCTATATATCTTAATATTGTTTGTAGCTCCTGAGCAAACTTCCTAGCTTCTTCAGCTGAATTGATATCTGGTTCAGTCACTAATTCCATTAAAGGAACTCCAGCTCGATTAAAATCAACTAAACTGCTTCCTTCTGAAGAATGAACCAATCTTCCAGTGTCTTCTTCCATATGAATCCTATTAATCCTAATTCTTTTATTAGTTCCGTCATCTAAATGAATATCTAAATATCCATTCTTGCAGAGAGGTAAATCATATTGAGAAATTTGATAGCCTTTAGGCAGATCGGGATAGAAATAGCTCTTTCGATCAAATTTAGAATGTTGTTGTATTTCGCAATTCAAAGCCAGCCCAGTCAAAATAATCTTATCAATCGCCTCTTCATTGATTACAGGCAAAGTTCCTGGGTGAGCCATGCAAACAGGGCAAACATTTTTGTTCGGTGTTTTTTCGTCAGGATTATTCAAGCAACAACAAAACATCTTAGATTTTGTCTTTGACTCAAAATGTATTTCTAAACCAATCGTTGTCTGGTACATATTATTTCTTTAATTCGTTCATTATTGAAACTCCGCTAGAAGAACCGATAATATCAGCTCCTGCTTTTATCATTGCCTTAATATCTTTTAACGTTTTAATATTTCCTGAAGCTTTAATTAATAATCCAGGAGCATTCTCTCTCATAATCTTCAAATGTCTTGCCTTTTCAGCTAATTCCCTATTCTCTAAAGGGTCCTTGTCTGTAGCTGTTTTAACACAAATCGCTCTAACCTTCTTAACAATAGAAGAAACCTTAGCAATCTCATCATCAGTCAGCATTCCTGAAGCTATAATTACTTTGGTATCGTGCAATTTGCAAATGGCTTTCAAGTCTTTTTCAATCTTTCCCCATCTCTCGTGTTTAACATCAACAACATTGATAACAATATCCAAGTCATCAGCACCGTCTGAAACAGCTTTTTTGCTAATCCTTAGTCTTTCTTCATGAGAGCTGTCTCCAATCGGATCATCAATCAAAACAACTGTCTTAATTCCAGTTCCTTTTAATTGCTGAGCAGTTAATTTAACAAACTGAGGCCTAACGCAAACTCCGCGGAAAGAATATTCTTTAGCTTCATTACAAGTCTTGATAATGTCTTCCTTCTTTGATTCTTTCCTTATATTTGTATGATCAATGTATTGGTTTATTTTCATATTCCAAACTTCTTATTTAATATTTCTTTTATCTCTTTAAACACTTCTTCGGCTGATCTTTCCCCATCAATTGTTATCCATTCGCAAAAAGTATTATTGGCAGCAACCTCATCGAAACCATTAGCTACTGTAGTTTGAAATACTTTGTCTTCTTCGTGCCTATCCAGATTAGCACTGCCTTTTTCTTTTCCTTTTCCCGATAGAGATGTTTCGGGAGATATTTTTAATAAAATACAGATATCTGGTTTAGGAAGTTCAAATAATTCAGCCAAGTTCAATATCTTTTCAAGGGGAACACCTTTCATTCGCTGATAAACAATTGTTGTTGTAAAATATCTATCAACTACAACCATTTTACCACTTTTTAAATAACTTTCCACTATTTCTTTATCTTTAAAGAAATCACTAAAATAAAGAAGGGTTTGCATTTCTGCATTATATTCATGTTTCTTGTGTAACCAGGCATCAATTAAATCTCCGAGAGGTTTACCGTATTCTGGATATTTATTAACAAATATTTCTTCTTTTTGGGATAAAAAATCAGACAACAACTTTGTCTGAGTTCCTTTTCCGCACCCATCTATTCCTTCGATTACAATGAATTTTCCTTTGGAGTCCATTTTAATATAATTTAAGCTTTTTCTAATTTACTCTCTTGCGGGTGCTGAGCGTTAACATATTTAGCATTTTTCTTTAAACGATATGGATTGGCCGTCGGAGAAGAAAGAGGTTCGAATACCAATTGGCAAACTCTGGTTCCTGGATATAGCAGTACCGGAATCATTCCAATATTTTCCATTTCCAAGACAATCTTTCCTTGAAATCCTGGGTCAATATGCCCGGCGGTTGAATGGATAACAATTCCTAATCTTCCTAAAGAAGAACGGCCATCAATTCTGGCAGCTACATCATCAGGAAGAAGCACCTCTTCCATAGTTACGCCTAAAACAAATTCTCCTGGGTGAAAAACAAAAGCTTCTCCTTCTGGAATCTTTATCGGGCTAGTCATTCCATCCAATCCCTTTGGATCTCTAGTGTCAATGAAAGCTTTTTTGGTGTGCTGGAAGATAGCAAATTCATCGCCTAGTCTTAAATCTAAAGAAGCCGAACCTAATTGCTCCTCAAGGTTTGGCTTCGGTGTAATCTGAATTTTGTTTTCTTCTATCAGTTTTTTAATGTCTCTGTCTGATAAAATCATTTAAATTTAATCAATAACTTCTATTCCTAATGACTTAGCAGTTCCTTCAAGAGTCTTCATGGCCTGTTTAACATCCTTAGTGTTCATGTCTTGCATTTTCTGCTTGGCTACTCCTTCTAGCTGGGCCTTTGTAATCTTACCCACCTTCTTCTTATTAGCCTCTCCAGAACCCTTTTCTAGGCCGATAGCGGCCTTAATCAATTGAGGTGCGGGAGGTTGTTTTAGAACCATTGAGTAGGTTCTGTCTTCATAAACAGTAATGTCTGCTGGAATCTTGAAATTTCCCTTGTCTCTAGTTGCTTCATTGAACTTAGAGCAGAAATCTGCAATATTCACTCCTTGCGATGCCAAAGCCGGACCTACTGGAGGTGCGGGAGTGGCCTTGCCGGCTTGGATATGCAATTTTACGATCGCTTTTACTTTCTTTGCCATATTATATCTTTTTTATTTGTAATGAATCCAGTTCTAGCGGAGTATCTCTGCCGAACATGTTGATTAGCACTTTGACCTTTCCCTTCTCCTTATCGATTCCAGAAACTTTTCCATCTGAGTCTTTGAATGGTCCATCAATAATCTTGACTGCGTCCCCCTTCTTGAAATCAATCTTGTACTTAGGTTCTTCTGTATCAGTTCTTTTCTTTAAAGAAAGCATTTCATCTAAGGATACTGGTAATGGAACTGTTCCTGAACCAACAAATCCTGTTACATTGGGAGTGTTTCTCACAACGTACCATGAATCATCGGTAACAAGCATTTCCACTAAAACATATCCTGGATAAATCTTTTCTTCAACTGTCTTTTTCTTTCCATTCCTAATCTTTATCTTTTTCTCTTTAGGAACCATGACATTGAAAATCTTGTCTTCCATTCCCAAAGATTCAATTCTTTGAGTCAATGATTTAGCCACAGCGTCCTCATACCCAGAATAAGTATGCAAGACGTACCATCTTCTTTCGTTTGTAATTTGTTGTTTTGCCATATGATTAGAATATGAATCTTTCCATTAGATACATGTATAATGAGTCGAATAAACCTAAAAACGCAGCTACAACTATTGAGATGCCGATAACAACTAATGTATAATTGATTGTTTCCTTGCGAGTGGGCCAAGTGATTTTCTTTATCTCAGACCAAGCACCGCCAAAGAAATTGGACAATTTATTCTCAGATTTCATATATGGTTAGATTACCAAAAGAAGCTCTAAATGTCAATTATTAAATGAATTTAGCAGCTACTCATAGTAACTGCTAAAAATTATAATATTATCTCTGCCTGAGTTGTAATGAAGAGTAAAGCTAGTCCAGCGATAAAGACGAAAAATCCTTTACAGGATTTATCCCGATCTATTATCTGGACGATAAAGCCTACAACCATTATAACAATGATTATTAAAGGGAAAATAGTATTTTTCATACATTCTCCCTTATTAATACAACCTCACCGAAGGGATCTTTCCTTTTCTGCAGCCAGGCATTTTGCTTATAAACCGGCTTTCGTAATCGAAGGCCTTGTTTAAAGCGCAATACCTAAGGGTACTTTGTACCTTTTTTCTGGCCAGAATTTTCTTGATTTCCCCGATTACTCTTTCGTCAAAAATGACTTTATCGGGTTTGAAGGTTGGATAGACCTGTATCCCCCACATAACGATATGATGTCCGATTCTGATGTGGGCTCTGGCACTACCATCACCTCCGCTCACTCCGTATACGGAAATGAAGTCCACGGGAATCCGCAAGGATTTTCCTTTCCACATTTCCGGTTTGAACATTTCGGAATCATCGAAGTGGTCAGTTTCCTTGTTGAGGAATTTTTTAAGCACTTCGTAATGGGTGCCATTGATAAATTCGTTCATTCCAATGGCTAGATATTCATCAAGCAAATACTTAGGCCTCTCTTTGCCATGATGAAGGATGGGTCGGTCGAGGAATCTCGTGTTCGACATTGCCTCGTTATGAGTAATGCCTGGACGTTTTTCTCCAGGAAAGACATGATCGTCAATTTCTATATGAATGCCTCTCATTGAAATGCATCCAAGGAATAGATCAAACCAAGCAACTCTCCGATTTTCTTTCCCGAAATTTGAATTTCGTAAAAATTCTTTCAACTGAATTTCCGGAACTTCAAGCATTATCCTTTTCATTTCAGCACCTGGCCACCTCGTATAGGATAGCCAAACTACTCACATAAATGAGCAGATGGGCTATCCCTAATATTAAGAACTTGAATACAATATATAACTAAAAAATAAAATGTCAATTATTAAATGAGAAGACTACCGCTTGGTGGGTAGTCAAAAAATTAGACATGAGGATATATTCGCAATTGCGGTCCCTCACTGGTTTGGACATTGATTATCCAATCTTTGGGACTGGCATTGTCAACAGATTGACTGGGTGGTCTATAATAGACAACCTTTTCATCTCTGATGAGAAGCAGATTTTCTTCACCATTGATTCGCTGGTTGAATATTATCTGATACTCTTGTCCAATCGGCAATTCGCTAGCGGGATTTCCCAAGCCATCGTGGTAACCCTCTGCGTATGCATAAATGACGGTATGAGAAGCTCCGAATGCCATCATAAAAGAGCCAGTGAACAAAAGAAGTGTAAGGAAAAGACTTGTTCTTTCTTTTTCCTTTATTCTGTAAACGATACAAATCACTCCTGCGATAAAGAGCAATATCCATGGCAGTAAATTTAAGAAATTCATTCCTAATACTCCTGCGACCAAATAATAAACTAAAGTAGATTAAATGTCAAGATTCTTCACATTCTTGGCAGAGGCCTGAATGAATCTCTTTCTTGGAGCAACTTCTTTGCCCATTAACATATCAAAAGTCCTATCTGCCTCAATAGCATCATCAATAGTCACTCTTAATAATATTCTCTTTGCTGGATCCATGGTTGTTTCCCATAGCTGTTCAGGATTCATTTCTCCCAAACCTTTATATCTCTGAATGCCGAACTTAGTTCCCTCTTTGTATCCCTTCATGATAGTCTCTTTTTCTTCATCGGAATAAGCATACTTAGCATCTTTGCCTGTTTGAATCTTGTATAAAGGAGGCTGGGCTAGATATAAGAATCCTGCGTCGATTATCGGCCTGAAGTGTCTGAAGAATAGGGTCATGATAAGGGTATTAATGTGGTTTCCATCAGAATCGGCATCACACATAATAATGATTCGATGATATCTCAACTTTTCTATATCAAAATCATCGGCTACGGCTGTTCCCATAGCAATAATCAAGTTCTTTACCTCTTCTGAAGCCAGCATCTTATCCAGTCTTACCCTTTCCACATTCAAAATCTTTCCTCTCAAAGGCAGAATGGCTTGGTATCTTCTATTTCTAGCTTGTCTTGATGAACCACCAGCAGATTCTCCCTCAACAATATATATTTCTGATTCTTCGGGTCGGCGAGATGTACAATCAGACAGTTTTCCTGGTAAAGACATTCCATCAAGAACACCTTTTCTTAAAACAGTTTCTTTGGCAGCTTTGGCAGCCTTTCTAGCTTTGTATGACAAAACTGCTTTTTCAATAATCAATTTTGTATCCTGAGGATATCTTTCTAAATAGTCTTGAAGAGCTTCCGAAACAACTGATTCAGTTGCACTTCTCGCTTCCGTATTTCCTAGTTTTGATTTAGTCTGTCCTTCAAATTGAGGATCGCGTATTTTAACTGAAACTACAGCCGTCAATCCTTCCCTAATATCATCTCCTGATAAATTAGGTTCAGTCTCTTTTAAAAACCCTCCTTTATGAGCATAGTCATTAATTAATCTAGTCAAAGCTGATCGGAAACCAGTCAAGTGCATTCCTCCTTCGACGGTATAAATATTATTGGTAAAGCTTTCTTCTTTAATTTCATAGTCATCGCAATATTGGAAAGAAGCTTCGACTGAAACACCTTCTTTTTCTCCTGAACCATAGAAAGCATTAGGATGAATAACTTTTGTTCCCTTATTCATGTATTTCAGGTAAGAAACAATTCCTCCTTCGAAGTAAAAATGGTATTCCGATAAATCCTTAGAATCTCTCTGATCATAGAAATCAATTCTGATTCCTTTAGTCAAATAAGCTTGCTGTCTGAAGTGAGCAATTAATTTATTCTTGTCAAAAGCTATTTCTTTAAATATTTCTGGATCAGGTTGGAAAATCTGAGTTGTTCCTCTTAATCGGCAGTCTCCTATTTTCTTAACTGGAGCTACAGGTTTTCCTTGTTTGTATTCCTGAGCATATCTTGATCCTTCTCGGCAAACTTCAGCTCTCATATTTAAAGATAGGGCGCAGACGACTGAAACACCGACACCATGCAAACCTCCAGAAATCTTGTAGGCATCTCCTCCGAATTTACCTCCAGCGTGCAAGGTGGTCATAATGGTTTCCAAAGCAGACTTCTTAGTCTTTTCATGAATATCAACTGGAATACCTCTTCCATTATCAGTAACTTTCACATAATTGTCAGGCAAAAGAAAGACTTCAATTTTGTTGCAGTATCCTCCCAAAGCTTCATCTAAAGCATTATCAACTACTTCATAAATCAAATGATGCAGGCCTTGAGGTCCAGTTGAACCAATATACATACCCGGTCTTTTTCT
>Ga0172381_10004864_pt1 | contig 13799 bp, 22 predicted proteins | sample Leawel6488metaG_FD_119754 | JGI IMG/M metagenome (GOLD analysis project Ga0172381, IMG submission 119754) | Leachate microbial communities from a municipal landfill in Southern Ontario, Canada - Leachate well 64-88 metaG | ecosystem: Engineered > Solid waste > Landfill > Unclassified | place... | reverse complement strand
TATTAGAGATGACATCATGGTATGATAACTCTAAACATAATATTGCATTTTCATCAAAAGATTTTGCTAAAGGTGAGAATGGTTTCATAATCAATAAAGAAAATCCCAAAATGCAAGTAGTATTCAAGTTATATGATAAAAATGAAAATATAGCTATGAGTATCAAAAGAGATTATGGACATAAAAGAAACAGTGAAATTTCTTTTGCAAATAGAGAATTAGTATTAGAAACATCAGAAGATGAAATTCTCATGTTGAATGTTATAAAAATCATTACAGATACTATGGGAATTTTATTAAAAGAGTATTACGAGAAAGCGTAGGCTTAACTATGAAAAATAAAGGGTTATTTATAAGTCTGGAAGGTATAGATGGTTTAGGTAAAAGTATATTAAAACTATATTTACTAAAGTTAATAATCTATAATGAGTATCAAGTATTAAAAAATTAGATGGAAATAATATTATAGATAACTTAGTATGTGAGGAGATGATATAATGGAAGTTCAATCCATCATAATTAATGGGTATCCTAAAAGTGGGAAAGACCTATTTACAGAGTATTGCCAGTTAGCAACACCAGAGGGAGTGACTGTACGTCACATATCAACCGTCGACAATGTGAAGAAAGCCTTTACACTACTCGGCTGGGATGGTGTTAAGAATAATAATCACAGAGACTTCCTTAGTTTTCTAAAGGTGGAAAGTATAAAGCATTTTGATGGTCCTTATAGATACATATGCAAGACTATAAAAGAATTGGAACAGCTTACATTTGCATCTAAATGTGTCGTTTTCATCGACTGTAGGGAACCCGAAGAGATTCAACGGTTCAAGGATGATTTGGGCGCATTGACATTATTTATCAGTCGCACTCCTGAAGATTTGCCTATGAACGACTCAGATAATAGAGTAGAGGATTATGTATATGATGTAGTTATCAACAATCACGGAACACTTGAAGAACTAGCTAAGAAGGCTAGGATGTTTATGTATAATAGATTGTAATTGTGGAATAACTTTAGTAGATTTTGATTAGAATCAAAATAATGAATGTGAAATAGTGATATCATTTAATGATTCAGAATTAGTATCGGAATCATATATGTACATAAGAAGTAAAATTAATATTAAATAATAGGAGGATAGTAAAGTGGTTATTAAAGATAGTAAGATAGTAAGACGTTTTAAATGTGGATACAATGTTCATGAAGAAGTATGGGATGATCATGTTAACGGTCCTGTTAATATGAGAGTAGCATATACCCCGAAAGGAGAATTTATTGGTAGTATTGAAGACGCCAATATATTATGTAAGAAGTTGGGTATAAAACCTCAAAAAATAAATAAGAACTATCAATGTTGTAATATAGGATTCAGCGAAAGATATCAAAAATGGTATGGCTGGTCTTATCATAGAGTTATAACTGAATTTGGGGTTGGATCTAAAATTACTAAAGATAGTTGTGGTTATAGAGCAAGTACACCTGAGGGTTTATATGAACAATATACTAGAATTGGTGAAAATGGGTGTCGAAGATTTGATCTAGACGATGTTAAAATTACTAAAACTGGTATTAGGGTTACTACATATTCCGCTAATACAAAACCAACCCATCATTATATAACATGTGGTAAAGGCGAATGGGAAGCTAAAACATTAGCAGATGCAAAAGTAATGGCAATAGCTTATGCTAAATCAATTATATAAAAATAAAGAGAATAGGGTTAAACCCTATTCTCTTTTAATATTCTATTCCAAATCTTGCTTTGATACCATTATTATAATAATGCTTTATTTCATTCATTTCTGTGACTAAATCTGCTATCTCTATTATTTCTTTAGGTGCATTTCTACCTGTTAAAATAACCTCTGTCCAAGCCGGTTTTAACTTTAAAAGACTTAGTACCCATTGTACTGGTATTATATTAAGTGCCATTGCTACATTTATTTCATCAAATATAATTAGATCATACCGTGAGGAGGTTAATATTTCTGACATCTCCTCAAAAGCTATATTAGCTTTTTCTTTATCTAATAAAGTAGGTTTAACAATAAAATTACTATTACCAAATTGTCTAATAGTAAAGTTTGGAACATAATTTGGAATTTGTAATTCATTAACACGTTGTCCTTTTAGAAACTGTCCAAAAAATACTCCATTTCCAGCACATATAGCTCGTAATGCTTGACCTAATGCAGCTGTAGTTTTACCTTTCCCATTTCCAGTATAAACTTGAATATAACCTTTTTCAAACATTTTAATCATCCTTTTTTATTATTATAATTTTATTAATAAGTTTTATCTCTAATAATTAATTAATGTATAGACTACATTTTAATTATTTAGATTATATCGAACTTAATAATAAATAGAAATCCAATGGAGGTATTTATGAAATCATTAATAGAGTTTATATCACCTCAAGAGGAGATATATACATTACATATACAAGAAAAATCAAAAAGAGGGACTTTAATAGAAGTACACATTGCAGATATTCACTTTGGTTCATTTAACCCTGCAGATCAATATAAGATATTAAAAGAACAATTCTTAGAGAGAATTGTTTCATTTGATTTTGATATACTAAGTATAGATGGTGATCTATTTGATCATAAATTTATGAGTAATTCTGATGTGATAATGTATGCTACAAATTTCTTTAATGATGTAGTAGAGATTTGTAAGTCTAAAGGTGCTACATTGGTATTAATTCATGGTACTAATTATCATGATGCATTTCAATTTAAGATGTTTTATCATTATCTACAAGATAAAGATTTAGATCTCAGGATCATAGAAAATACTAAATTTGAATACATAAAAGGTGCAAAGATACTATGTATACCAGAGCAATATGGAATGGGTAAAGACTATTATAATCATTTCCTATTCGAATCAGGAATTTATGATAGTGTATTCATGCATGGTACTATTCATGGTGCAGTATATCAAGCAAGAAATCAAGAATCTGGAATAGATTCAGATAAAGCTCCTACATTTAATATAGATGATTTTGGGTTATGTAGAGGTCCAATTTTATCTGGTCATGTTCATAATTCTGGATGTTTTAACAGTTATTTCTATTATTGTGGTTCTCCATATAGATGGCAATTTGGAGAGGAACAAGATAAGGGATTTCTAGTTGTATTACATAATTTGGATACTCAGGAACATTATGCTCATTTTGAAACTATTGAATCTTTTAGATATGATACTATCAATTTAGATAGTATGATAGATAGAGATCCAAAAGAAATGATAAAGTATATAAATGATATAAAAGAACAAAAAGGAATAGACTTTATCAGAATAGAATTTGCTAAAGAACCAAGTGAAGATGAATCTAGTAATCTAGAAATACTTAAAAACTACTATAAGAGTAATTCTAGTATAAAGTTAAAGATAGAAAACTTCAATAATAAAAATATTGTAAAGATCAATACAGAGCTACTGAACAAATATAAAGAGTATGATTACATATTGGATAAGAATTTATCTGAATATGATATTCTTACTAGATACATAAACCAACAGAAAGGATATGAATACATCTCTGTTGATGAGCTTAAAGAAATTATATCTGAAACTTTTTAAGGTAAGAAAAATAAATATGTTAGGATGAGATATTTTATGATAACAGTATTAGAACGTGTTGATTGTTCAATGGATAGTGTTTCTAAAAAGTATATATTTTCAATAGATGATAATTATGTAAGTGCAACATATGTTAACCATAAAAATCATATTATTTGCTTTCCAAGCTCTATTGGTTGTAATATAGGTTGTCAGATATGTTATACTGGTTGTAATAACTCTTTTAAAAGACTATTAACAAAATCTGAAATGATAAATATTGTAAACACTATTATAGAGCATAATAACCTACAAGAGAAAGAAGAAAAACATATATTGTTTTCATGTATGGGAACTGGTGAACCGCTTAACAATAAGAATAATGTTATACAATCATTTATTACGTTGAGAGATTTATATGAGAAAAGAAAATTAAAATTTGCAATATCAACCACTGTGCCAAGTGTTAGTAGACTTATTTCTTTTGCTAGGATTATGAAATATAACAATATAGATGTTAAAATTCAAATATCCTTACATGGTGTTAATGATTTAATGCGTAGTAAAATATTAAGCAAAAGTATAATTCCTTTAAAAGAAATTATACCTGTAGCAGACACAATTCAGAATGAGTTATGTTTGAATATTGAGTGGAATTATTGTCTACTCGAAGGTGTTAACGATGATATAAAATATATTGATGAATTAATCACAATTTTACCTAAACACCAAAAAATAAAACTAAACCATTTCAATAGTTGGGATGGTGTTAAATTTAAGGCATCAAGTAAGGAGAGAGTTGAGGAGTTCCGTAATAAACTTTCATTATTTTATAAAGTTGAAGTTTATGAAACAAATGGCTCCGATATACAGGGTGCTTGTGGTCAACATTAAACAAATTATATCTGAAACTTTCTAAGGAGGGTTATAATGATACAAATCATAAATAAAAGTAAAGATTTAACAACCAATCAAATAGAAAGGATTATAAATATTCTACCAAATGAATATAGAGAATTGGATATAGAATTAATATTTCCAAGAAGTAAATTCCAATGTTTATCTTATATATACTTAAGAAATTATTATGAGAATGTAATAGGTATATTTACTGGATGGATAAGAGGACTTTCTTGTGAATATTATAATAAATGTTTTGTTTATACTTTTAATTTTTATTTATCTGGAGAATATGGAGGAATACAAAAATTATATATGATTCATACCATATATCATGAGATATATCATCAATGGCAAAAATTACATCATATACATGATGATGTAGAAAAAGGAGCAGATAAGTTTGCTAATAATCTTCTAAATAATAAATACAATGAAATAATAGAAATTATATCTGAAACATTTTAAAATGTTTAAAAAGGAGATAGATTATGAAATCTTTAAAACAAAGTGTATTTAGTGATCACACTGATGAAGAAATTAAAAATTGGTTAGACAGTCCTGAACATTACTGGTTTATTAAAGGTGGTAAAGAGGGTATTTGGCTTGGAGTCATATTGAGTATAATACCTTGGATTACAGTAGGAGTATTAATAGCAGAACTATTAATATAATAAGATATATCCATATAAAGGAAGTTTATATTTTTATATAAACTTCATTATTTTATTATTGACAATAGAGTAAAAAGATATTAAGGAGGATAATAAAATGATAAAAGTTAAATTTTTAAATATGGATGGATTTAATGTACCTACTATTATAGATCCAGTATCAGGATGTCATATACCATTATATCCAGAGGGGCACCCATATCCAGCACATTGGTCGTGGAATGGTGATGTAAATAAACCAACATTTAAACCATCAGTAAGAATAGATAGTCTTGGTACTCATTTCATTATAACAGATGGGAAGATTCAATTTTTAGAAGATTGTACTCATCATCTTAAAGGTCAAACTGTTGATATGATAGATATAGAACAGGAGGAATAATAATGCTTAATATGAGTGAATGTAAATTGAGATTAGATAAAGAGTATAAGGCATACATAGGAGATTCTGATGGAATGGAAGAAGTAAAGGATGAGATATATGAGGTATCGGATATTACATTATTAGAACATGATGATGTGAAAGTTACCATGGTTAATAAGAATAGGAAAAATATTTCAATATCTCTAATCAATCCCGAGTTAACTGAGAGTTCCATTATTTCTCAATATTGTGCATTTATAGCTAGTAATTAATATTAGACTTATATAGACATATAGAGAGTGGATTAGACCCACTCTCTATATTTACCTCTATTATAAAATAATTTTAATTCTAACCTATAAGTAATATTATTATTGGAGGAAAATAATGGATATTCAGAGAAGACAGAAATATATGGGCTCTGGACGAACTGTTACAAAAACAGATGTAAAAATTAATCTTAATTTTGATTTATCCGCATTAACTCTAATGTGTTCATACGTTGTATCTGAGAATAGAACTATAAGACGTTCTCATTTAATCAATATGAGAAACTTATTTGAAATAATTGATCTAGATATATATAGCAATGATATAGATAAACTTAAGAGAGTTGAATTTATTAAGAAAGGATTAGAGGGTAGATTATTAGAAAATCTAGATAATCCAATAGTTATTATAAAGTACATAAATGGTGGTATCATTGATGATGATATCATAGATATAAATACTTTTAAAGATCTATCAACAAATGATATTGATTGGATAAATGGTACTGTATCTGAATCATTAAAGTATGCATTCATATATAATGATGTAGATAATCTAATAGATGTAGCAACAAGGTTTAAAGCTCAAGATTATAGATCTCGTGGTGTGATAGTACAAGAAATGGAGACTTTAATCGATACAATTAAGGGTAAATTTAGAAAGGTAAAAGCAGAAAAGAATACAGATAGAACATTTAGTTTAAGACCTGGTGTATTTGAAGAGAGTATAAGAGAAATACATAGGACAATTACTAATCCATCCCGTAGAATAATATGTGGAATGCAAGGATTGAATGCATTAGTAGGCGGAGCATTCGAAGCAACTAGGGTATATATGTTTCTAGGTTTAACTGGTATTGGAAAGTCTATAACACTAGTAAATCTGGCATATCAATTCAAGAAATATAATAAGAATTATAAACCAAGAGACCCATCAAAGATTCCAGCTATAGTGATATTAACTATGGAGAATAGTATTGAAGAAACAGTTGAAAGACTATACCAAATGGCTTGTAGTGGGGATTTATTAAGAAATACAACCCCAAATGAAGCTATTAATAGATTAAGAACAGAGGGAGAATTATATCTTACAGACGAATCTCCTTTAGATTTGATAATAAAGTATATACCGAATAAGTCGGTAGATACTGGTTATTTATATACTTTAACTGAAGACTTAGAAGATGAGGGATATGAAGTTGTAGCCTTACTACAAGATCATATTAAGAGAATAAAATCAGTTACTAAAACAAGTGATGTGCGATTTGAATTAGGAGAAGTAATGAATGAATTCAAAGTATTTGCACAACTTAAAGAACTGGTAGTAATAACAGTTTCTCATTTAAATAGGGATGGTGCCAGAGTTGTTGATTCTGCCGATGTAAGAAATAAGGCAGATTTAACAAGATTATTGGGACGATCTAATATTGGAGAGTCTATGTTAATGCTAGATAATGCTGATGGAGGTTATATAATAAATGCCGATTTTGATATGGATGGAAATAAATATATGGCATTTAAAGAAATAAAAACCAGAGTCAAGAACACCTTAAAATATATGTGTCAACCATTTATGCCTGATAATGGGATAAAACTAATGGAGGATATATATTCTCCAGTACCATTATTTAGGGAAACACTAGCACCAGAATTATCTAAGAATAGTTTATTCAATAATGGTATGACTAAACAAAACTCTACAAATCAAAGGAATCAAATTAAAGATATTAGTGAGTTATTGAAGACATCTAACAATAATAAGTTTGATGATGATGAAAACATCTTTCATCGAACCAAATATACTAAAGATACAATATATGATGAAAACAAAGTTGATGAGTATGAGTCAAGTACTTTCCAACCAATTATAGCTGGAATACAATCAATACCTATAACAAGATCAATCATAGAATTTTATAATTAAAAATGGGACTATAGCATAATGCTATAGTCCTACTTCATCTCTATTATAATCTAAATAGATTTTTTCTGCATTGTAAACATAACTCATAAGAGTATTCATATGTTCCTTCTTAAACATATTTACTATACTCATATTGAAATCTCTTACATCTATAATACCATTCAACGCCATGATTACAAAATATAAATCAGTTGATCCATATACATCAAAAGCTAATAGTTTAGGTTTATATTTATATCTAACTAATTCCATTTCTGTTAATCGTATAGGCACAATATATTTTTTAAGTTCATCAATATAAGTATAGATAATATTATCTACAGGTAGATACATATCTTGTATTTTTTCTAGTATAGCTAAATTGTTATAGGTGAGTATAACATTCTTACCAGCATTTACTAATTGATCTATTGTACTTGCATCTTTAGGGTCCATTTTAATACCTCCCTAATATTCTAGGTTTAGTTATATCTCCACCTACAAATGCTACCATAAATAGAGTGCCTTTTGGGATTTTATCATCAGGAGGCCATTCACCCAATCTTTCAACATGTAGTGGAATAACAATATGCCCAGTAAATGTATTCATTCCTGGAAGGACTATATCAACTTTATTTACTATATTTCCTGCTGGTGAATATGGTCTCATTTCTATAGTATTTGATATAAATGGCATTAAAGATGGTATATAAAATTTTGCTGAACCATCTGTTCTAAGAAACTCTTCAGAAGCTTCTGCTATTTCTATAGTATTTAATGGTAAATCTTTATAGAAATTGTCCATTTTTACATCTCCTCTAACTATATAATAAATTACTATATAGTTAAGATATTATAGAAATATCCTAATTATTAAAGATAAAGGAGATATATGATGATATGGAAAAAAAGATAGTAGTTATTGCTACATCTAAATCAACTTTAGAAAGAGATGAAATAGAAAAAGCTATGCTATTTAAATCTATTCAAGAATACGATCAAAAAGAAAAAGATAGGATTGAAGCTTTAAAAATAGCTTTAGAGTCATCTAAATTTGATATTGAACAATATGAAAGAAAGGAAGATTTCAATGCAAAGCACAAAGGAAAGCATGGACAAAGTAAGAATCACCCAAATCATTATGCACGAAATCGGTTTGGACGTAGATAAAAATAATAATATAGTAGATCAGGATAATGGCCAACCGATACATTTTAATGGTAAAGAGTTGAAATATAATCTAGGAGAAAAAAAATCACGTATAGGACGAAACGATGTAGAATTCGATCCTATTGAAAATACAAAGATAATGTCCCATTTATTTTCATATTATCTTGATAAAAAGAATGAAGAAGATGGAACATATTTCCCGGTATATTTTTCAGTAAGCAATCCAGAAGGAAAGAGTTCATTAGAGATTAAAGGTGATAATACCTTTAAGTCTAAATTTTATAAAAATGAGAGTTTAAAATTTGTAGATACAATTCTCAGAATAAATGGAAACGAAGATACAGATTTAAGTGGTATAGATGAGTAAGATTTCGATCTTACTCATTTTTTATGAAAGGAATTATCTATAATGATAATATTTAATGATCAACAAGAATATACTATAAACGAAGCTATAAAGTTTTATAGACATAGTTCAGAACAAGTATTTCAATATGCTGGATTTCCCGGTACTGGAAAATCATTAGTATTATCTGAAATTGAAAGACGATTAAGAATACCTAGACATAGAATAGCAACTATGGCATATACAGGAGCAGCCGCTATAGTTCTTCGCATGAAGGGAATAATGAATGCTAGTACTATACATTCATGGTTGTATAGAGTAGTTGAAGATATTTCATTAGATAAAAATGGAAACCCTCAAGTAAACGACTATTTCAATAGACCAAAATTTGCATTAAAGTTTGAACCTAAACCTTTAGATAATATAGATCTTATTGCTATTGATGAAGGTGGTATGGTTCCATATAACATGAAGGCTGAAATAGAGTCTAGAGGAATAAAAATTATAGTAACTGGAGACTTAGGTCAATTACCACCAATAGCTGATAAACCTGCATATTTATATGATGGTAAGGTATATGTATTAGATGAAATTATGAGACAAGAAATGAATTCTGGTAAGGTATACATTGCAGATAGAATTCGAAGAGGACTTCCTATTCATAAAGGATTTTATGGTGATGTATATATAATAGATCAAGATGAACTTACAGATGAAATGGTATTATATTCGGATGTTGTACTATCTGGAAAAAATAGTACTAGAGAATATGTAAATAATCATATAAGAGAATTACTGGGTTATAATAGTGATTTACCATCATTTGGTGAGAGATTAATATGTAGAAAGAATAATTGGAATTTAGAAATAGATGGTATTAGTATGGCTAATGGTCTAAGAGGTGCAGTTTTAAACTATCCAAATATACATGGATTTGATGGAAAGACTTATACTATAGACTTTAAACCAGATTATATGTCATCATTTTTTCCACAACTTTCTTGTGATTATAAATATCTTAAAGCTCCTTATGGTAATAAAGATGCTATAAAATATGATAGGTTCAGCACTGGTGAAAAAATGGAATATGGTTATGGATTAACTGTACATTTATCTCAAGGGTCTCAGTTTAACAATGTTGTATACATTGAGGAATATTTATCTAAAGATATTCAAGCTAAACTAGATAATACAGCAGTAACAAGAGCAATAAATAATCTTATATATGTAAAGCAAAAAAGAAAGTATTATTAAAAAGAAATAGGAGGTACATATTATGAAGATAGCGGTTACAGGACATAGACCAGATAAATTATGGGGTTATAATTATGATCATCCCAATTATAGAAAGATGAAAGATGTCTTTAAGAAAATACTTAAAGAAAATAATTGCACAGAAGCAATTACAGGTATGGCTCTCGGTGTTGACCAAGTATTTGCACAAGCCGTTATTGAATTAAAAGATGAAGGTATGAATGTTAGTCTTACTTGTGCAATACCATGTTTAAATCATCCTTCTAAATGGCCTAATTCCTCTGTGGTATTATATAATTCTATTCTTGATAGAGCAGATAATATAATCATTGTTACTGAATCGAACTATACTAAAACATGTATGCAAAAGCGTAATATGTGGATGGTAGATAGATGTGATTTATTAATTTGTATTTGGAATGGTAGTTCTGGTGGAACCTCTAATTGTGTTCAATATTCTATTAGAAAAAATAAAACTATATATAGTATAGATCCATCTACAATAGCTCAAGATAAGAAACTAAGATAATTTTTACTATTGTAGAATTCTACCTTCTAATAAACATATAAATGAAAGAATAAGTATATATTATATCTATGAAGTACTTGATCGTACTTCATAGTTTTTAAAAGAAGGAGGGAGAAAATGAAAGATGTTTTGGTAGATTTAAATGGTGATATTATAGAAATTGCAAAACTACCACCAGTTATAATAATCGAGGGGAAAGACCCAGAAGAAAAAATGTATCTAGTTCTATACATAGGAACAGATGATGAAGGAAACGAAATCAAATCTTATGAGGACATTCAAGGTAGAACCGCTACATACAATTTCATAAAAGGAATGATTGAATTTATAGACATATATGAATCAAGAGTATTAGTAGAAACTGTAGTTTTAGCTAAGGCTTTAAACGTCTATGAGTTTATGAAACACTCTAGTAAATATATTAATGATCCATCGTTTGATATAGAAGAATATAACTATGGAGATTCTTCTATAGAAAATGAGGATAATAATACTGGCTTCTCAGATCCAAATAATTATATTTAAGCGAAAGGAGTTTAAGAATGGCACAACAACCGTATAACAACAATAACAGAAAACCAAATAACTATTTTACTCAACAGATTCAGAAGAATGGTGTAAACTTTCTTGATACAGCAAGAGATGATAATCTTGCTAGAGATTGTGTTAGAATTTTTAGGGATTTAGCAAGAGGAAATATTGACATTGCGCAATATGGAGATTACTTTCTCAACCCAAGATTAATCAGTGCAGCTATTTCAACGGCATATTCAAAACAGGTTTTATACGGAACATGTAAAGTTGGACTGGATTTGTTAATCAACTCACCAATGTCCGATCAAAACTATCCACATGCGCCTGTTATAATGAATTCTTATTCAAGATCATTTGAGGCATACTCTTTTATATTAGAAAATCTAATGGCTCTAAAAAATACGGGTAATATAGATTTTCTATATACTCTAGCAAGCAACATAAACAAATATCGAAATGATATATAGGTAAAATTTCCCACCTCTTAATAATAAGCAACATCTAAATAAAAAGATATAGCTTAAAATATTAAGAGGGGGGATTTTTATGAAGTATTCATGTGATGGATTGTGACTAGGCTTATAACTAAGCATTTTTTTACTAGATCTAAAAAAAGAGCTGGCTTTAATAAGAAGACTACAAGAGAATTTTATAATAAAGCCATTATTCGTGGTTTAAGAATTGAATCTTTTGAGTCTAGGCCATTATTTTTTAAGTATTTAAAATCAATAACACGACCTAATTGTCACATTATTATATATAATAGATACATATTAATCTGCTCTGATACCAATATAGCTATTACTCTTTTGAATTTACCTAAGGAATATTATTCATTAGTAGATTCTATTAGAAAAATAAAGAAGGAGGAAAGAAATAATGATGTTGCAAAACATCCAAACTATAAGAGAAGCAGCTAGTTATGAAGAACTAGTTAATGATGATGCATTAACTAGTCAAGATAATCAATCAATAACTCTTGTTACTGAAAATAATAAAATTTATAGCAGTGCAAAAGATGTATTTATATGGGATGATACAAATTCCATATTACATGTTCTTAGATCAAATATCAATACTAAAACACAACAAGATAAACCAATACTCTTCGAAACATTCGGATATGAGAGTATCTCATATATGAGATTAAACTCAACTCAATCTAATATAGATGATATTCTTGAACTAATAAATTAATTTTATATGGAGGTATGACATAATGGAAAAAAGTAATCTAATACTAGTAAGAGATAAACACAAAGCTTTAAATGGTACTATATCATTTATAGGTGATAATATGCAACTATATAATGAGAATAATGGTACTATCATATGGGATGATGTAAACACAAATGGCATTGTTAATGTAATACGACCAAGTACGAATTATAAAACGAATGTCGAAAAGCCTATATCACTCGAAACATTCGAGTATGCACAAATTCAATATATTTCAAGCACAATGAATATTGATAAACTAATAACTTTGTTAGACGGATTCGTAACAGATGAGTTGATTACAACTGAAAGAAAAGATGCAATCATTGTATACTTTAATAATATTAAAGCTGGAATAAATAATCCATTACCTGGAACTAATGCTTAGAATAGTTATAAATTAATAATTTATAACTATCTAAACATAAATATAATTATATATTATAGTTGTGAAAGAAATGAAATTTCATCAGAACAAAAAAACTACGTAGGAGGATAAGAGTATGAATAATTTCAACAACAACAACTTCGGAGTGAATCCTTACATGATGGGTGGCCCACAGTATGCTCAACAACCACAAGCAAGGATGACTCAACCATTAACAGTGGAGGAAATCAAACGACTAAGAAATCAGACTCCGGCCTTTACAATGATGGTCAGTGACGAAGACATGCTTAGATCTAGATGCACTCATAAAGTTGATGGTAAATTTGCAACCGTTCTTAACAACGATGCAGAAGGAACAGTAACTTGTTCTATTTGTGGGGCTAAGTTTGGTCTTATGGAAGTACCTAAAGAATCAGCAGAGACCGCAGTGCGAATTCTTATTGACTTATTGCAGTCTATTAAAACTTATTACGTTAATATGCCAGAGAATGTGGCAATAGAATTTTTCCAGATGATTCCATTCATCGAAAAAATTCCAAAGCTTTATGAAATTGCATTGAACGACTTTAATAAGTATGATGGAGCCGGAATGAGTAATCAAAGTCCTAACATGTATGGATTCAATATGCTTGGAGCTATAACTAGCCCTATGGCGTATCAAGGATTCGGT
>Ga0172381_10004862_pt1 | contig 13799 bp, 9 predicted proteins | sample Leawel6488metaG_FD_119754 | JGI IMG/M metagenome (GOLD analysis project Ga0172381, IMG submission 119754) | Leachate microbial communities from a municipal landfill in Southern Ontario, Canada - Leachate well 64-88 metaG | ecosystem: Engineered > Solid waste > Landfill > Unclassified | place... | reverse complement strand
TCACGCAAAGAAACGGAAAAAATCGCGGAAAAACTCATCGGCAATGGTTTCAAGGCCTGCGCCTATCACGCGGGACTTACCAAGGAAAAGAGAAGGAAAGCCCAGGATCGTTTTATCAAAGATAAGGTGAATGTCATCGTCGCCACTATCGCTTTCGGAATGGGCATCGACAAGCCGGATGTGCGCCTTGTCGTACACTATACTTATCCCAAAACTCTCGAAGGATATTATCAAGAAATCGGCCGTGCCGGACGCGACGGACTTCCGAGCGACTGTGTGATGTTCTATACCTATGCCGACACTCGCAAGCACGAGTTTTTCATCAACCAGATCTATGACCAGGATCTGAAAAGCCGCGCCGAAGAAAAACTGGGAGAGATGATGACCTATGGCGAGCTTACCACCTGCCGAAAAAAATATATTCTTCGCTATTTTGGAGAAGATTTCGAAAAAGAAAATTGCGGCGGCTGCGATATCTGCCTCACGGATAAAGTAATGTTCGACGCAACCATCATTTCCCAAAAAATCCTCTCTGCCGTCGTGCGGACCGAAAACCGCTTCGGCAAAGGCTATATCGCACAAGTACTTCGCGGGAAGAAAAATCAAAAAATCTCAGCGAATGGACACGACAGGTTGTCTGTCTTCGGCATCGTTCGAGATTTTTCCGAAAACGAACTGGGGCAAATCATAAATTACTTGGTCGGCTTAGAATATCTGCGAAAGGACATTGGTAAATATCCAACGCTGAGCATCACACGAAAAGGAGTAGAATTTCTGAAAGGGAACGAAATTTTAGAGATTCCAAAGCCTCAAGTCGACATCATAAAAGAAATCAAGACCGGCAAACTGGATTACAACACCGAGCTATTTGAAAAACTACGCGAACTACGAAAGAGTCTGGCGGAAAAAGCCAATGTTCCGCCCTTTGTTATTTTTGGAGATCAGAGTCTGCAAGAAATGGCCTATTATCTACCGCAAAATAAGAACGCTTTCGCGCGCATTAGTGGAGTAGGGGCAAAAAAACTAGAAGATCTGAGCGAGCCCTTCCTCGGCATAATCGTAGATTTCACCGTAAAAGAAAACCTTGTTCCTATCGAAATCCCCGATAAACCTTCCACGAGAACCATAAAAGTCCCAAAACCAGAAACCGCTTCGATAACTCAAAAGCTTATAGCGCAAAAGATGCCTCTTGAAAAAATTGCAGAGAGACAAGGCTTGAAAATCAGCACAATTATAAACCATATCGCCCAAATAATCGACACAGGAGAAAAACTAGATTTGAGCTACATAAATTTCCCCCAAGAAAAACTAGCAGCGATTGCGTCCGCTTTCGAAGAATGTGGCAATGAAAGATTAAGACCGATTTTTGACTACCTCGACGGAAAATATTCCTACGATGATATCCGTCTGGCAGGAATCCTAATCAAAAGCCAAGATAAATAACAGATTCTCATCTGCATAACCATTATGCATAGGTTTTTCATTGCTAAAGAAAAAATCCTAATATGATTTTATTTTTTCTTCTGTATTATTTTAGCGGTCATTCGTCCGACATAAAGTATCACGGACAAAAGTAAATAAAAAAATACTGTATCAAAAATGAAATATGCCCATCGTGCATCAAGGAGATCGCCGTATCCATGTCCAAGTAAATCCACACAATTTGCTGCCCACGGATACGGCGGATTAAGCACACTATCAACATAACCGCTAGAAAGATATTGTATTGGCCATCCGCATGAGAGATTGTTTATTTCCGTTTTATCAAACACCTCAACCCTTTTATATGTGGTAGCTATAGTAAAAGAAACCGCCAAAACACATAATAACAAATTGATTTGATTTTTTTTAAATGTAGTTTTCATAAAAAATCGTGAGGTTAAACCGCACACACAGTTTAAATATACAACAACAGCACCAACACTACTAATATTTTTAAACAATAGACATCTGTTCTTACGATAAATGACGGAGATAGGATTATCCAGATAGATGGTTCCTATCCGAAAAGCCCACCGACATATTTTTCACCCCCGTTCTTCTCAAGAAAATCTTTTTGTGTTTTTACCAATTTTTTCTTATCCATCTTCAGATAATCTTTCTCGTCTTCTTCTGATTTCGCAAGTAGTTCCCGATCAAGAAGAATAACTTCTTCCTTTGCCCGGAGTGCCATCTCGTTAAAACCCACCAAACTCATTCCCGCAAGCGAGCGCACGCGAGAAAGCGCTACATAACCCATGCCGAATTCAAAAGTTTTGCGTAAATCAATTTCCGCCGCATCCAAGCTCATCCCCTGGCTCTTGTGCACCGTAATCGCCCACGCCAACCTGAGCGGCACCTGCCGAACCGAAGCAATAATTTCCTTGCCATCCTCAACCACCCATTGCTCGGGATAGGCAGTAATCAGATTGCCATCAAAAGTTCTTACCACAGGATAATCATCATTTTCTTCGTCAAAATCCACAACCTTGCCCAAAGTACCATTAACAAAACCTTTATTAAAATTATTTTTGACAAACATCACCACCGCCCCGATTTTCAGCGTCAGATTCTGCGGCGCCAGGCAATACCCTTTCCTCAATCTCTCCACCAGATTATTAACTCCCTCCGCTTCCATTTCATAAGTAATCTCCTTAGCCTCCAACTTATCAAGTTCCCGGAAATTATAATCCTCGACATCGATGTTATGCGTATGCAATTTCGTTGGCCTTATCTCCGACTTAACCGTCTTACCTAAACGCCTTTCCAATATTTTTATAGTTTTCTCCGTCACTTCATTTTTTCGGATATCCCCGAGCAATTGCAAAAATTTCTTATCCGACTGTCGGTGTTGCTCCTCCAGATAACAAACCCTTATGCTCATATTATTCCAAATCTGAGATTCAGTGACGAAACGCCCGTCTTTCCCGCCCCGCTTGACCGGAGGCAACTGAAAAAAATCGCCGCAAAAAACCACCTGCATCCCACCGAAAGGTCTCATGTCCTCTTTGAAAGTCTTGCATATCTGATCTATGAGATCCAACTGACTGGCATTGAGCATCGAAATCTCATCTATTATCAGGACCTTGGTGAAAGCCACACTACGAAATAGATAATTTTTCTTTTTAAGCGCATTAACCTTATCAATCGACAGCTCATCCTCGATTCCCATCCCGCACCAAGAATGGATCGTGCGTCCGCCCAGATGCGTCGCCGCGATGCCTGTAGAAGCCGTCACTGCCACTGAGATATTATTTTCCCTGAGATATTTTATATACTGCGTCAGCAAAAAAGTCTTGCCGGACCCCGCCGGACCCGTCAAAAAAACATTCTCCCCCGCTTTCAATATATCTAAAGCTTGTTTCTGTTTCATAATCCATTATTTTCCTGAATAAAACACTATTCGCACGCTTAAGTTCTAGCGCAGACTCCTCTCTCGCCCTGCATCCATAAACCTCACCATTCTAGGATACCACAAACAAGAAAGAGATTCTACCTTTGCCGAAAAACTAAAAACTTGTATAATACCAACGAGCAGACTTTTATCAATAATAATCAAAATATGTTTAACCCTGAATACCCAAATTTTATAGAGAAACCCCTAGAAGATATACCGGAAGAAGAGAAAGAAAAACAGTCTCTTATCAAAGAAATCATCGACGATAACTACGAGAAGATTGAGGTATTAGCGGGAAATATTTATGAAAAACTCAAATCGGATGGCATAAAAATAGAGATAGAATATATCCTTATCGAAACTCTAAATAAAATTTCCAATGACGAAGACTTAGTGCAGTATCTTCAAGAACACGGATATATTGACGATAAGATTGCCAGAATCAGCGTGCTGATGGCGCCCTTGATTGAACAATCTATCCTGACCAAACAAACCGAAATCTCCGAGCAGAGAAGAGAAAAAGCAGAAAAAACAGCAGAGAAAGTAAAAGGCGTTTGCAAAGCACTCCTCTTTAAAGATGGTCCCGCTGTTGATACAGAAACTATCAAGGAGATTCTAACCGTCATCGTCCCAGAAAATCCCGAGGGCGATTATGCTTATATCGAGCAAGCGGGAGATAGATTAGACGAATTGGCAGACCAATACGAAGGGAAAAAAGCTTCGGCTATCAAAATTTTCGCATACCTTCTGAAGAATAAAACATTTCAGAATATGGCATCGGGTGTTTTTAGAGAATGGTTAGAAACTAGCACGGGAGAAGAAAATTTCGAAAACAAAGCAAGCGCAGCGATATAGAGCACAATAAAACAGCTACAACAAAGCTGTTTTATTGTGTCCGTGTGCCTTATTAAGACTACACTGTAGCATTTTCTCTAACTTCTTCTTCCGTAATCTCCTCTAATAATTCTATCCTGATTCCCAGCACTCCATATTCCGCCTCCTGTTCTTTGGTGTAAACTTCATACATGCTGGTTTTAAGATATTCCCTGTCCGATTCCTCATATCCCAAGAGCCGTGTCGGCAAATCAGAAAGCATCTCTGCGAAAGTACCGTACCTGAATAACCCGACGACTTTTGTTTTGATTTTATTCTCCAATCCCGGCAGCTCTGAAAATTCTATCTCATCTCCTGGTTTTATAGACCGCCTCTTCTCATCATAAAGCCGAAGCTCCAGCGTCTTCTTGCCGCTTTTCATTTTCTCGAAAGGCTCTGATTGCAATTTCATTCGATATAGCATCCTTATAACAATTATTTTCTTAATAAATCCGCAAGCGATTTGAAATCTTCTTTTTCAATTTCCTCCTCAAAAAATCTTCCCTTACTCCAAAATATCTTATAAGCTTTAGCGGAAGATTTTGAACTTATGACACGATATCTGTCACCAACAATCTCCAGCGCAGCACAATTATCGATTGCAATTGCCACTCCTGAAGTCCCATTCATCATTTCTTTCAACGCCTTCTTTCTATTTTTTTCAACATCATAGTGCGGACAATGCAAGGCTTTTATCATTCCCAATCCTGACACCTTGATAAACTTATCCTTCCCGCTCGTAAACCTCAACGAATCACTTAGCCCGTTTCTGAACCAACAGATAGAACCTGCGCTTAATCCTGTCATAATCTTCCCTTTTTGAACAGCGCCGACCAACATCTCGTCGACTCCATTTTTCCTCCATATTTTCATCATTGAAAGAGTGTCTCCCCCTCCCACATAAATTATATCCGCCCTGTCTATTTTCCCCTTAATTCCTTTTTTAGTTAAGCCGCCTTTTACAAGGAGAAGATTATCGATCTCACAGCCCAATTTATCTCCGAAATATTTTTTCACGACTTCAATATACAAAATTGAATCCAGACTTGCCGTCGGAACAAAAAGCAATCTCGGTTTTTTCTTTTCCGAAAGTTCTATGATTTCCCTATCAATTTCTTCCGTCTCGATTGAAAATCCAGGCCTCCCGATTTCTCCACCACCGATTGCAATAATTTTCTTCATATAAAACCTCCATAAATCTTTTAAAAACCCCTGCACTATTTTATCTCCAAACCCGTTTTTTATTTATCTCTTCTTTTTCCCTAAACGCTTTCTCCAGATCAATCCCGTAATGATTAGCAATGGAAAATAAAAAAATCATAATCCTACTTTTTCAGCCCCGACTTCATTACCATTCTATACATTTATAATTTTCCAGCCACTTAGTAATAGCTTCTTTTGTCTTAAAACTATCAGTAAAATCTCCCTTCCCTTCCTCAAATTCGAATAATATCTTAGCTATTTCTTCAAATCCCCAGTATTTTTTTATGAAATCTATACCCTCTTTCGTTAAGATTATTTCATCCGTAGATACCTCATACATCAAATGAATGATACCTTCCTTTGTATTATACTCATCATTATAATCTACCGCTCGACTTAAATTATCAATACCTATCATCATATTATTTACTCTTACTTATAATATTATTATATGCATCTATTCGATCTGGACGGGTCTCTTTATAATAGCTAGCAATCTGATTATTTCCATTAACTATAGCCTTCTCATTAGTTGATGGAATAAAATAAATCTTATCATTCGAACCCATCTTAAAAGGATCTGAAAAAGAATATGTTCCTTGATTATCAATCAGATTATTAGCCTTATGATAATAATCTCCTACATTTTCCTATAAAAAGAAACACTCTTGCGGTAAGGCCGCTGACAATTACACAAAACAGCGGATAGAGAGTGGTAACAACCACCTTTCCGAAACGCCAAAAGCCGAGAGCATAGAAAAAATCCCATGAGTAATCCGCAAGAGGTAAAAATATTTTTTTATTTGTCTGTTCTTGGTACGCACTGACTGCCAGTCCAACATTTATCAATGCCACACCAACAACCAAATATTATTTTATCAGGACAGTATTTTCCATTTTTATCACAAAAATTATCACAGCCCTGCACGCCATCCCAGAAACCTCCGGCCCTACTGCATACTGCTTCAGGATCCGTTTTCCAGTGCCTATCTAATACATAAACAAAAGCTAACGAAATTGATATCATCACCAAAAGCAAAATAACTAATATTTTTTTATTCTTTTTTGTCATATCTTTATTAAATATAATTTAAAACCTTTGCCACCAGGGTAATTTCGAGTTATAAGAATTGATTCCCATTTGAACATATTTCGCATCACCATTATTATCAGAGAAAGAAAATGTTCCCTTAGTGAATAAATCGTCGCCTACCTGTTGCGCGATGGCTCCAGCTTGTATAGTAACACCACTCAAGCCAGCAGCTCTCGCCACATACCCGTAATTGATATTTCCAGGAGCATCATATCTAATTAATTGACCATTATAAACATAAGACCAATAATCTCGCATGCCATCAGAACTCTTTCCCAAGATATTGTCACTTGAATTCTTTATATCCCAAGGCATACGAGGTGCAAATAAGGCTAATGTACCTTTTCCCCAAAATTTTGCCGTATTTGCACGAGACTCATTTAGCCCATTCAACTGCTTAGTAATATCTACAGTCGAATCTGTCCCTATTCTTAAGCTCTGGCCAACAATATTGTCAAGATTCTTGCCTGGGAAACGGTCATTATAGAAACTTACATCCTGTACTGTTGCCCAGTTAGTCTTAATATTAAATGCTTTATTAATAGAATTTACTATTTTATCCGGCGTATCACCTTTCTCAACAGTTCCAGTTTTTATGTTATAAAGACCTGTAGGATCAATATTTATTAACGGATTATTCCTGGCATAAGCATAACTATTCCAGCTTTGGGGATCTAGTAATTGAGTCTTTATTTGAGAGAAATTCCAGAAAACCGGATCCTGGCTGATAAACCGTCCGATATTTCCATCATAATATCTCGCCTCCATATAGCTAAGACCTGTGTCTTCGTCATATTCCTGTCCGGCGAATTTGATCTGATCGGTATAGGTCGTTACTTGTTCATCTATCCTTATGGTACCAAAAGGTAGATAATCAAGCAATTCCTCTTGATTGTTTGATGAATCGGTGGTTATGTTGGAACCGGTGAGATGATCGGTTGCGGTATAATGGATTACTGCGTTTTCTCCCGAACCGGTGATGGCGGCGATTTCCGTATTGCCGGCAAAGATATGTTTGGTGGCTGTGGTGGAATCTGTGTTGAAGAAATTGGTAGGATAGATTGTGGTAGTGGTTCCGTCGGAAAGAGCTATTCTTTGGCCTGAAGCGTCATAGGAATAGGTATTGGTGATTGAATTGGATATGGATTGGGTAAGACGATTATTGTAATCCCAAGTGTTGGAAAGTTCCGTTCCTTTGCTAAGAAGGTTGCCGTTGTTGTCATAGGTAAGAGTCGTGGATCCTATGGAAGTAACAGCGTGAGGATTGGCATAGTTGGTTCCTGTGTTTCCTTCGTAAGAATAGGTTCCTTGTCCTGTTTTTGCAGTGATGTTTCCGATGGCGTTATAGGAATAGGTTTCGGAATATGCAGACTGTCCTTCTGCGACATTCGTGGCAGTAGCTGAAGTGAGACGGTTTAGATCATCATAGGTGTAATTGACGGTCTTGGCAGAGCTGGTATCGGAATTATCTACAAGCTGGGTTATGTTTCCGTTATTGTCATAGGCGTAAGAGATGCTTTGACCATATTCGTTACCAGCGATCGTGGTTACTTTTGAAGATAATCTATAAAGCTCACTCGCATCATAAGTGTTGGTGGTCTGCATCCCATTGGCATAGGAAACGACTGTCGTTTGTCCCGTAGGGGCATAGTCAATGCCACTTACCACATCGATATAACTTAGATCCGTGCTTTCCTTTCTTGAGACATTATCAAGGAGCCCTCCGGTTCCATATTCATATTGAACGGATGAACTGTCATGATTCGTAATTGTCAGCTGATTCCCTTGTCTGTCATAAGTGTATGAAGTGGTATAATTGTTAAAATCAATGGTTTTTGTTTCTGAAGATATGTTTCCCAAAGGATTATAGGTATTGATCTGGGAATAATCAGCGGAAGTTGTGGAATAGAGCCTGCCTATTCCATCTGTCCCGATGTCATATACATAAGTCACTTCTGTGCCGGTCTGACCGGTATAGTCTTCGGTAAGGATCCTGTTAGTAGCATCATAGGTATAATTCGTCGTCTGGCTGTTCGGATTTGTTCTGGAAACGATGTTACCGTTGTTGTCATAAGAATAGGTCCAGACTCCATAGGTCGTATCGTTAGGATCGTGCAGGTCTTCTGATGAAAGGTTGCGTCCCAAACCGTCATAAGTGAAGTTTCTGACATTTCCTAAGGCGTCGGTGATTTTTATGAGGTTTTTAAGTTCGTCATAATCATAAGTCGTAACATAAATGCTGCTAGAATTGTGTTCGTCTACTTCGATCAGATTATCAAAGGCGTCTTTGTATATGTCTTTATCAATGCCATTTTTGTCTGTGATAGTCGTTTTCCAATCGTCATAAGTACTGGTAACCGTTCCTACTGAATCTGTAGTAGAAGTTATGCGATACAGCGAATCATAAGCATAATTTATGTAAAGATCAGAATTCGTGATTGCTGTAGTTCTTGAACTTCCGGAAGAGAAATACGGAAGCGATTCTTTTTCAAGCAAATCTATATCATTGTAAACATAATCTTTGGTCGTGTAGTTTCCATCTTCTGCTTCTGTCTTTTCCTGTACTTTGCGGCCTAAACCGTCATAGTATATGTATGAATCAACGCTGTTGTATCCATCTAGATATTTTGTCTCTTGTACACTCACAGCTCCCGAAGTGTCTGTATATGTGTATTCAGTTTTGGTGACTAAATTTGTAAGGTTTGATAGATCCGGCTGTTTTTCTTCCAAGAGCCTGTCTAGTCCGTCATATGTATATTGCGTGATGCGGTTATTAGAATCCGTCTTTTGTTTTACATTTCCGGAAGAATAATCATACAGGTAGGAAAAGGTATGATTTAGGGAGTCTGTAATGGTAGCTGGATATAGAGAGTAGGAGTCATAAGCATAAGCATTATTATTACCATTAGCATCGGTTTCTTGGGTAACTAAACCATAAGTCCCGTCATAAGTTTTTTGGGTATTAATATAGCTTGTACCCGATTCCCACATCTCGTGTTTAGTTTCGTTTCCTTTGATAACCGTTCCCAGGGCTTGGTTGTCGTAGTAGTATATGTCCTCCTTGATTTTATTATAGTTATGATCAATAACATCTATGCTCTTGGGAAGATTAAGAATATTAGCCGTTGTATTGGAAGCGTACAAATATGTTGTTATGAAAAAATCTGATCCGATAAGAGAGAATGTTCCGTCATCGCTTGCGCTTACTTCGCCCAACTGCATTACTTGAGCTATATTACCTGTGCTATTGCTATATGTATACATTTCAGCGCTATCTCTATGGGTTGAGTCTCCGTCATAGGTCATACCTATTTGCTGGACTTGTTTTACGAAGCTTCTGCCATTTCCAAGATCATATCTATCCCACTTGCTTATATATTTAGAATATATATTACCCGAGCTGTCTGTTATTTCAGTTCTATAGACTTTTCCTGCTTTTGAGATGTGATCGTCATATTCGCCATAAGTGGAATTGGTAGTGTCTCCCTGATGATAATAGTTTATGATCCTATTTCCAGCGCTATCAGTAGCGGTTACTTTAGCAAAGCCGGAGAATTTGCGATCGTAAGGAGTGTTTGCATCGAAATAGTATCTGCCTCCTTCATATTGGTATGTCGTAGTCGTTTCATTTCCATAACCGTCATTGTTGGTTATTTCGGAGACAGTGTTTATGCCAAAATGAAGTTTTGGATTAGTTACTACATAATTCTCATTACGGTATTGAGCTGAAGATTTATAGCTTATCTCAGAAGATCCTCCTTTAGAATATGTGATGCCTGCAAGCACATCAGCCTTCTTGCCATTTCTTATGTAAGCATGCTTTTCATCCCAGCTATAATCATTAGTCCTAAATCCATATAAAATATCATCAAGACCGTCGCCGTTGATATCAGCTAGCTCAACACCATAATAATTACTATTTAGAGAAAATCCAGTAGGAATATCCCAATCATAATGCCCAGTCCAGGAACCATTTCCGTTGTTTATAAATACAGCTTTTTCATAATATACTCCTGACTTCTGATTATTATCAAATTTAGCAAATATTATATCTACAAGCCCATCACCATTCACATCACTAAATCGTGCCCCATCATCGGGATAGAAATATACCGGAGTGGCATCGGAAAAAGAAGCAAATGGCAATCCCCAGCCAGAAAGACTCCATCCGTGACCATTATTCAGATAAATATTTGTAGACCCTCCTTCATATTTTTGTACAATATCATTAAGTCCATCTCCGTTAATATCCACTATCCTGGTTCCTATGTCTGGATTAACAAAGTAAGTCGGAAAAACCCAACTACTGTCTTCTACCCAGCCTATATTTATCCCTTTGTTTATATATATCTTCCTATAACTTGCCACCCTTGGAGCAAAAATAAGATCGAGTAGCCCATCCCCGTTTACATCTGCCAAACGAGTTGCGCCATCTTTATCAATACCGATAGGGATAGAGATGTTATAAGATGAGTAAGTTACTAAAGAATTATCATCCTGCTTTAAAAATATCTTTTTTTCTCCACTAGTAGGCATATCCAAAATATCCATCAAACCATCACCATTCACATCAGCCACATATCCATTACAGGAACTGGAGGATAAGACAAAGCAAACCGGCATACTAATACCGGCACCACTCCAACCGTCTATGTTATAGCTGTTTACATAAGCTTCCGCATATTCAGAAGGATAACGACGCAAAATATCGAAAAGCCCATCAGTATTCACATTAGCAACACGAGTTCCATTATCGTTGCCGCTGATAGAAAAATATAGTGGTGTAGCTAAATCTGTATCCTCAGTCCAACCCTGTTCACTTTCCTGATATTCAAAAGTCACAGAAGGAAGCACTGTTTCATTGCTGCTTTCATCAAAACCAGACTTCGTTATATTTCCTAGCAGAGAATGGTAGCCATTATCACCTAGTACATATGCCAGAACATATTGTTTTGATGCAACATTGCTAATTTTTGCTACAATCTTTTGTATTCGATAGGAACTATACACTTGAAAACCTGTCTTATATGATAATGCCCCATCACTCCTCCCCTCTCTTATGAATTCCACCGTGAATATGCCATCAGTCGTGCCGTTTCTTGTGTAATAGATCTTGTCAGGATATATCTGTCCGTTGCTCTTGAAATATTCATATCTTATGTAATTGTCATTGGTGTCACGCACTTCTTCCAACATCCATTTGAATATCTTGGAAGAATCAGAGGGATTATCCTGTCTGGATGACGCAGATTGGCCGAAAGTATATACGGTTCCACTCTTATCAGTTACCGTCCATGTATTGCTGCTGAGTTCATATCGTAAAAACTCTCCATTATCCACCTTGGAGCCATAAATACCGCTTCCCAGATCAACAAGTTCTCCGGTCAGCGAAGAATAGAAATAGTTCTCACTATAAAGGTTGTCTACGCCATCTTTGTTTATACGCTCGATATATGAGATATTTATTGACCACCCTATACCGAAGATTGAACCTTCTTCATAAGACTGGCTGTTATATGTAAGTTCCAGATCTGGCTGCATACCGTTTCTTCCCGGAGGAGTTTCAATTGGATAATTATACACTAGAGCTCCTGAGATCTCATCACTCTTAGGCAAAAGCTGTTTTGAAGCGGTTTGTGTTGATAGATATGAATCTTGCTGAGAGACGGTAAAGGATGTAGATTCTATGGTAACATCACCCAAGTCCTCTTCACTGTCATCTTTATCTTTACTATTGCCGGAATCAGTCTTATCCTTGGTTTTATCTTCTTTAGCTGATTTTAGATTTTCAGTATCCAAAGAAACGCTTTCTTCGGATGATATTGCGCTGCTATCATCTGAAACCTGACTATCTGTCGATGTCTGCTCACTGTTCTTATTCTCAGAAGCAGCAAAGACCGGAGTCAGGGGCGTTATTAGAAACAAAAAAACTAACATCATTACAGTTAGCCGCCTAAATAAAACCTTGATTTTTCTCTTACCCACGGAGTACGATTGTAGGATTTTCATAGGTTTTAAGGATATTATTAATTTATTATTAGATTAATACCGTATAGAATAAATGTCAAAAGTTATTTTTTCTTTTATATCGCAAAAAGTCCGAATCCCATCTCATAACAAAAATCACTGGCTTTTATACCAGTGATTTTTTGCTTGTTTAAGCGACTGTGGGTCGGTCGCTTTCACAAGAATTGACTGCTCCCCAAGCAGGTCTAGAACCAAATAGCTTCAATCCCACAAAGCCTTTCTGGACTATTTTTCTAAGAATCCAAGACGGGAACGGGTCGGGGTCTGAATAGCAAAATGAGACAAATGAGACAGTATAAAAAGAGATGGTTTCGTGTCTCGCTTATCTGTTTGATATAAATAACATGATTGTTAAAAAGATTTAACGAAAACCTGAATTACAAAAGCTCTATTTTTCCGTCCTCATATTCAACATAAGACCATTTCTTATGTATTTCTTTTTCTTCCATATAATTCATTAATGGCTCTCGCATAACTTTAAACGGAACATCTTTAATAACATCAATTGCCTGTTTAATATTAAACCATTTTAATTCTACCGTGTCTCCATCCGGATCGTTTATTTCAAGTTCACCGCACCAGTCTTTAATTTTATAAACATAAATATCACTATACCATCCTCTCTTGTGGTTGGTATGCTCAACAGTATAGACAAGCTCGCCTATATCATTTATATCAATATTTGTTTCCTCTTTGACTTCTCGTCTAAGAGCATCCAAGGCGTTCTCGTCTTTATTGGCAGTCCCACCAGGAATATACCAATAATAATCTGCTTCAAATTCAGGTGTATGTCTGATCAGAAGTATTTGGTTTTTATCATTAAATATAAGTGCTGACGAAATTATATATTTATCCATAAAGTTTTATAAAATAAAAAAATAAGTTGCAATAAAATGATTGCAACCTTATACGGCTTAAAGTGACTTTGCCACATATAAACCTCTTTTTTGAACGGTATGACTAATAAAGACTGCATCAAATTTATTTTTATGAAAAACATCCATTAGTTCTTCGTGAGTGAACAGGCCGAATTCATAGGTCTCAGTAAAATATTCGATACCTTTTCCCTTCTCCCCAATCAGATAATGGAATATTATTTCTCCGTCTCTATTGCCGGTAGCCATTCTTGTTATACTTATAGACTCCGATTCCACATTAGTAGTATGAATAATGTCTGCTTCCCAATTGTTAGGATTATACCATGGTTCTATAATTAGTAAACCATCC
>Ga0172381_10004861_pt1 | contig 13800 bp, 15 predicted proteins | sample Leawel6488metaG_FD_119754 | JGI IMG/M metagenome (GOLD analysis project Ga0172381, IMG submission 119754) | Leachate microbial communities from a municipal landfill in Southern Ontario, Canada - Leachate well 64-88 metaG | ecosystem: Engineered > Solid waste > Landfill > Unclassified | place... | reverse complement strand
GCTCTTGATTATTCCTCTTTAATTTACCGTCACTATAAGAAATAGTTCCCTTATGCGCTTTTACCTCTATAGCAAATATTCCAGTAGGACCAATGCATATATGATCTATGTTCCATTCTCCTGGATGAAAATCACTAATCACCCTATAATAATCATTCAATGACATCAAACTCTTTTTAACAATTAATTCTGCTCCGGCGCCTCTTCCCCAAGTAAAATAATTGCGTTTCTTACCTTTTATTAGTTCTCTATCTGCCTTTGATATTACAAAATGAAAAATAATTAGAAAAAATAAGACGAGCATTGTCGCCACAAGAGGATATTTATAATAACCAGAAAAATAAAACTTCATTAATAAACAAAAAAAGGCAACTGTATCAATCAGAAGAAATATATAGAAAAATTTAATTAATTTTTTATTGCTTAGATACTTTTTAAAGGTAAAAGAATCTTTATTGTTTATCATGTTTTGATTGTGTCTCTATTCACCTTTTCTTTCTTTAACAATTCCTCTTTCTTTTTACTCCCCCTATTATATCCTCCAATACTTCCATCGGAACGAATAACCCTATGACAAGGAATAGAAGTATCATAATTTTTATTTAAAATATTGCCAACAGCCCTGGATGCTTTCGGACTGCCTATCCTCTTTGCCACCTCCTTATACGTCATCACCTTGCCTTTGGGAATATTTCTTACAACCTCAAGAACTCCTTCTTTAAAGCTTTCCATAATTAAATTATCAACTATTTTAAAACATGATTCAAGTCCAAAAATAAGAAGGGGTGGACTTTTTTAAAATGCCCACCTTTTCTAATACATCCCTGAAGCTCTGCCGTTTAAGATAGAGATTATCATCGATGCTCACAACTTCAATGTTGTGCTCATCAATAAAAGCTTGGACAACAGAAACTTTCACTTTGAAAGCAAATGCCGCATCCAAAATCTCGTATCCGTACTGGTCGGGAGCGTATTCTGTGATATTGATATATATCTTTTTACGCCCCTCCTTCTCGGAATCTTGATTGTGATCCTTTGGCGGATCAACAGTTTTCTGAGATGGTACCGGCGGAGGTTTAGATTGCTCCGGCCCAGAAGTAGTAAAATCAATCTTTACTCCCTGCTCTTTGTATTTATTAATCGATTCCCGGCTGATAAACAGCTCTTCCTTAAAAATCGTTATGCGCAAAACCTTGTCTTCAATTAAGTTGAGCATGCTTTGATAGTTAATCCCCAGCATTCCAAGAGCAACTCCCTTGGACGCCCACTCAGCAGAATCGACCTCTTTCTTACGCAGTCTTCCTCTTCTTCTCGGAAGACCAGATTCTAAAAGCCATCCCTTAATAACACACTCGGGAACTCCGAGAGCGTTCATCGTTTCAGTAAATTCCACAATAACTCACCTCAGTTAACCAATATGTAAAATTACAAATTTAGAACTAATCGCTCAAAGAGAACGATTAGTATGAATTATATAAAGAATGGGGGGAATGTCAAATTAATTACATCTTCTCCGGTGCCGATATTCCCATCAATTCCAAAGTGTTTTTGAGGACGATCTTCGCTGCCGCAACCAAACCAAGTCTGGCTTCTCTTAATTTTAAATCATCAGTTAAAACATGGCACTCGGCATAGAACTTGTGGAATGAATTGGCCAAATCAAGAGCATACTGCGGAATCCTATGCACCTCGTAATCATTAGCCGTATCTTCAACTATCTCCGGAAATTTAAGAATCTGCTTCATCAATTCAAGCTCTTTACTGTTTTGAAGTAATTCAATGTTCTTTATCTTCGCTATTCTCAATACCCTCTTTGAATTCTTGAGAATACTTGAGATTCTCGCATGAGCGTACTGAACGTAGAAAACCGGATTCTTTTCCGACTGCTCTTTGGCCAAATCCAAATCAAAATTCAAATGAGTATCGGCTGATTTCATTAAAAAGAAAAATCGAATAACATCGGGAGACAATTCATCCAATAAATCATCCATGGTAACAGCCGTTCCTAATCTCTTTGACATTCGAACCGTCTTTCCGTCTTTAACCACGGTAACAAACTGCAACAAAACAATTTTCAGCTTGTTCATGTATCCCATTGCTTCAACTCCGGCAATTAATCCCGGAACATCTCCGAAATGATCCGCTCCCCAGATATTAATAACCTTATCAAACTTCTTTTTCTCAAACTTGTATTTGTGATAAGCAATGTCTCCCAATAAATAAGTCTTTTCTCCGTCAGACTTAATAATCACTCTGTCTCTTTCGTCACCCAAGGCAGTAGACATGAACCACTCGGCTCCCTCCTGTTCATAGGTTAATCCCGAATCTCTTAAAAATTGAATGACATTATCAACGTCTTTACCTTTATGCAAAGTACTTTCGCTAAACCATTCATCGAAATTAATGTTTAATTTCTTAATTGTTTTTTTAATCATGTTACGCATGATTATCTTGGCCGCTTCTTTTCCAATTCTGTAAGGATCCTTGCCTTTTATCTTCTTATGCAACTTATCAATGTATTCTCCGGTATATTTAGCTTCTTCATCTTTTAGTATCGAATGGCCTAAAGATAATATCTGCTTTCCGTGGTCATTGATGTAATATGCTTTTTTAACATTAAAACCGTATTTCTTTAAAACATTTGCCAAGACATCTCCAAAAGGACCGCCTCGTCCATTACCGACAGTCAAAGGACCGGTCGGATTGGCCGAAATAAATTCAACCTGAATCTTTTGTTTCTTCAAAGAAAATTGTCCGAACTTCTTCCCTTTCTTTAAAACTTCTCCCAATTCTTTAAAAATATATTCCTTGGAAATAAAAAAGTTGATGAATCCGGGATTCATAACTTCAATCTTTTCAAAATGCTTGCCCTTTATATTCTCCTTTATCTTCTCTGCTACTTCCATCGGGTTCTTTTTTTCCAGTTTAGCCACTTCCATGGCTACGCTGACGGAATAGTCTCCAAAAGAAGCCTTTTGCGAACGCAAGACTTTAATTGAAAAATCCCCTTCATATTCAAGGGCTTTTAATGCCTTTAAAACACTATTTTTTATTTCTTCCCGAATGCTCATACCCATATTCTATCAGAAAGTGTGAAAAAAGGAACTATTGACAGTCTCTAATAAATATTTTACAATCTTTACTGGCTGGAGAAACCACATTCGTGCCATTACTCCGCTCTTTAACATTAATATTTCTAATTATATTCGAGGTGTAAGAATGGAAGCTACTGTATTAAACAGAGAGATAGATGATATCCTCTCTGGCAAACCTGGAAAGTATATGACTATGAGCCTGCTTGCGCAGCTCAAAATCGACAAAGAAATTTGTAAAAAGATTGATGGACACAAAAAAGGATGGTTTATAATCTATCAAAGGTGCTCGGGTCCCATCGCACTCTCAGAGAGTGTTCTAAAATTGGGTGTCGACAGGGCAAGAAACTTTGATGATTGTATGGCCTTCTTGCCGTCCAAGATCTACCCGCCGACGATGAAGCATTCACCGACTTCAGGTTTTTCACTGGAGCAATCGCAAAGACTGCGGGATTATGTCCTTGCCCGCGCGAGAAGGCTTGCGACTAAAGAAGATCAATGTTTAATAGTCGACAAAGAGTGCCTGCTCGGCGACCCGATAAAAGAAGAAATGATTAATTTCGCCATCAAAGTGGTTACGACCACCGAAGGCAAAATAAAAATCATCAAACATATGGCTACCACCCCTTCAATCGATTACAATGGGGGCATTGGAAAAATTAAAGGATTGATCAGGGAAACCATACTGAAGGCCAGACCAACGGAAGTCCAAAAAGTCTTCAACGTTTTGAAAAGCTAGCAGAAAACCTCAAGGTTCTCCGAAGACACAATCAAAGACTTTATTGTGCTTGCACTGGAGAACAATAAAAAGCGCTCCCAGCACATTATGCCAGAATAACAAATAAATATCTGGCTCTTTTTTTACTTAAATTGTTGACGAACTATCTAATGTATTATATCGTCAAAGAGATAAATATGTTCTTTATATTCTGTCTCCTATCGGTCGGAGCATTACTATGTCTATTCTGTTCCCTAATGTTATATTCCAAAATATTAAAAAAGGAAGGTAACTATTTTGGGGCAGCCAAATTGAGGACTGCGTCTGGGGCAATAGCGGTCCTTATGATCATAGCGACTATTATCGCAGTAGTACTTGCACTATCGACCCTATTGCCAACATGAACAAAGGGTTAATGTTATAAACAATAACCCTCTCTTTTTTTAATCTTTCAATATCTCTTAAAATCATATAAAATAAAACCATGAGCATTGTCCAGAATAAAAAAGCATATTTCGACTATGTTATCCTCGAAAAATTCGAGGCTGGTTTGATGCTGAATGGCCAAGAAGTAAAAGCCTTAAGGACAAGGGGCATCTCCTTATCCGGCACATATATTGTGATTAGACAGGATAAAGCGGGCTCTGCGGAGGCATTCTGGATTGGAGCGAATATTCCCCCCTACCAACCGCAAAACGCCGATAAAAGCTACGATGCTAAGAAGGACAGAAAGCTGCTTTTGAACAAGGAGGAAATAAGGTATTTGCTCGGTAAATCAAAGGAAAAGGGCTTGACTTTAGTGCCACTTTCGGTTTATACTAAGAGACGCAAAATAAAGCTGGAATTTGGCTTAGCCAAAGGAAAGAAGAAGTTTGACAAAAGAGAATCTATCAAGAAAAGAGAAATTGATAGACATATCAGAAACGAGTTAAAAACAGGGGGGTGAATTCGCTTCGACAAAGGTTTGAAACTCATATGCAAGCCGAGTATTCTCCAATCTCGCAAAACTTAGAGAAATCAAATTAAGTGCCAACTTATTTGAACAACCCGCACTAGCTTACGCGTAGTGCTGTCCTTTCCGGGGATTCTCGCTAACCGGAACAGGGCATAAAATTAGCGAGGAAAGACATTGTTATCTAATCCGGGAACACTGCCTTAATTACGGATTCGAGTTTAAAGTATTCTTTCCAGCCTTAAGCTTTAAACTTGTAAAAAAGACTGGAATAAGCTTGTAGAATTATCAGTGAATAACTTTTGGACGCGAGCTCATTACTCGCCACCTCCACAATGATTAAACCGTTATACAACAATCAAATAAGAGCAAGTGAAGTAAGGCTGGTTGCAGAAGACGGCCAACAAATGGGCGTTTTTACATTGCCCCAGGCATTGGACATCGCTAAAGAAAAAGGAATTGACCTGATACTGGTTACAGACAAGGTCAATCCCCCAATCTGCAAATTGGGCGACTACGGCAAATACTTATACATTTTGCAAAAGAAAGAAAAGAAGAATATTGCCGGAAGCCATCATTCAGAAACTAAAAATCTCCAACTGACCTTCAATATTTCCGACAACGATATCGGAACCAGAGTCAACGCAGCCGAAAAGTTTTTAAATAAGGGCGATAAAGTAAGCGTTGAACTGAGACTGAAAGGAAGACAAAACCAACTGGTTGAAATAGGAATGCAAAAAATGAAAAAATTCACCGAATTGCTTAAAACCAGGGTGGAAATAAAAATGGACCAGGAAATCAAAAAAGAATTGAAAAAATTATCAATGATTATTTCAAAAAAATAACATGAAAGCAAAAACAAGAAAATCTTTAAGTAAAAGATTTAAAATAACCAAATCGGGAAAGGTCTTAAGAAGAGCCGTCGGACAGGACCATTTACTAGCAAAAAAATCATCTCAAAAAAAGAGGTCTCTAAAAAAGCTAGTAGAAATGTCTCCTTCGGAAGCAAAGAAGATAAGAAAGTTAATGGGAAAATAAAAATATGGTAAGAGTTAAAAGAGGTGTTGCCGCACACAAAAGAAGAAAGAAAGTCATTAAAGCGGCTAAAGGTTACAAATGGAGCAGAAAGTCAAAATTCATCGCCGCAAAACAAGCCTTGATGAAAGCCTGGTCATATGCCTACAGAGATAGAAAGGTTAAAAAGAGAGAAAAAAGATCTTTGTGGACAGTACAACTAAACGCCGCTTGCAGAGCCAACGGAATGACCTACAGCAAATTCATTGCCGCCTTGAAGAAACAGAGCATTGAATTAGACAGAAAGATTCTTTCTCAGTTGGCTAAAGAAAACCCTGAAATCTTCGTTAAGATTTTAGAAAAGGTAAAAGCTTAAGTTTAATATCTTCGGGAACATCTTTAGAGTATTGAGTAATATATTTAATCCCGCAATCAATCATCTCCTCTTGAGATGATTTTTTGTACTTACGAACTAAAACTGTTGGTCCGGAAAAGTTATCCGGTTCCAAAGCAATATCCCCTCTCTTTATTAGCTTAACTAATTCATTACACTCCTTTTCATTCCTGGCTACAACAATTACTAAGTCTTTTTCAAAGAAAACCCTGCCCAGCCTCAGGATGGAACAATCATTACCGTCGGCTTTTTCTTTTAACTCAAAAAGCCTTACCAAGTTCTTTGAATAATTTTTATCAGTCAAAATGCATCCTCCGGCCGGAGATGGATAGCTTAACTTAAATTTGTGTGCCAGTTCTATTTGCTTACTTCTTCCTCTTCCAGAAATACCGTAAAAATTATCTCTGATTATCAATCCTTTCTTTTCGGGAATAGTTGACGGTAAAACCTTTACTGACAACGGACGGACAATCAAACCTTTAAGACCCGCTTTCCTTTCTATTAAATCTAAAGAGTGGGCATTTTGAGACATCGGCCTCTGTCCTAAGACTTCTCCGGTAGCTACAAAATCATACCCTTCTTTTTTCATTATCTTCCTCGCCGTCTTTAACATTAATAAGTGGCAATCAATACAGGGATTAATAGCTCCTCCCCTTCCATACTTAGGATCCTTTAACATCCTCAAATGCTCCTTTGAGAAATCAACTACCCTTAATTTTAACCCTACCTGCTTTACTGCTTTTTCGGCACTATCACAGCCGAAGAAGTAACTTAAAAAACAAATAGGAGTTACTTCAACTCCTTCGTCTTTTAATATTTTAGCTGAAAGCATTGAATCAAGGCCTCCAGATACTAAAACTAAACATTTACCTTTGTGCTGTCTCATTTTTTAAATCTTAACTCTAAATCATTTAAAGATAAAGTGTTTAAAACATCTTCCTTCTCCAACCACCCCCTTCTCGCCTGATAAACCCCAAACTGCAAATCATTTAATTCTTTTTTAACATGCGCATCACTGCCGATAACTATTTTAATTCCCATCTCTTTAGCCGCTTTCGCCGTCTGTGCACTTAAATCAGAACGATATGAATTCATCTCCAAGGCAACATTATTTTCCTTTGCCGCTTTTAATATTTCTTCCATATCAACTTCATATTCATCTCTCTTGCCTAAAATCTTTCCAGTCGGATGATTTAAAATATTAACATATGGATTTTTAATCGCTTTGACTATTCTTTCTGTCATTTCTTTTTTTCCCATTTTAAAATTGGAATGAATACTTACAGAGACATAGTCTAATGTTTTCAAAGTTTCGTTATTGATATCCAATGTCCCGTCTTTTAAAATATCCACTTCGGAACCTTGAAGAATTTTAAAATCTATTCCCTTTTTCTTAAATTTTTCATTAATAAAATTTATCTCTTTCCTCTGCTTTAAAAGCTTCTTTTCATCGAGTCCGTTTTCTATTTTTAACGATTGAGTATGGTCAGAAATACCGAGATACTCATAACCTAACTCGATTGCGTTTTCCGCCATTTCTTCTATTGAATTTTCTCCTCCATCCCAATTAGTGTGACAATGGAATTCTCCTCTGATATCTTTTAATTCCACTAAGTACGGGATATTTCTTCCAATTGCCAGAGCTATTTCTCCCTGATCTTCCCTTAATTCAGGAGGAATCCATTCCATCCCTAACTTCTCATATATTTCTTCTTCGGTTTCTCCTTTGATTCTTCTTTCTCCTTTAAATAGCCCGTATTCGTTAAGCTTGTAACCCATTTTCATAGCAATTCGACGCAAAGCAATGTTGTGTTCTTTCGAGCCGGTAAAATATTGCAAAGCAGCTCCGAATGAACCTTCCTTAACCAGTCTTAAGTCCATACTTAATCCGTTTTTCCATCTGACTGAAGATTTAGTCTCCCCCTTGCCGACAACCTTAATCACTTCATCCATAGAGACGAAAGTGTTCATTATCTTTTCTACTATATATTTGTCGGTAGCGTCTTTCACGGCTACCAAAAAATCAACGTCTCCGATAGTTTCTTTTCTTCTTCTCGTTGAACCAGCCACCGACATGTTAACGACTCCTTTTATTTTTTTAAATCTCTCCTCTATCTTTATAACTTCAGGAATAATTTCGCGCAAAAGAAATCTTCCTCTTCCCTGTTTTAAAAATTGAATTGATTCCAGAATATTCTGTTCTGTTTTTTCTCCGAATCTGAAGAGCGGAGCAATCTTATGGTCTTCAATCGCTTTTTCTAAATCCTTGAGGTTTCTCACTCCCAATTCCTTCCACAATCTTTTAATTCTTTTCACCCCCAATCCTTCAACTCGGCTTAATTCTTCCAAATCTATGGGGGAAGCTTTCTTAAGCTCTTTGTAATAAGCAATTTTCCCGGTCTTTAAAAATTCTTCAATCTTTTCAGCAATACTTTTCCCCACACTCTTTATTTTTTCCAAACCCTTAATGCCATCCTTTTTATACAAATCGGAAATATCTTCTTCCATGTTGTCGATTGCAATCGCCGCCTGTTGATATGCCTGAGGCTTAAAAGGGATTTCTTGCAATTCAAGAAAATCTCCTATCTCAAATAAAATCTGAGCAACCTCTTGATTTTTCATAGTCTTTCTTTAAAAATATCTCTGACATTCAAATGAAATTTTCTGTCAAAAACACCTTCAATTTCCTTTCTTAGACATAAAAGTAAAATAACACTAATCATACCCAAAGTCCCGGCAGAAAAAAATGCAAAACTGTAACCAAATTTAGTTACCAACAATCCGCTTAAAAGTCCCGCTCCAGCAGTTCCCATGCTTAGTAAAGTATCGTCCAGTGCCCACTCTGTCGCCTCTCTGCCCTTATCAATATTCCTGGTAAAGATAGCTCTCCATCCGCCCAAAGACATGGCCATTCCGATACCGTAAAAAGCCTGAAACATATATATATGCCAAGGTTGAGTTGCAAAAATATATCCAAAAGGAACTATGGCGGCTATAAAATTGCCGGCTACCAAAAACAAATAATCATCTCTTTCTCCTTTGTATTTGTCCAAAATAACTCCAAAGGGATAAACCAGTAAAGACCTTAAAAACCAATAAATAGCAGTACCGATACCAACAACCAGGGCGGTTCCACCGACGATCTTATCCACTATGAAAATAGCAAAAACCGGAGTAACCAATCCCCAGCCGGTCCAAAAAGCTATATCAGTAAGTATTAAATATTTAATTATTTTATTTATTTTTATCATATGTTAAAAGTTTATTTCCTATTAAATTAAAACCTGTTTTGATTAGAAAGAATATACCAACCAAAGAAATGACTATTTCCGCCCCTCTAATAATCATTGTGAAAGCAGTGGCCATTGAGGGCAGAAGTCCCAGCGAGGTAAAGGCATAGAATTGGATAGCCTCGTGCGAACCAAGAGAAGTCGGGATAGGAATCATTGAAGACAGGTATGTAAAACTAAGAATTGAAAGAGAAGGAAAAAATCCTATAGTATTACCCAAAAAGAATATCAATATCCAGACTCTTGCCTGCATCATCAGTGCTCTCAATAAAGAAAGAGCAAATCCTTTTCTAAAAGAACTACTATTCAATTGAAAAAAATTAAAAACATCGTTTTCAACAGCAATCATTCCATTGGTATCGCTCACCTCTTTCTTAGCAAAATTCCTAACCAACTCCCTAATAATACTTTTTTTGCCAAGAGCTTTGATGTAGAAATAAGTAATAATGGAAACAAAGAAAACCAAAAATACTCCGAATATCATTATTATTTCTTTAGGAGGGAGATAAACATTATACAAAAAGAAAAATATTCCTAAAAATATAACAAAAATGTTTGTCGTCCATTCTAAAATTCTTTCAATAATTACCGAGGGAAAAGTTTGCCTCCAGGAAAGCTTCCTCTCTTTAGTTAAGCCGTAAACCCTAAAAGCTTCACCTCCCCATATCAAAATTGGAAAAAGGTACATCATGGCATAGCCTCCCAGATATATTTTAAAGAGCTGAAAAAAAGGAACGCTTATCCCCGAATCTTTTAATATTTCTCTCCATCTCCAATTTCCTATCAAGGCGACAAGAAAAGAAATAATAACGATGACCAAGCCCTGCCAGCCAGTAAAAACAGCAAAGGCTTTACCTATCTCTTTCCAGCCGGTAATCATTCCCAACCAAATAAAAATGGCCAATCCCAATAAAAAAGAAAATATTAAAAGAAACTTTTGTTTGGTCTCAAAGGTCATGTTCTATTTAATTTTAGTATAAAAAAACCGGCTCCGCAAGCCGATTCTAAAGTTTGCCCTCGACAAAGCTTGTGAGTTGATTCTTAACCTGTGGCCAGTGATAATCATGCCCGTCAACATGCATAGCTTCAGTAAAAGAAATATGATTGCCTGAAATATTAGAATAAGCCCAAACAAAGGGCGATTTGATTAGAGAAAGCAAAAGATGTCCAAATTCTCCATTGGCTAAGATATCAGCTTGATTATTCAAAGAAAGAATATTTTCGCTTTTATTATTTTTTTTCCAAAAAGGTCTACCGAGCTCAATTGCCAAAACGTTCTTGTTGTTATTTAAATCATCCATGGCTGCATCGACAAAACTGGCTCCGTTTGAAAGTCCGGCCATTATAACTTTATCATTTGGATTCTCTTTTAAAAATTTACTCAATCTGCCTGCGAAAGCTTTAGAGCTGTCTGGAAAATTAAACAGCACCTCACCTAACGAAGCGATTTTAGCAAAAAAAGTATCTTCGGTTCTGTAATACTGTACTACCGAAACTTTATAGTTATGACTTTCTATTATTTTTTTAGTTTCATTGATGATAGGATTAAAATCAAAAGCCTTATCAAAAGGAACTGTTCCCCACCCTCCCGAGTTAAAAACAATAATGACATTGCTCTCCTTTCCCGCCTTCATAAGTTCATTTTCAAAGTATTCCCCGTTGATTCTAAGAAAAATAAAATTAAACCATACAAATGATAAAAACGAGAATGCAAGCACAGAAAAAATTACTATTTTAGTTCTTTTTCTCATTTTATGATTCTTCGTATTGTATTTTTAATATCTTATAACTGCCAGCACCGTTGAAAGAAACACTTTCACCCACCTTCTTGCCGAGAAAAGACATTCCTAAAGGAGACTCATTGCTTATTTTTCCGGCAAAAGGATCTGCCTCAAGAGTTCCGACTATTTTATACTCCTCCTGCTTGGTTGTACCATTTTTAAGAGAAACCTTGGCACCCAAACAAACCTTGCATTGGTCTTCCTTGCTAGGTTTTTTGATTATTTTGTAATTCTTAAGAACTGAATCAAGCTCTTCTATCCTCTTTTCCAATCCTTCAAGGTTTTCTTTATAAAAAGAATAGTCAGGATTAAGAGCGTCCCCTTCAAGCATAGAAGGAGCTTCCTCGGATAAAATCTCATTCCGTTGAAGATTTTTTAAATCTTCAAGCTCTTTCTTGATTCTATGCAGCCCTTCTTTTGTTAGATAGTATGTTTTTGTCATATTTTTTCTTTTTTAAAGACAAATCCCCTCCGTTGCGGAGAGGATTTTATTTATTATCTATTTTAACTTATGATTAAAATCCTCCCCGCCTTGTTTTACCCAAAATAACAGCCAAGACAAAAAACCTACATTTCGTCCAGGCATTTACATTCATATAAATATATTTTGTAGCAATATTCTCCATAATCTTTTTTAAATTATACTCTCCCGCTGTCTCTTGTCAATACTCGGGATATAAAATATGATATATCCATGGAATTAAATAAAAAACTACTAGTATTGTTGCCTTATCTTTTTCTACTGATTGCCACATATATTATCCAGGCTCTTTTTTTTGCACCAGTTAAAAATATTGAAGCCAAATTATTTACCATAAACAAAGGAGAAGCGGTAAAAGAAATAGCTTTTAATTTAAAAAGGGGCAATCTTATCAAAGACCCCTATGTTTTTATCGCATATATCGCTATTACGGGTAAATATTCAAAAGTCCAGGCCGGAGACTATCTTCTTTCTTCTCAAATGAGCGCTTATAACATAATTAATATTCTAATCAATGGAGAAACTGCCAAAGAAACGATAACAATAATTGAAGGCTGGGACTTAAGGGATTTAAATGATTATTTGGAAAAAATAGAAATATCAACCAATGATGATTTTTTCAATTTAACCGGTATTCCGACCGAAATCAAAAAAAACCAAAATGTTGAAGACCTTTCAAAGAAATTTAGTTTTCTTAAAGACAAACCAGCAAACTTAAGCTTGGAAGGCTATCTCTTCCCCGATACCTACTATATAGACAAGGGTGACGACGCAAAAACACTTATAGAAAAAGCTCTTTCTAATTTCGATAGCAAGTTAAGTCAAGAGTTACGAGACGAAATTAAAAAACAAAAAAAGACTATCTTTGAAATAATAACCATGGCTTCGATGATTGAAAAAGAAGTTAAAACATTAAATGATAAAAAAATAGTCTCGGGCATCCTTTGGAAAAGAATAGAAAACGGAATGAGACTACAGGTTGATGCAACTGTTCTCTATGCTACCGGCAAAGGAAACTCAAAAGTCTATACCAAGGACACGCAATTTGATTCTCCATATAATACCTATAGATATGACGGCCTTCCCGTAGGCCCTATAAGCAATCCAGGCATAGATAGTATCGTTGCCGCCATCTACCCAACTAAAACAAACAATCTTTATTATCTATCAACTCCCGACGGAAAAACAATCTTCTCAAAAACTCTGGAAGAACACAATTACAATAAAAACAAATATTTGAAATAAAAAACCGGGCAATGCCCGGCTTTTCTTTTATTGTTTTTTCCCTATATTCTCAAACGCTCTCAAAACTTCTAATGGAATTGCGAATATCATTGTATTCGACTGGTCTGCGCTAACATCACTAATCGTCTGAAGGGTTCTTAAATGAAGAGCTCCCTCTGCATGAGAAAGTATTTCCGCTGCTTTTGCCATATTGGCTGCAGCAACAACTTCTCCCTCAGCTTTAATAATAACTGCCCTCTTATCTCTTTCGGCCTCGGCCTGTCTTCCGATAACCCTCTTCATTTCTTCAGGTAAAGTTATATCTTTTAATTCAACATCGGAAACACTAATACCCCATGTTTTAGCGCTGCCTTCTATTATATTTTTAATACTTTCCGAAACTTTGCCCCTCTGTGATAATAATTCGTCCAATTCCACCTGCCCGATGGCATTTCTCATTGTCGTCTGAGCTAATTGAGAAACAGCGTAATAAAAATCTTCGACCTCTAATATCGCCTGTTCAGCCGAACTTATTTTGTAATAAATAACCGCATTAACTTTAACCGAAATATTATCTCTAGTTATCGCTTCCTGGTCAGGAACATCAACAGCCTTAACTCTCATGTCAACCTTTCTATAGGATTGGAAAATGGGAAAGACAAGATTCCATCCGGGATGCATGGTTCCCGTAAACTTACCCAAAGTAAATTTAATGCCATTTTCATATTGATTAACCTGCCTTATTGAAATCAATACGATAACAACAGCTACCGCAATTATTGATTGTATAATCATATTTTTATTCTTATTATTACCAAATCAAATATAACACCAAATGATATCTAAAACAATGT
>Ga0172381_10004859_pt1 | contig 13803 bp, 17 predicted proteins | sample Leawel6488metaG_FD_119754 | JGI IMG/M metagenome (GOLD analysis project Ga0172381, IMG submission 119754) | Leachate microbial communities from a municipal landfill in Southern Ontario, Canada - Leachate well 64-88 metaG | ecosystem: Engineered > Solid waste > Landfill > Unclassified | place... | reverse complement strand
GTCCTCTTCTTCTTTTTTATTGAGGATTAAAGTTTTTTTGTTTAATTCCGTTATAGTCATAATTCCTTTGGTTAATTTCGACCTTTGGGAATTTAAAATTATTATGTTAATTATATTATTTTTACAGTGTAATGGATTGGCTGGGGATGTCAATAGTGGATAATTTACCCCGTTAGAAATTGAGTAATTTCTTGTTAAAAGAGTAATTAAAGCCGTAGGCGAAATCGCTGAAGAGTCTTTTTTGTAGAAGAAACATGGTTGAATTTCTATTGGGGGGATTAATTGATTTTAGCTCCTGGCTCCGATTCTTTAAAGGGGGTAAGAAGTGAGATTTGGCCATTAGAATCAGAGGCGGCTAAAAGCATTCCATTGCTTTCTAAACCACGAAGCATTCGAGGGGCTAAATTAGCTACGACAATGATTTGTTTGCCGATAATTTCTTCTGGTTGATATTGTTGGGCAATGCCGGCCAAAATTTGGCGTTGTTCAAATCCTAAATCAATTTCTAAGCGTAAAAGTTTATCGGAATTTTCTACCCTTTCCGCTTTTAAAACTTTAGCTACGCGCAAATCAATTTTTTTGAATTCGTCTATGTTTATAATGTTTTGATTTTCTTCCATAAGTTTATTATTTAAAGATTATTAATTAATCCTTTTTATTCGTTGCATTTAGCGTTTCTCTTATATTTTCAAAAGAATTTTTTAGTTGATTTATTTTATCCTTGCGATCGGATTCCGAGATATTTTTAAATAATGTCGGTTCTTTCATTTGCTCATCAATGCTTCTGATAAAATATTCAAATATTTTTTTTTCGAATATAGAAATAGAGTCTGATTCAAAGTTTTTGATACCTTTTTCTAGTAATTCTTGAGATAAGGCTAGATAAAATAAGGGGATATTATTTATTTCTTTAGATGGTTTTATTTTATTTTCTTTGTCTAAAGAAAATCCATATTTTAATGATGCGCCACTTTCATTTTTTTCTGAAACTTCTCTTACTTTTTTATCATAAATAGGGCCATGAGTTTCACTAACCTCGTCAAAAGCGGAAACGATATTACCCGTTTTTTTCTCTACGATAACATTATCAATATGTCTGCAAAAATCATCAAATTCTGAAGAGCGAACAACTATAAATTCTTCTCCAAGAAATTTATTAAAGATAGCGGTTTTTAATATTTCTAATTTTTCACCATTTGCTTCTTTCTTGTTTTCTTGGATTCCGAATCGTGATTTGAGATGCTCTACTTTTTTAGCATCTTCTTCAATCTCTTTTTCCGCATAAATTTCATTAAATCCCGATTCTTTTATTCGGCCGTCATCTTGGATTGGTAATTCTTCCATGCGAAGATTTTCAGCATACTTCTTAATGAAGGAATATAATTCCTTCATTTTTTCTCTTTCAAAATCCTTACTTTCTATTCTAGAGATTCGTTCAAATTGTTCATCTTTAAATTTATACATATCTACTATTATATTCGTTAATTTATATTATGCAATATCAGCGTTGACAATGGTTATTTTGCTGATTAGTATGGAAGAGGTAGTTTAAAAATCAAACAACCCGCCTTTACTAAAGCTTCGGCGGGCAAAGGCCATCTTACACTAAGGTTACGGCATGGCAAGGGAGGAAAAGGATGAATATTATTAAGCCAGGTTTTATTTTTGAAGAAGATTTTGATGGTGAAGAGATTCTAAAAAAATTAGAACGTTATGGTCGGACTTGTTATAAAAGTGAAGATAAAATAACATCTGATTCTTCTAGAAAACTTATTGCTAATATTTTAGCTAGTGGTCATGAAAGCGTAATTGAGCATGAGAAAATCACAGTAAGAATTATTTGTGATAGAGGCGTGGGTCATGAGATTGTAAGGCATCGCATTGCTTCTTATTCTCAAGAGTCAACTCGATATTGTAATTATTCCAAGGGAAAATTCAATAATGAAATTACTGTTATTGATGTCAGGCCTCATTTAGTAAATGAAGAATCTTTTGATATTTGGTTTAATCTTATGTTGGCTTGCGAAATTGCTTATAATAGATTGATTGAATTTGGGAATAGCCCACAGATAGCACGTGATGTTTTGCCGAATTCTTTAAAGACGGAAATCGTTGTTACTTTTAATTTGCGCGAGTGGAGGCACTTTTTTAAATTGCGTTGTGCACTTAAGGCTCACCCGCAAATGAGAGAGATTACTATTCCGCTTTTCGTGGAAATGAAAAAACGTATTCCTGTAATTTTTGATGATTTGGATATTCTTTATTGTCAGGGTTGTGAGAAAAAATTAGGCATAAAAAGAGTTGATCCAGACGGTGTTGTTATTTTAGGTGTTTATTGTGATGATTGTTGGGAAGAGTAAATAAAGTAATTTAAAAAATAACCGGTCGCCCCAAGGCGGCCGGTTTTAATTTATAAACATTCTCACATTCTTGAGAATGTGAGAATGTTATACTCAACGGCTCAGTCGCTTAATCCGCCAGCTGGCGGAGACTGAGCCGTTGAAAGATGAGTTATTTAGCGAAATATTCAATAGTGGGTTTTATGTTGGGTGCGATGTCGGAGGGTAAGGTATTAATGTCAAACCGCTCACAAGCTTCTATATCTTTTCCGGGTTTTATTTTTCCAGTAGCCTTGGCTAAAAAATGAACTAAAACAACGTCAATTATACCGTCTGTGGATTCTTTTTTGGTGAAAAAGAAGAAGGGTTGTTTGTCTGTTATTTTTATATCTAGATTAGTTTCTTCTTTGGCCTCTCTAATAGCAATTTCTTTTAGAGATTCATTTTCAAAATTTTTAGCTTTGCCTCCGCAAAATTTCCAAAAATTATCCCCGTGTTTTACGAGTAAAACTTTGTTATTTTCAATGATTACTGGTCCGGAGGCTAAGATTATTTTTGGCATTTTTATTTTTTTATTAATTCTAATTTTTTTTTGCGGTGCAATTTTTTAATTTGTATTTCACGTTTTAGTGCTTCGCTTTTGGTTTTAAATTCTTCAATATAAACCACTTTTTTGACTTTATGTGAAGTAGTGTAATGTCCTCCAGTTTTATTTTTATGCTCTAAAAATCTTCGTTTAATATCGTTTGTTATCCCAGTATACAAACTACTATCCTCACATTTGATTATGTAAACGCAATACATATTGATTAATTTTCTAAGCGGCTTGCCCTGAGCGAGCAAAGCGAGTCGAAGGGCTGCGGGACTTGGATTCGAACCAAGATACTCAGCTTCAAAGGCTGATGTCCTACCATTAGACGATCCCGCAAGATATAAAATAACCAATAATCAATTACCAATAACCAAAAATTTTTATCCGCCAACAGACGGATTCATTGGAAATTGGAAATTAGGATTTCGGATTTATTTTTAGTAGTCTCTCTTTATTAAAGTATAACTATCATCTCCGTATTCATATTTTAATGTGAATTGTCTTTCATAATCATCTTCAAACTGAGCTTGTCCTTTTATTTTAGCTTGTTCAAAAAACACTTTAGCTTCTTCTGGCTGTAAATCATATTGTAAATACTGAACGCCATAAGTAACATTAGTTTCCTGGTCCTCGTATTTTAAACGATAATATCCAATCCAAATTTCTTTAATCATAATTTTGAATATAAAATATTGAAAATAGAATGTCGACTGCCTTATTTTTAAAGGCTATAACTCAAAAACAATTAATTCTAAGGGTAAGGTGGGAATAGGAGAATGTTTAATAGCTTCTTTGGCTTTTAAAAATTCTTCCATTAATTTCTTTAATTCCTTGATTTCAAATTTTTCAGATAATTTTTTTAATGCTTCCAATTGTTCTTTAGTTAGTTCATCTTTTAGAATTTCTTCTGTTTCAGGATTGGCTTTTAATAATAATATTTTTCTAAGATTTTTCAAGATGGCGCGGTTGAATTCAATTAAATCCCCACCATCGTCATAGATTTCATTAATTAAGCGGATGGCTGCGCCAGAATCTTTTTTAGCCACGAAATTTAAAAACTGACTGATTTTTTCAAAATTAACTCGGCCTAAAACTTCTTCTAAGGTTTCAAAATTAATTTCTTTATAGCCAAGAGAAATAAGTTGATCTAAAAGTGATTCTGCGTCGCGTAAGCTACCTTCGGCTGATAAGGCAATTTCTTTAATGGCTTCATCAGAGATATTAACTTTTTCATTTTTGGCTAAAAGTTTTAAGCGCTCAGTAATTTCTTTAAGATTTAATTTTTTAAAATCAAAACGTTGGGTGCGAGAAATAATTGTAGCTGGTAATTTTTCTGGTTCAGTGGTGGCGAGAATAAAGATGGCGTGTTCAGGTGGCTCTTCTAAAGTTTTTAGTAAAGCATTAAAAGCTTCTTTAGTGAGCATGTGCACTTCATCAATAATGAAAACTTTATATTTGGATTTAATAGGAGAGAATCTGATTCCTTCTTTGAGATTTCTTATTTCATCAATACCACGATTAGAAGCAGCATCAATTTCAATTAAATCCATAGAGCGACTTTCATTTATTTCTATACAAGAAGAACATTGATTACAGGGCTCAGCTGATTTTTCATTAATACAGTTTATTGATTTTGCTAAAAGACGAGCAATAGTAGTTTTACCAGTGCCACGTTGGCCACAAAAAAGATAAGCATGAGAAACTTTATCATTTTTTAATGAGTTAGTGAGGGTTTGAATGATTGATTTTTGGCCGATAATTTCGGAAAAAGTTTTGGGTCGGTATCGGCGATATAAAGCTAAATGAGCCATAATATTAAAAGTATAACGCGGAAAAAGGTAAAAAGCAAAGTGCTTGATCCCGCACCTTTTATAAATTAGTCCGCTGAGGCGGACAAAAACGATAGTTATATTTACAAAAGGTGCGGGGTTTGCCTTTAATTGCGTTTTCCATTAAAATTAATTTATATTCTCTGGCATATTCGCTGAAGGCGAATTTAATGCTAGCCCGGAGGTCGCTTTTGGCGACCGAAGGAGAATATATAAATTCCAGTAATTTTTCAAATTGTATTTTGAAAAATTACTGAAACGGTACTCCAACAGGAGTACTGCGGCCATAAGGCCGCAGATGTCTATCTTATGTCTACTGGAATTAAAGTTTTAATAGCTATTTTTATTGTGATTGCTGCCGGCGTGGTGGCTGTTTTTGTTTATGGTGGGAATCAGACCATTTCTGTTAATATTGAAAAAATTAGTACTCCTACCCCAAAACCATTGCCGGAAAAATTAAAAAATCCACCAGAAATAATTAAAGCTTTATATGCTACCACTTGGACAGCAGCTACTGATACTCAAATTAATCATTTAATTGATTTAGCTAATAAAACAGAAGTAAATGCTATTGTAATTGATGTAAAAGATTATACTGGTTATATTTCTTTTGATACGGACTTGGCTGTAGTAGAATCAGTTGGTGCAGAGAAAATAATTATTCAAGATATAGATGCTTTAATTAATAAACTTCATGCTAATAATATTTATGCGATTGCCAGAATTACAGTTTTTCAAGACCCAGTTTTAGCAGTTAAGCGTCCGGATTTAGCAGTGCAAAGTAAATCTACTGGAAAAATTTGGAAAGATAATAAGGGCTTGGCTTGGTTGGATCCAGCTTCTATAGAAGTTTGGAATTATATTGTAACTATTTCTAAAGAAGTTGATAAACACGGTTTTGATGAATTAAATTTTGATTATGTCCGTTTTCCTTCTGATGGTAAAATGAGTGATATGGCTTTTCCTTTTTATAATTCAGAAACACAATACAAAAGTGCAGTGATGAAAGATTTTTTTAAATATCTTTCAGATAATTTGCGTTCGCAAGGAATTAAAATTTCCGCAGATTTATTTGGTTTAGCTACAGTTAATAATGATGGTTTAGGAATTGGACAAGTAATTGAAGATGCTCTGATTAATTTTGATGCAGTTTGTCCGATGATTTATCCTTCACATTACGCCGCTGGTTTTATTGGTTTAAAAAATCCTAGCGCTTATCCTTATGAGGTGATAAAATATTCTATGGAAGCGACAAAAAAGAAAATAGCAGCTTTGGAAATTATGAAAAATTCTACAACATCATCAATAGAAATCCAAAATGCAAAAATAGCTCAAATGCGTCCTTGGCTTCAAGATTTTGATTTAGGTGCTGATTATACAGCGGAAATGATTCGTTTAGAAAAGAAGGCAGTTTTAGATGCTGGATTTAATGAGGGTTGGATGTTGTGGGATCCAAGAAATGTTTATACGGCCGGTGCTTTAGATTTACAATAATTTTTTATGGCTAAACTTTATATTATTGCTACGCCCATCGGTAATCTACAAGATATTACTTTGCGCGCTTTGGAAGTATTAAAAAGCGTTGATTTTATATTATGCGAAGATACGCGTCATACTTTGAAATTATTAAATCATTTTGAAATAAAAAAACCTCTAATTTCTTATCATCAGCATAGTCAATTACAAAAAATAGAAAATATTATTGATTTATTAAAACAAGGAAAAGATTTGGCTTTGGTTTCTGATGCCGGTACTCCTGGAGTTTGCGATCCAGGTAATAAATTAATTGAAGAGATTTTAAAGCAATTACCAGAGACAGAAGTTGTTTCTATTCCTGGGCCATCTACTTTAGGAGCGATTTTGTCAGTTTGTGGAATTAATTCTGATAGATTTTTATTTTTGGGATTTTTACCAATAAAAAAGAAGAGAAAAGAATTTTTAGGGAAAATTGTTGATTCAGAATATCCAGTGATATTTTTTGAATCCCCATATAAAATTTTAAAAACTTTGAAGGAAATTGAAAAATTAAATTCTAATGTGCAAACGATTGTTGGTAAAGAGTTAACCAAAATGTTTGAAAAAATTTATCGTGGAAATATTTCAGAAGTAATTGGAAAAATTGAAAAAGATAAGGTGAGAGGGGAATATGTTGTTATAATATCAAATGTCAAATATCCAATTTCAAAATAAGGTTTAAAATTATTTAATAAAAAAACCGCTACGACAGAGTCGCGGCGGTTTTTCTTTTATATTTTAGGAGATTTCGTAAAAAAATGAAATTAAATAGGCATTTTTTATTCTTCCCTCGGATTCATATTGACATGTTTCTGTAGTTTTTTCAAAAATTTGTATTTGTTTTTGGTTTTTTCCATTCATGTTTTTGCGGAGACTTCTTAAAAATTCTTCCATTGCATCATCAATAATTTTTGCGCCTTCTTCCGGATTTTTAGCTTCGCCAATTTTTGCTACAATAGTTTTATGAAAGACATTTTCAATTTCCATTTTTACCTCCTCCTGGTTTTTAGGAAAAATAAAGCTCAAAAGCATGTTTAAAATTTTTAAAATCGTGAGATCGTAAAGAATGAAAGGGGCGGGTATAAAAAACGCGTTTAAAAATGCAATTAGATATCTTTACTATTACTAGAATTTCTTGGACAAAATTACCTGTTCTTGATAGCTCTAGGGCTTTTTCATATGTTTCTAGAGGATTATCTAATGTTGTAATTTCATTTCCTTTATATTTAGAATGATGAATTTCAAAGGATGCTTCTATTTCAAGTTTCATAATTTCTCCTTAGTGATAAGATTTTAATAGGCTGGCTTTATATTAAATCAAATATATTTTTTGTCAAGGAAAACGTTTGACATCATAATAGTTTAGTTTTAATATGCGGTTAGAATAGTAATTTAAAAAATTAATAGAGGAGAAGAAAAAGATGAAAAAAATATCTTTAATTCTTATTTTAATGTTTTGTTTCATATCTTGTTATAAAGCATTGGGAGAAGATGATGTTTTGGATATAAGCGCTTGGAGTCCTTATATAAACATTCATGATTTTGGTTTTAATTTACAAGCATCGCATTTTAGTAAATTAGTTGATGCTGGTGTAGTGAGGGGGGTTAGAACAGGAAAATTAGAGGTTGGGTCAGTTAGTAGTTGGATGTTTGGTGGGCAAATTGAGGTTTTAGGTATTTTTGATAATGAACATTTGCGTGATGCAAATGTTTGTGAAATATTTGAAAGATATGTTCATAGCCATCCCCATATTCAATATTGGGAAATAGGCAACGAAGTAGAATATTTTATTGGTATGTCTCCAGAAGAATATATGATTATTTTTGATAAAATATATAAGTCTTCTAGAAGTTTTAATGTTACTCTTTTATCCCAAGCTCCTTTTGGTAATATTGATGGTTCTAAAATTTTTAAGAGAATGATTGATGCGGGACTAGATAAATATCCAGATATTATTGCAGCCCTTCATTTTTATGCTTTTGATAGTAAGGCAATTCATTATTTTGCTGGACAAGTTCATAGGTTGCCATTAAGCATAAGGGTATGGGTAACAGAAGCTGGAGTTAATCAATTTTCTAAGCATATTAGTTTTGTGAATCAGATTTATCCTGATATTATTAACTCTTTACGAGCTGAAAGAATTTATTGGTATGTTTTTTCTGAATGTGGGGAACATTCTTTGGTAAGTAATTTAGCCCCAGCTTGTACTGGTTCTGTGGTAATAAGTCCGTTATATTATAAATTAATTGAAGGAAAAATAAGAGATTCCAGTAATTCTAGTTCTATATTTGGTCGTAGAAGGAGGCAATAATGAATAAAAAAATCTTATTTTTTTTGGTAATTGTTATTCTTTTAACTACTTTTGTTTTTTCTCAAGATTATATTGAAAAAAGAGTTCATAGTCAGACATTTTTTGGGATTAATTATCAATTAGAATTTGGAGAATATCTTGCCAAGCCAATTAAATTTTATGGTGGTTCTGTTGTTTATGATTTTAAACCTAAGCATAAAATCGGATTGAAGGCTTCGTTGGTTAAAGAGTATAGCTGGTTAGGAGATGGATGGGAATTGGATTTTATTCCCCGTTGGTACATTCCTTTTAAAGAGTCTGAAGGTTTTTTAAAAGGAATTATTGGTTTAGGTATTGCCCATAAAATTCCATCCCGTTTATATTCTTCTTATAATATTGAATTGCAAGAGCATATTTATTTAAAACATCAGCAATTGTTGGGAAGATGGACATCCTTGATATTAGAGTTAGGATTGCGGAACGTAATTTCTAAAAGAATATCTTCTGAAGCAACTTTAATTTTTAAACCATTAAATTTTTTTATTATAGATAAAACAAAAATTAATTGTTTTGTTTCTGCTAATCTTTCTCTTCTTTATTGTGTAAGAAAATGAAAATGCCACGATTTATTCGTGGCATTTTTTTAAAATTAATTTGTCGGGTTAATATGAAAGTAGCAGGTATCTCCGTCTTGCATTACATATTCTTTTCCTTCTAAACGCATCTTTCCTTTTTCTTTTACTCCAGGCCAGCCATTGAATTCAATAAAATCTTTCCAATGGCAAACCTCCGCCTTGATAAATCCTTTGATAAAATCTGTGTGAATGACACCAGCTGCTTCCGGGGCTTTAGCTCCGCGATGGATTGTCCAGGCACGAGTTTCTGGTTCTCCTGAAGTAAGAAAGGTGATTAAATCCAGCAATTGATAACTTAAAATAATTAATTGGTCTAAGCCCGTTTGGGTAATACCTAGTTCTTTCATATAATCCTTAGCTTCTTCCGGTCCTAAGTCAGCAAATTCTGATTCTAATTTGGCACAGATTTTTACGTAATTGCCGAATACTTTTTTATATTGCTCATCATCATTTTTAGAAACTAATTGTTTTTCATTAACATTGATTACATAAATAATTGGCTTCATAGTGAGTAAGCATAAACTTTTCATAATTTTTAATTCTTCTTCGGAATAGGAGAGATCACGAGCTGATTTTCCAGATTCTAATTGTTTATAAACTCTTTCTAATAAGTCTAATTCCATTTTAGCTTCCGGAGTGATAATGCTTCTGGTAGATTTTCTAGCATTTTCTAGATGTTTATTGATAGTTTGCCAGTCAGCCATTGCCAATTCTAAATTAATAATCTCCATATCTTCTTGTGGATTAATTTTATTATGAACATGAATAATATTAGGGTCTTCAAAAGCTCTCACTACTTGAGCAATAGCATCCACTTCACGAATATGAGATAAAAATTTATTACCTAATCCTTCTCCTTCAGAGGCACCTTTCACCAATCCAGCAATATCTACAAATTCAATGGCAGTGGGTATAATTTTTTTGGAATGAGAAATATCCGCTAATTTTTTTAAGCGGTCATCCGGCACTTCTACAATGCCTACGTTTGGCTCAATGGTGCAAAACGGATAATTTTGCGCATCAGCCAACTTACTGCGTGTTAAAGCATTAAATAATGTTGATTTGCCTACGTTGGGTAATCCCACAATTCCTACTGAAAGCATATGTATATATTCTAATGATTTTTTTAAAAAATAATAGTCCCAGAATTGTTTATAAATAACAAGTTTTTATTTGCAATTTATTTTAAAAAAGATTAAATTTAAGATAGATTTTTAAAATTTTTAAATAAGTCTGCCTTCGCTGAAAGCTTCGGCGAGGCAAGGAGAAAAAATGGAAATAATTCGTCCGCCTTGTTTGAAAAAAGGGGATAGAGTAGTAGTGGTGGCTCCTTCAGAACCGATTAATTCTTGGAGATGTTTTCGACGCGGGGTAAGAGCATTGGAAGGATTGGGGTTTAAAGTAGAATTTGGGAAGTATATTAAATCAATTTTTCAAATTTATAAAGCAGGACAACCAGAAAAAAGAGCTGAAGATATAAATTTAGCTTTTGCTAATCCAGAGATAAAAGGAATTTTTATGGCTACTGGTGGTTATTCAGCTACAGAAATTTTACCTTTATTGGATTATGATTTAATAAAAAATAATCCTAAATTAATCATGGGTTTCTCTAATGGCACAGTGATATCAAATGCTATTTTTGCCAAAACTGGTTTAGTCACTTTTTATGGTTTTTGCATTGAATACTTTTTTATTAGAAAGAATCCTTATACCATTGATTCATTTTTAAATGTGGTGAGTTTAGGAGAACTAGATTTTAATCAAAGAACTAAATGGAAAAATTTGAGAAGTGGAAAGATTGCGGGGAAATTAATTGGCGGAAACCTCCGTTCTTTTATTAAATTAATCGGTACTTCATATTTGCCTGATTTAACTGATAGCATTTTATTTTTAGAAGAACATGATGACTGGTCACAAGATGTAGAAGCGGATTTAATGCAAATTTATCAAGCAGGATTTTTTAATGAGAATAAAGTCCAAGGTGTAGTTTTTGGGAAATTTTATAATGTTGATATTGGTTCTGGCGACTTTGAATATAAAAACGCTAAAAAGCCAAGAGGTTTTACTTTATATAACATTTTTAAAGAAAAAATTCCTAAACATACCCCTATTTTAGCTAATGTTGATTTTGGATCAATTACTTCTCTTGCCACCATTCCTATTGGGATAGAAGCAGAAATTTTTTTGAGGCGTAATCAAAAACCACAATTCAAATTAACTCAACCAGCTGTCATTGTATGACGGCTGGTTTTTTGTATAAAAAAGCTCCCATAGAAAGGGAGCTTAGATAATTTCATCTTTGTTAGTAAAAAATATTTTGTCGGTTTTTATACGACCGGATGTTTGAAAAATAATTTTTCCAATTCGGCAATAAAAGATTCGTGTTTCCATTTCACGTGTTTTAAGGACATATTTTTGGAGTTTTTTGGCATCTCTTAGCGTTTTAGCCATCCAAATTCCACCACCTTTTTTAGGATGAGGAGATAAAGGTTTTTCTGCTTTATTCCAAATATTAAATTGATATTGTTTTATAGGTGCATTCAATATTCCTAATGATTCAAGGTTTTTGCTTAAGACTTTGAATCCGTATTTATTGTTTAGCAATATTCACCTCCTTATAGGTTCTAAGAAAAAAATAGCATATTGTTAGATTTTTAGCAATAATGTTCAACGGCTCAGTCCGCCTCATCGGCGGACTGAGCCGTTGAATAATAAGTGTGGAGTGGACCCCGCACCTTTTGTGCATGTGATTTATAAAAAATTACTCGCTAAAAGCGAGTAATTAAATACATAAAAGGTGCGGGGTGGACCGTAACGGATCTGCCAGCTGGCGGAGAACCGCTATTTTTGTGGACCTAGGCAGTCCGCCAGCTGGCGGAGAACTGCAAAAAACAATGTGGACCGTAGCGGATTCGAACCGCTGACCTCCTCGTTGCAAACGAGGCGCTCTACCAACTAAGCTAACGGCCCCTGATAAAAATCAGTTTAGCATTTATTAAGCTTTTTTTCAATTTTTTATAGTATTTTGATAATTTCTTTTGTATAATGGAAGTGAGGAAAAAGATTAGATATTATTAAAGATATAATCGTTTTTCCGAATGACATCATATAGCGAAGCGTATATAATAATGACATGGTAGAGCAAATTATAGAAAAATTGAAAATAGCAGAATTAAAAGGTAGAGGAGGTGCTGCTTATCCGACTTGGATGAAGTGGAATTTAGTTAAAGAAGCTAAAGGAGAGAAAAAACATGTTGTTTGTAATGCCTCAGAAGGAGAGCCCGGAGTTTTTAAAGATAAATATATTTTGGAACATTACCCAGAAGAAGTAATTAATGGAATGCAGTTAGCCATGGAAACAGTGGGCGCTGAAGAGGCTTACATTTTTTTGAATAAAGAATATTTTGAATTATTTGGGGATAAATTAAAAAAAATTATAGGACATTTAAATATTAAACTTTTTAAAAAACAAGGAGGATACCTTTCCGGAGAAGAAACTACTTTAATAAATGAATTGGAAGGGAAAAGACCAGAACCAAGATTAAAGCCACCCTATCCGGTAACTAATGGCTTATTTGAATGTCCGACTTTAGTAAATAATGTAGAAACATTTTATTGTGTTTCTAAAATTGCTAAAGATGAGTATAAAAAAATCAGATTTTATTCTATTAGTGGTGATATTGAAAATGCTGGAGTATTTGAATTGCCAGAAGATTGGCCGATTAAAAAAATTTTAGAAGAAACAAAGAATTGGCCACAGACGGAATTTTTTGTACAAGTTGATGGTGGGGCTAGTGGAAAAATATTTTTAAGCAATGAATTGGAATGTTTGGCGCAGGGTAATGGAGCGTTTATTATTTATGATTTAACCAAGACTGATTCAAAAGTTTTGATGAAAAAATGGGCAGAATTTTTTGTGAAAAATAATTGTGATAAATGTGTGCCGTGCCGAGAAGGAGCTTTTCGTCTTAGAGAGATGTTGGAAAAAGATGCATGGAATAATGAAGTGGTGGAAGAAATATTCTTTGCTATGGAGCAAACTGCTTTTTGTCCTTTGGGTAAATCTATTCCTGGACCATTTAAAACTTTATTAGAAAAAATATGGAAAATAAAAAAATAATTATTATTATAGATGGTAAAAAGATAGAGACTGAGGAGGGGAAGGCCATTTTGCAAATTGCTCAGGAAAATGGTATTTATATTCCTTCATTGTGTTCTCATCCTGATTTGGAAGTGAAGGCCACTTGTCGTGTTTGTGTGGTTGAAGTAAAAGGTAAAGATTGTCTTTTTACTTCTTGTTCTATGAAGGCGGAAGAAGGGATGGAGATAATAACAGATTCGCCAAAAATTAGACGAGCCAGAAAAGCTAATTTGGAATTGATTATTTCTCAGCACAGAGAAGAATGTGGAGATTGTATTTATGGCTTAGGTTGTGAATTGAAAGAAATGGCTGAAAAATACGAAGCTGATTATAAAAAATTTGAAGATAGAAGAAAAGATTTTCCTGTTTATCAATTTGGGCCGTCTTTAATTTTTGATAGTTCTAAATGTATTAATTGTCGAAATTGCGTGGAAGTTTGTGATAAGCAGGGGGTGGGATTT
>Ga0172381_10004858_pt1 | contig 13805 bp, 14 predicted proteins | sample Leawel6488metaG_FD_119754 | JGI IMG/M metagenome (GOLD analysis project Ga0172381, IMG submission 119754) | Leachate microbial communities from a municipal landfill in Southern Ontario, Canada - Leachate well 64-88 metaG | ecosystem: Engineered > Solid waste > Landfill > Unclassified | place... | reverse complement strand
TGATTCAGCTGGATCACTAATTGTTCAAGATGTTCCAATTGCTTACGACGATCAAACCATTGGTGATGTAGAAAAAATGTTATTCAAGAAAGCTTCTGATGTTTTGACGATTAATTATATCCATGTCATTGATTCAGTTGGACATTTAGTTGGTATATTTTCTATTAGAGAAATATTTCGTTATCCCAAAAAAACTCTTATTAGTGAAATGTGCAGCAAAGAAATAATATCAGTTCTTCCAGAGACAGACAAAGAACAAGTAGTGATGCTCGCTTTAAAAAATAATTTGAAAAGTATACCAGTTGTGAATAAGAAAAATTTATTTTTAGGCGTAATTACTAATGATGTAATAATGAGAACTCTTTATGAAGAAATGACTGAAGATATTATGCATATTAGTGGTATTAGCCAAGATGAATCTTTTGTTGATACAGAAAAATCTCTACCGATAATAAGAACCATGAAAAGAAGATTGCCTTGGCTGATAGTTGGAATGATGGGCGGAATGTTAGCTGCTAAGATTGTTGGTTCATTTGAAGAAATGCTATCTAATTATATTATTCTAGCTGCCTTTATCCCTTTAATTGTCTATATGGCAGGAGCATCATGCTCACAAATGCAGGCCTTTATTATTCGTGATTTAGCTTTTAATCCTAAATTAAAATTCCTACAATATTTATTTAAACAATCCGGAACTACTATTTTGATAGGAATTTCAATGAGTATTATTTTATATATTGTCAGTTTAGGATTATATGGTGAACCAATGATTAGCTTTGTTTTATCAATTGCATTATTGTTTGCTATTGCAAGCTCTCTTTTGGCTGGAACAATTATCCCTTTTATTTTTGCTCGCTTGAAACTAGATCCAGCTGATGCTAGTGGACCAATAGGAACAATCATTCAAGACACTATTAGTGTTTCTATTTACCTTATTGTAGCTTCTTGGTTGTTGTTATAAATTAATTAAAGTTATTGAATGATATCAGAAATAAAATTATCTACATTAAATGATTCTCTCTCTGTTATACACTCTGTTGCTTGAGGTTCGTCATAGTTATAACATTGTGTAGCCCTAATAGTAACGCTTATAGAAACAATGTCATTATCTTTTAATGTACGATAATTATATTTTGTATAAACTGAACCAGCTGCCCCCTCACTAGAAAAATTAACACAATAGACCCTGTCGTTAATTACCTTCTTATAAACACCAGCTCCCAAACTACTTGTTAGTGGAGTTTCATTACATTCTATTTCTCCATCTTTAATATTACTTATCTCAATTTCCCAATCTTGAGCAGACATATATTGAGTAAAAATATTAGGTATCTTAAAACTTATTTGTTCATTTTTATTTACTTCTTTGGGGAAAATTAAAAAACAAAGAATGGCAAGAAAAATAATGATTAGGAGTAAGAAATATTTATTGTTCATTTTTTTATTAAATTATTTATAAACGCTACCCTTATATAATATACCTAATAAATATTTTGTAAAATATGATACAATGTTTTTATGAAGAAAAATACAATAATTGCCGTTACTTTATCACCAATAATAATCTTTGTATTAATTAATATATACGTAATAAGTTTTAGTAATCAATATATAATTAATGATATTGAAGACATTCCGAAGACAGACGCTGTTATTATTCTTGGTGCCCAAGTTATAGGAGATAAATTAAGTAACATTCTTCTTGATCGCACTGAAAATGCTATTGATTTATATGAAAATAATAAGGTTGATAAAATATTGATAAGTGGTGACCATGGAAAAAAATATTATGATGAGGTAAATGCTATTAAAAAATATCTTCTTGATAAAAATATCTCCAGTGAAGATATATTTATTGATCATGCTGGTTTTGATACCTATGATTCAATGTATCGAGCTCAATATATTTTTGAAGTAAATTCTGCTATAATATCAACTCAAAAGTTTCACCTATCTCGTGCTATATATATCGCTCGAAAATTAAATATAGATGCTTACGGTTTCCCAGCTGATAAAAGGCCATATTCTAATAAAAACGAAATTCGAGAATTGTTTGCTAGAATAAAAGCATGGATTGAAATTAATTTTGGTTCAAATCCTAAATTTCTTGGAGAAAAGATACCAATCTCTGGAAACAGTCAAGACAGCTGGGATATAAAAATAATTAATAATGATTTTAAATCCGCCCTACTAGAATCTGCACTCAAACAAACAACAGAAGATATTACTTACGATCCCTCATATTTTCAGATTGATTATCCTAATGGAGATATTCCTAGCAATAAGGGTGTCTGTACAGATGTAATAATTAGAGCATATCGCACAGTCGGGATTGATTTACAAGAAGAAGTTCATGAAGATATGGCAAACAACTTTAATCTTTATCCATCAAAATGGGGATTAAGCACTACTGATACAAATATTGACCACAGAAGGGTCCCAAATCTTCAAGTTTTCTTTAGTCGCTTCGGAGAAGAAATAGAAATTTCTAATAATCCAGATAATTACCTGCCCGGAGATATTGTTACATGGGATTTAGGAAAAGGTGTTACCCATATTGGGCTAGTGACAAATCATTACCAAAACAAAACACCTTTAATTGTTCATAATATTGGTGCTGGTCCCAAGCTAGAAAACATGCTTTTTGATTTTGAAATTACTGGGCACTATAGATATAAGATATAAATAAATTCATTTTTTGAAATAAAAAAGGACTATTATTACGACACCTTCTTGTCTCAGAGCTTCAATATTAATATTGAAAATATTTGATTTCTTGCCTTCGAGAATCATTCTGCGTAAATCTTTATCCATTGTGTTCAAATTCATCTTAACACCTTAAAGAACCTTTTGATTATTTATATAATTTAATCAACCTAAAGTCAAAAATAGAAAACTCTACTTATCTAGAATATAGAACATACAATTTGGCTCCGAACGCTGAACGATATTAGAACCTATCATATATCTAATAATTCATTAATATCAAAAGATATAAATTTTATAGTCGCATGAATAAAAGAGGAAGAAAACATAAAATCGATAAGGCAATACTCCGAAAATTAGAAGAGGTTTTTGCATTAGGAGGAAGTGACGAGGAGGCTTGTCTTTATGCGGATATAGGCAAGTCGACACTATATGATTATCAAACTAAAAATCTTGAATTTTCGGAGCGAAAAAACCTACTAAAACAAAGACCCATTCTTCTGGCCAGACAAGAACTAATAAAAGGATTAAAAGGAAATCCGGAATTAGCCCTGAAATATTTAGAAAGAAAAAAGAAAGATGAATTTGGACTTAAACATGAAATCTCGATACCTGGTAATAATATCTTAACTATGAGCTACGAACAAAGATTAAGGGAGGCTAGAGAAAGATACGCGCCGGGCACACAATAAGCCGTTTAGAAATTATAAGCGCTCATTAGGAAAATATTGAGAAATGATTACTAAATTGACTTTTTCTTTTTCTTAAAAAATGAAAATAGTTTATTTAGGGATCTCAATTTTTCTTTATATTCTTGTTTATTGGTTAATCTTTCTTCTTTCTGACCGGCTTTCTTATAATAAAATTCCAGATGATCTGTAGGCAACTGATCTAAGAACTTACTAGCCTCTTTTGCTCCCTTAGATTTTAAGGCTGTGATAATATGCAAACTTTCCCTAGCACGAGTCATGGCAACATAAAAAGCGTTTTGGGTTGCATGACTCATATTAACATTATCAAACCCGACTATAATTACGTGATCAGCGGATAACCCTTTTGACCCAACCATACTTATTAATTCAATGGCTCCCATTCTCTTTATCCCAATCTCTTCCAATTCCGCAACTTCTTCCCCCTCCTTTTCGACTTCTAATATTTTTTTTATACCAATTGATTCTTGAATGACATCTTTTATAAAAAGATCTTTATTAATCGAAATATAGTGGGAAATTTCTTCTGCCTTTTCTTCTGGCGTCATAGTACCATTATCAATAATATCCTTAACTTTAATTGATTTTTCTATCAGTAATTCTGTTTCTTTAACTCTAAAATCACACAAATCAAGACCTCTGCTTATGGCAATGCGTATTAATTTATTAATTATTACCTCTGGTATGTCCTCATGGTGAATAATCTTTCGGAAATAAAAGTTGTTTTCTTTGTCTTTAGCGAACGAATAATAGTCTAATATTTTATAATAGTCTTCAGAAAATTTATAATCGGGTGTCTGGTAATTTTTTAATATTTTTTCTATTTTTTCTTTCGAATCTCCATAAAAATCTAATCTTCCGGTAAGGCTTAAAATCAATAAAAAGGCATCCTTTTCTTCTCCGCTGGCTAGCTTATTTTTTCTTTCTTCGATTTTAACCTTGTTTTCTAAAACAAAATTTTCAATATAATCTATAGCTCCACTAGGAGATGCGCAGCCAATAATTTTAACCTTGGGCTTGCCGTCGTTATTTTCTAATGGCAAGTATATTTTTTCTATACATTTATCTTCCCGACAATTTTTGATAAAATATCCCGCTGTTTTAACAATATGAAAACTACTCCTGCCACAAAAAGGCAACATACCATTTATATATTCTGGTTCTTTATAGGTAGCTCTTATTAATTCTGGATTTCCTGATTTTAACTCCTCGTAAAGTACCTGCTCATCATCACCCACAATAAGTAGACCTTTTGAACCAACCGTTAGTTGATTTATGAATTCATTCTCTGACCGATTAAAATCTTGGTACTCGTCGACAATAAAATAATTATTACCATCTAGCTCGTAATTTTGCACTAAAGCCTCCGTAGCACGTAAAATAAGATCGGCAAAACTGGCGACATTATAAAATTTACACACCTCGAAATACGCTTTTTTTAATTTCGGCCACTCTCCGGCTTGTAAAAAATTATTGTCGTGTAATTGCTTACAAAAATCCTTCCAGGCATACATATCTTTATTGCTAGAAACCAAAGTAACGACATCTCTCCATATGACCTCTTCCCACAGACCTACAATTATTTGAAAATATGGCTTAAATTTCCAATCAAACGTACCATGATTTTTTTCAACTATACTTCGCGCAAATTTATGTAAAGTCGATACTGAAATATTTTTCTTTTGCTTCCCAGATAGATTAGTATCTCCATCAATATCTTTTTGTAAATCCGCAACTAGTTTTCTAACAAAGCTTGTTACAAAAACTTTTGCTTCAGAATCTTTTTTGTACCATCTATTGATTCTATCCAAAAAAAGATAACTTTTCCCGGTTCCTGGTCCAGAAACTATCAAAAATTTCTCAGCCTCATTGCCTGCAATAGCGGAAGCATTCTCATTTCGGTAACTTTTACGCTCATCATCACTCAATACCTCTAACTCACTATATAAAATTTTCAGTTCTTTTGGATCAAAAGGATTTCCATCCTTATTAATTAAATACCTCATATTCAAATAATATCTAACTCCACATAAGCTTACTATTCATACTTTATAATCTCTTTTAACTTCCAGAATGTACTTCCACCTTCTCGAATAAGGTCATCTATTAACTTATAAGTATCTGCTCTTGTTTCTAAATTGTCGTAAAGAATTTTAACTGCTCTAAACCATTCTTCATCGTAGGTAAATGGCATGCGCATTTTACCGACACGAACACCTCCTTCGAGTAAATAAAGACGAATAATATCGAATGTTTCCTTTGGTGCAACTTTTGCTAATTCATCAATTGATTTAGCAAGGGCATAATCCCATTCCAAAACACCCTTAGTTTTTTCCAATGTTGCTTTTAACTGTTTAGCTAACCATGCTGGTTCAAAAATTTTCTTTTCGAGATTTACCCAAAATCCAAATTCAACAAACAATCTCTGATCGTTATAACTCTTAAGCAACCATTCCCATAATTTCATCAATTTTTCTTTACTTTCTGGTTCTCTTTTTATAAAATCATTTAGCCTAGTGTCATTACCAGAAATAACCGCCCGCCCAATAAAACTAATAAATTCAGCCTGTCGTTCAACATTCTGTCTCCAAAATTCCTTAAAAAGAGGGTGTTCAAATCCGAATTTCTTATAATAAGCAACAAATGCTAAAGCCATATGAATTGCAATTCCCTCGTCTGGCTCTTTGACGTATTTTCGATTTGGATCCTCGTTACCAGTTAGAGCAAGACCGCGTTCATACAGTCTTTGAAACGCCTGATCAAAAAATATCTCCTCATAAAGGTTAGTAGTAATATAACCCTCCCATGCAGCAAGATAAAGATGTTTCTTGTTCGAATCTTCTGGAAATATTTGTGGCAGAAGATTATCTACCCAATCTTTATCACGAAAGTAAAACGACGGCAGATAGTGCCCAAACATAAACATTAAGGCGCGAGTGTTTTCTTTTTCTAAAACTTCCTCATAAAGCTCCTTTACGTCTGTAGTAATTTTAATTTTTTTGTCCTTTGAAAATTTTCCATCCTGATAGACGAATAACACAAAAACCTGGAATGCCCTACCACGCACCGTATTAATTGCTGTTGAATAAGGATCGCTTACAAGATAATCCTTATTATCTGGTAACTTTGTTTTAATTATAGCTGTTTCCAACTCTTCGTCTTTTGGTTTTGGTTCAGGATGCCCTAAAAGATAACTAATAATTTCAAAAAGTTGATCACGATACTTTATAAAGTCTATAATAATTTTGCCCTCATTCTCATTTAACAATTCCTGCAAAACGTCTGTCATCGCAGAATGCACCCCAGTCCAGCCTGAAAGCCAGTCATTAAACTTCTCTCGCTCTCTCTCTTTATAATCAAAAGCCTCCACAATTCCTGATTTTTTAATGGTAATAAAAACTTCTATCAATTTATCCCATTGTATATTTACTACTTTTGATTCATTGGCACGCATAGCTTCCTGTATGCCTCTCAAAAATGAGTAAGTATAATGCTCATCAAGCACATCTCTCTCAAAAAAAAGGCTAGCATTCTGAACGTAATCATGTAAACGTTTAGTAATATCGAAACCTAATTGCTTACCAACGCCTTCAGCATTTAACGGATTAAAGAAATCATCACTTGTTTTTTGTTTTTGTAGGGCCTCCGGACTCCAATCGCTCTTCAATTTCTTAACAATTTCGACGATGGAAAGATTGCCAAATTCTTCTTGGGAAATAACATTTCTTGGTTTTATAGAACCACTACGAATTTCTCCGATAGAAGGTTCCGGTTCAAAATTAGAATCACATTTTTTACCAAATATTTTTTCACATTTTTCACGCTCTTCCTCTGTTAAAAATTTACAGATACTAGATAAAATTTGCCAACCATCACGTTTATACCATTGCTCTTTTTCTTTATCTTTAAGGCTCTTCCCGAAATACTCAAAAACATTTAATATATATTCACGCTGATAGTCAGTGTCAAAAAAACCAAAGCTTTTATTAAGAGTTTTTTTATATTCTGTTCCAGACTCAATCTCGTAATAATGTTTACTACTCTTCATTACTTCAAATAATCTTGAAAAAGATTTTTTTAGTTCTGACTGAAAAACTTTCGGGCATAAACTTAAGACAAATAGATTCAATCGCCACATTGATCTACTCTCTGGTAAGGTCTGGATGTATTTTTTATAAATTCCTCTTGCTAATTCTAAATCATCACAATGCACTCCAATTGCCCGCTGTACTAATGCTTTAATAGTCGCGGCTAATGCTTTAATATTTTCACGATCTGAACGATTTTCATTTTTATTTAATTCCAGAGAGAAAAAATCAACATCAAAAAGATAAAACATGTCTTTTATTGGAAATACTTCATTATTTTCGGCCCTGTCTCCTAAAAGCACAATTTTTGCCATTGCTTTCGTTGCAATCTCTAAGGCCTTTTCAATATGTTCTTCGTCTAGTTCTGTTAAATAATCAAAAACTTTGGTATAAAAAATATCATTAAAATAGAAAGGGTTATCTAGTGGATAGCCATGAGAAGCTTGCTTTAGCTCATCTTTTGTTCTTACAGCAAGAACCGCTTCAGCGATCATTAAAATACTCTCATAATCCTTAGCAATAATAAGGGTTTTGAATATTTTCTCATAATCAAATCCCCAATTATTAAAAATACTCATTAATTGAACCCATTTCTCGTTACGAATTTTCGGCACAACCCTTGTTAATTCTGCTGCTGGTAAAAGACTGCTAATATGTAAAAACTGATCAATAACTTCTGGATTATAATTTTCTTTTGAAATAGATACCGAGAGTATAATATCTACCACCTCCTTCGATTTTTTTTCTGCCATTCTCACAAGGTAGTTCAATTCCGGCATTCGACCATATCTTGTTAGATCTTCGGATTGTTGTTTAATTATATCTAAAAATCCGTTTGTCCAAAGCCAATCAAGCCAATTTTCATTAGCTTTAGTAAAGAAGTATTGACGCGCATCGCTATTAGTCAAAATTAAGACAGAAATTTCCTGTAATTTAACATCATTAGGATTTTTCTTCATTAATGCGTCTATTTTATTGTGTGTTTCAATCTGATTCATAATTATTTATTATTTACACAATATTTAGTAAAGATAAAATATAATGCATACACGATATCAATACATAAATGTTCCAAAAAATCGACCTCTATCTTTGAAAAATCTTCGCCCGTCATCGCACCATAACCTTGATTTGGATATAATTTATCCGCATCACCAATTAGTTTTGATGAAGGATAACTGTGTACTACATTGGATAAATAGTTAAGCGCATTAATTATAAACAAGAAAGTTTTTTCTATATCAGGATTTTGTGAATCTGGTATATTTTTATGTGCGGCAGTAAAATGTTCTGGATAAATAAAAACTATGATCTCTCGGAAAGAAGCTGCGCAATGCTGAATCCAAAAATCTTTATCGTAATAATATGGTCCATTAATAAATAATGTTTCGGTATTTTTTAAGATTGCCTCAATATCAACCGCTCTTCCGGGTGAGGCCACGTTGATTACCGGTAACAAATAAAGATCCACTCTTTTTCTAACGTCGGCAGGAATTCTATTAAATTTGATAGGTTTTTCAAATGGCAAAACCGCTTCTTCACTAGTTGAAATTCCCTTATCTTTTATTAAATTATCTGAAACTTTTTCACCCTCCTCCATGTTTTATTTAATACAAATGAATAATATTGTTCTTTGCCCAAATTATATAATATTTATATTAAAATAGCCAATTGGATATTTTAAGAAAATTGAGTATAATAGACTTACAATTTAATATGCAGCCTAAACCTTTAGAAATAAAGGCATGGCTAAAGGTCCGAAACGCATAAAGAACCCGTCATGGGGTCGCGTTTCGGCCATATCGGGAAACCGGTATGAGTAGCTTCGGCTACTACCTGTGGTGGGCTTTTTGTATATAAAAATCAATAAACCTAAACATGAATTATATTGAAATAATTATTGGCATAATAGTTATCCGACTCATAATCGAATTAATGATCGACTACACTAAAAAGAAAGTAAAAAATAAAAAAGATAAAATAAAGCATTTCTATAGCTTATAAAGAATGACTTATAGAAATGGGCAATAAATTTAATAAAAATATGTGGATTAATAATTTTTTAATAGATATCAAAATTGGATTTGTTGATTCTCAAGCAGAAAATATCTTATCGAAAATCGTCGAAGAATTAGAATCTAATTCAGTCAAACAAACCATAGAGTTAATAAATAACGAAAGGTTCAACAAGGCTGATAAAAATATAGAAAAATTTGGTGATGACATACAGAAATTAATAGAAGTAAAGAAAAAGTATATACAACTTAGAGAAAAATATAAAAACAACAGGCGTGAATTACTAAAAATTGCAATTGATTGGAGAGATGTCATTATTTTTAATTATGATGCCTTAATTAATGAAACAAAAAAAATTGATTACAAAATTAGAACAGAAACGATTATAAATAAATTCAATAAACTGCTGAGCAAGTAAACTTCCTTCCATTATTAAAAAAGATAAAATAAATATAGCCCTAACCATAACATATGTCTAACAAAAAAATGCCAACTTACCCAGAAATGCTATTGATGAATGAAAAAGATCTTGAAAAATGGATTATATTAAGAACAGAACCAGCATATAGAAAAGAACTGATACATGAAATGATATTACATGAAGAAAAAAACCATAGCCTTAATAAATCAACAAAGAAAATAACCCCAGCACAACAATTAATATTGGATCTTTTCGATAAAAATAAAAGCTCAGAAACATTAAAATTATTCGAAAAAATAGAACCAGAAACAGGAATAGACTTAGCTAGGGAGGCAATGATGGCTAAGGCGGCTACTGATTTTTGTAAATTAAATTATTAAACTAAAAAATGAAAAAAGAAAAATTAGATTGTGAAAATAAATATATTGATGAAGACTCTTTTGAATGTCCATATGCCGATAGAACATCATTTGAATATTTAGAACAAGATTTCTATGGTCTAAAAAATAAGGTCGGCAAACTATCTATCGCTTTAGCGGGAATTATTATTTTCTTAGCAATAAAGCTGGGAAATTGGTGGTTATATCTTTTACTTCTTTTATTACTATAAAAATTATTAATTCCTCATTAAGAGGCTTGCGTGATACTAATTTATAATAAATCAATAATATAAAATAAACAAATGACATATAGAGAATGGGCCAATGGACTTAATAAAAATATATTAAAATGGAATTATGCTATACCATTAGGTATTATTGCCATGATTATATCGAATTTCTTTGGCGGAACTTCTACCATAATTGGTACAGCTATCGGAGTTTTTAATATATTAATTATTATTGGATTAATCACAGGATTAATAGATTTAATAAAATATATTATTAAAAAGTTAAAATAATAAAAAATACTATTAAAGCTCTGCTAAGCAATATCTATTGTTAAAATAGACTGATTTTGACATAATAAAAATATGGAAAATCAGCCACAGCAAAAATTACTAAGATATTTAGATGATTATTTGGAAAGTAACAAATTTCAACTAAAAATAAAGATTCTAAGAGAAAAATTTGGCATTCCTCAAAATGGATTTCCTATTTCACAAGAAAGAGAACTATCACTATCACAAAACAATAACTTCATAAACCGAATCTATCTTCCTGAAAAATTAAAAGAAATTCCATTAAGAAATATAAACTTAGCTATAAAGGAGGCAATCAAAGATTTTTCGTTAGAAAATAACGGAGTGTTTCCTTTTTTTAGATTATATCTTTTTTACAATAAAAAATTTGACTTTCCCTTTGTTGAAAAATTACCTCATGATGAAACTAATCTATGTGGTATTGAAAGAGTAAAATTTGATTTGAACGAATACAGCTCAGCAATACCACCAGAATATGCTATAAAAATATTAAAGCAAAAATATGATAAATATCCTGTATCAATAAAAATACACCCATCTGCAAGCAGCAAAGATTTAATTATTTTTATTAAAAAGAATTGGCTATATATTAAATCATTACTAGAAGAATACGAAGATAAGAAATCAAAAGTTGGAAAAAGCAGAAAAAGAAATCCTCAAATAAAAGAAAGAAATCAATTTATATACGAAAATAGATATTTATCATATAAAGAAATTAGTAAAAAAGTTAGAAAAAAATTCCCTGATATATCTGAATCAATTGATCAAGGGTCTATTGGAAAAATTATATCCATAGAAACAAAAAGGAGGAATTAAATGGGTTCCACTTAATTCTTACTCATCTTTATTGAAATGAACTAACCTGAATATAGACAGGTTATTTTATTTTGATAAATTTATGAATCTTAAGGGTAGAACAATTGAAGAACTGAAAAAGATAATGAGCATAGACTACCATATTAAACTTACTAATGATGAAGCAAGTGAACTTGGGCTATCCCTTCTACGCTTAACAAGACTTGGCATTATAAATACGGTTCAAAAAATAAATACAAAAGCCGAAAACCACCAGATACAGGAGATACTAGAACCTAACAAGACAAATGAACCAAAGTCAGAGAAAGTCCCCTCAGTTAGCCCAATTTAAGCCTTTAATAGGGATATTTATTGACTTATTCAAAAAGCGCGGCATAATTGTGTTAAAACCATGAAACAGCAAGATAAAAAATTTACGTACAGGGTTTATGCAAGAAAATCAAGCGAGACAGAAGATCGACAAACCTTATCGATTAGTTCACAAATAGATGAGTGTAAAAAACTCGCTGATTCTCATGGTATTAAAATTAATGATGAGGAAATAGCAACTGAATCAAAGTCGGCAAAAGAACCATATAGTCGAGAAGCATTTGAAAATCTTCTTAAAGAAATCGAATCTGGAAAAGTAAATTCTATAATAGCTTGGCATCCCAATAGACTCTCACGTAATGCTATTGATGCAGCTCGACTGGTTGATTTATTAGATAGGGGAAAATTACATCAAATAATAACCAATCTACAAACTTATAAAAAAACTCCTTCCGATATATTTGTTTTCCAATTAATGACTAGCCAAGCCAAAATGGAAAACGATAACAAAAGCATTGATGTCAAGAGAGGACTAAAGAAAAAATGCTTAATAGGCTATCCCCCACGCCTTACAATAATTGGATATAAAAACGATGAAGGGAGAAAGGGAGAATGCAGATGGCTCCCCGATCCTAAAAATTTTAATCTTGTAAAAAAGCTCTTGGAATTATTTTTAAGTGGAAAATATTCAGTAAGAAAATTACAACAATATGCTGACAAGGTATTGTGCATAAGAACAACTCAACGAAGAAGAGAGGGCAGTAAACCAATGTCTGTCTCGGGAATTTATAATTTACTCGGCAACCCTATTCCTGCTGGATTCTTTTATGCTGACATAGGGAATGGAGAAAAAGAAAGGTGTGAACTTCATAAATCACTTCCAAGAATGATTAGTGAAGAACAATATTGGCAAATACAGGCAATGCTCCGTAGAAAAGGAAAACCTCGACAATCAAAATACTATGAATCTTTTCCATATAAAGAATCATTAAGGTGTGGCAACTGCAATGGCTCAGTAACCGCTGAACATAAATACCAACTTATCTGTCCAAAATGTAAAAAGAAATTTACGTATCCCAATAAAGATAATTGTCCTACTTGTGGTATAAAAATTGACAAGATGGAAAATCCAAAATACCTACACTATATTTACTATCATTGCATACATAAAAATAGTAATTGCAAAGAAGGCTCAATCCAACAAGTAGAAATAGATAACTATATGACAGATTATGTAAGAAATAATCTAGAAATATCTCCAGCTCTTAGAAATTGGTGCCTTAAGCATTTTGACGAAATAATGAATGACGATCAACAAAGTGAAATTGAACGTCGTATATCTTGGGAAAGAGAGAAAAATAACAAACAAAATAGTTATAAAGAACTTATAATGATGAAAGCAAAAAAACTCATAGAGGAAAATGAGTTTATGGAAATGAAAGAGTCTCTCAAAAAAGACATAAAAGACGCTGAGGATTCCCTATTAAGTATTGGTGGATCAGCAATTAAAATAATGACCGAGGCAAGAAAAAACTTTGATTTTGCAACTGGAGTATCAGAAATATTTGAAAACGGAAACTATAAAGACAAACTTGAGGCATTATCCGAATTTTGTTCGAACCTAACACTTAAAGACAAAAAACTGCGTATTTGCGAGAAAAAAGTATACTCAATCATAATAAAAGGACTAAAGGAAGCAAAAGCAAAAAACGAACAGTTCGAACCTAAAAAATACGAGGCAGATAATGAAAAAACCGAGGTCTTTACCTCAGTTCGTCCAACATTGCTCCGGTGGTAGGATTCGAACCTACAACCTA
>Ga0172381_10004857_pt1 | contig 13805 bp, 13 predicted proteins | sample Leawel6488metaG_FD_119754 | JGI IMG/M metagenome (GOLD analysis project Ga0172381, IMG submission 119754) | Leachate microbial communities from a municipal landfill in Southern Ontario, Canada - Leachate well 64-88 metaG | ecosystem: Engineered > Solid waste > Landfill > Unclassified | place... | reverse complement strand
ATAAAATACTTCAACATTTTTTCCGTAATTTCAAAATCAGAAATAACACCATCGACTAAAGGTTTTATCGCTTCGATGTGCCCCGGGGTCTTACCAACCATTTTCTTGGCCGCTTCCCCGACCTCAAGAATTTCGTTGGTCCGCTTATTGATTGCGACTACACTCGGCTCGTTAATAACAATTCCCTTGTCGGCAACATAAACCAGAGTATTTCTCGTACCCAAATCAATTCCTAAATCATGGCTGAATTTACCTAATAATTTATTAAACATAATTATTTTAAAAGTTTTGAAGCCAAATCCTTAACTTTAATTAATTCACATTTATCCTCAGAGCGTTTTTTTAATTCTACTACTAAATCTTCGACAAGCGTATTATTTCTATCCCCTCCGCCAGCATCATCAGTTTTTCTACTAAAAACAATACGATAAGGGCAGCCTATAAGATCTGCCTCGGCAAACTTTTCTCCCGAAGACACGTCATCTCGATCATCAAACAGAATGTCATCCTTAAAACCATTCAATTCTAAATACTTATAAATTTTTCCCGTTGTATCAGAATATTTCAAAGACAAAAGATGGATCTTAAACGGAGCAACGCTTTCCGGCCAAATCATACCCTTCTCGTCATGAAATAATTCTACAATCGCACCCATGACTCGGCTCGGCCCAATTCCGTAGCAGCCCATTACTACTAGATCTTCTTTCCCAGCCGCATCTTTATATTTAACACCAAATGGCTCAGAATACTTTGTACCTAATTTAAAAATATTACCGACTTCAATTCCCTTTTTTTCCACTAATTTAGCATCACCGCATGAGGGACAAGTCGGTTGATCGGCAATAATTTCTTGATTAACCGCGACGTGACATTTTTCGCAAACAAAAACATGATCTTCGCCTGCTTCCGTTAGCGTTTGGAATTCATGAGAGTATTTAGAAAAAGTTCCGCCGGAAGCATAGGTGAGATAAGTTTGTTCACCCAAACCTAAACGCGTATAAATTTTATGATAGGCGTCTTCGACTTTTTCATAATAATTATCCAAATCGGCTTGATCAGCGTGGAAAGAATATAAATCTTTCATGGAAAATTCACGGCCACGGATTAGCCCCGCCTTAGCTCTTTTTTCATTTCTAAATTTCGTTTGAATTTGATAAATCGCCAGCGGCAGTTCGCGATAAGAAAAAATAAACTTCTGTGCGAGCGGGGTCACGATTTCTTCATGCGTCGCACCCAGAGCATATTCCTTTTTATCTGAACCGCTTAATTTGAATAAAGCATCAAAATTGTCATAACGACCGGTCGCCACCCAAGATTCCTTCGGGGTTAAGGCCGGCATGAGAACTTCTTGACCGCCGACTAGATTAATTTCTTCACGGATAATATTCATTATCTTATGAAGAACTCTAAGCCCTAGCGGCAAAAAGCTATAAATCCCGGCTCCAACCTTATCAATAAAACCAGCTCTAATTAGAGCCTGGGCATTATAGCTCGTTTCATCTTTAGGTAGTTCTTTGACGGTTCTGGTAAAAAGTTGGGATTGACGCATAAACTATTTAATTAGGAGTAAATTTATCTTTATACTAACGAAAAATAGGGGGCTTGTAAAGTTATTTTTTGGCCATTTTTTTAAGCGCTGCCCTCACGCGCTCGCCGCTATCAGTCAGCGTCGGATCAATTAAATTTAAAGCGGAACGCGCATCGTTTAAGCTATATCCCAGAGACATTAGAGCATCAATTTCGTCGCTACCAATTAGGCTTGATGAATTAATAGTTATAGCGACACCGCCGCTTCGTAAAATTTTAGTTTTAAGCTCAAGCACAACTCGTTCGGCGGTTTTTTTACCGATGCCAGAGACTTTAGTTAAAAGGTTGGCGTCACCGCGAATAATCGCTTCTTTTATATCATTCGCGCTCGCCATCGAAATTACGCCGAGAGCAGATTTCGGACCGACACCGGAAACCGTTAAAAGAAGAGTAAATAATTCCAAATCTTCCATGGTTTTAAAACCATATAAATCACTCGCTTCTTCGCGTACTTGGTGGTGCGTATAAACTTCAATTTCAGTACCGACTTTAAGCTCGTTTAAAAAATTCTCGCCGGCATAAATTTGATAGCCGACGCCCGCGACTTCAAGAATCGCGTAATTGAGTGATTTATTGATAATACGACCGCGTAAATAAGAAATCATATTTATTTAATTTTTTCTTCTTATAACTGTTAGCGCCGGAATTAAACCGAACTTGGAATCTAATTCGAGCAAGGCAGTTTGGGCCCCGCCGCCGCCATGAGCTTCTTTAAGTTCCGCCCTAGTTTTCGCGTCCCAAAGGCTAGCTAATTTCAACTTTATTATATCATAATTCGGCCGAATAATCTCGACCTCGTCAGTGAGCTTAATTGTGTTATGGACCTGGAAATAAACGGCGATTTTTCCGTTTTTTGCCTTTTCGCTTTTGAGCACTTGGCCGCAAAATTCCCAATCACTTTTATTATGAGAATTAACAATATTTTGCTCCGCTTTCGTGCCCAACAAAAACCCCGTCGTATAACCGCGATGGACTAATTTGGTTTCCAGTTCCTTCTGGAGGCGGCTCAGTTCAGCTTTTAATTTAGCGCCGGGCACTTTCTTATTAATCAAATCAAGCGCCGAACGGTAAATCCCACAAACCGTAGCTTGATAGTATACGCTTTTCGCTCGGCCTTCAATCTTAAAGCTAGTAATGCCACTAGCGGTAAGTTCCTTCAAATATTTAATCAGACATAAGTCCTTTGAGTTCAATAAATAAGTACCGTGCTTCTCTTCAACTAACTCTAATTCTTCGCCGTGACCGCTAGTTTTAAGAGTGACATCATATTCCCAGCGGCAAGGCTGAGCGCAATCGCCCAGATTCCCACTGCGATCAAGAATTAATTTTGATAAAAAACAACGACCTGAATAAGCCATGCACATCGCGCCATGCACAAAATATTCTAATTCTATTTTTGGCACCGCGCGGTGAATTTCTTTTATTTCACGGAGCGTTACTTCGCGACCTAAAATTATTCGCTTGAGTCCCTGCTTAGCCCAAAATTTAACAGCCTCTAAATTCGTACAATTGGCCTGAGTCGATAAATGAATCTCGGCCTGCGGCCAAACCTTTTTAATTAAGTTAATAATCCCTGGGTCGGAAACAATTAAAGCGTCGACTTTAATCGCTTTTAAAACCCTAAGATACGCCGGGAGTTTTTTTAAGTGCTTATTATGGGCAAAAATATTAACAGTGACATAAACTTTCTTTTTTTTCTCGTGCGCATATTTAACGGCCGCTCTTATTCCCTTGAGATCAAAGTCGTTAATCCGGACCCGTAAGGAAAAATCCGGGATACCCAAATAAACCGCATCGGCACCATAGGCGAAGGCGGTTTTCATTTTCAGCTCGTTTCCAGCCGGAGCTAATAATTCTAATTTTATCATAAGATTAGCCAAATTTTTTATATAATTATTATAGTATATTCTAGAATTAAAATAAATATTGACAAAATTAAATAAATGTGCTATAATTCTTTTATAAGAAATTGGGGAGCGCAGTGTCGCACCTTTACAAATTGAATCGTTTCACCTTAAATACCAAAAAAACCATGCAAAAAAGCACAGTTGCCGCGATTATCGTATTCGCATTTATCTTCGCTTTCTTTGGCAATCTCGCCATAGCCGAAAATTTCGTTGTCATAAAGAATGGAAACACCCTTATTACCTATAAGGAACACATTTCCAGCTCAACTGAGAAGGCCTATATGATTGAGACAAACACCTACACCGGAACCGATCTGATGACTCTCAAGGGGCTTAATATCCCTACCGAAGCTTGGCCGCTCTTTGCTAACAATGATTATCTGATTTACTCAAGCGCCGCCAACGAGCTTTACAAAGAAAGCAAGAATGTCCAGGAAGATCTCGACAATACGAGAACCGAACGGACAGACGCCGAAGATTCACTCGCGACCTACCGGATTTTATTCTGGCTTACACTCGTAGTGCTTCTCATAAGTGTCTTTTTCATCTTTTACTACCGCAATCGCCGGACACACTAAACAACCCGCTGCCCTAAAAAGCCTAACAACTATGTTCTTTGTAAAAAGCCCTCCCGAGAAATCGCGGAGGGCTTTTTCACATCCAAAAATATTTTTTACTTATTTTTTGAGTCCGAGTTGTAATTTTAAATCATCTATTTTAATTTCTTTACTTACTAAAACTTCAGGTAAAGATTCCACAAAATTTAATGCCGTGCTTAAAGTATCCTTCATGATATCTACCTTTTTCTTGGCGAGGGCTAATTTAAGTTCTTCGGCCGCACCGGCGAGATAAATATTTGTTTCATCATGCAAACTTAAATTTGCTTCTTTGCGCAGCATATTTACATATCGGATCAATTCCCTCTTCAAACCCTCCTCTTTTAATTCCGGAGTAATTACTAAATCTAATTCAACCTCAATCTTATCATCATTTGTTTCTGCAAATTCAACAGAGGCTAAATTCAATTCGTCTTTAATTAAATCGATATACTCAAGGGTAATTTCATTCTTAACTTTAATTGTAATTTTCCCAAGCATCTGGCGAATCTTAATTCCGGCCTCATCGCGTTTCGCCAAACCGAGCTCGACAATACGACGCACTATACTCATGTCAGTTAGCAAATGGCTATTATCTGTTTCGTCGGCCACTGGCCACTCTTCAAGGTGAACTGATTTATTATTATCCTTAAAATCATTCCCGCTCACCTTCTGCCATAAACTTTCTGCTATAAAAGGCATGAAAGGCGCCATTAATTTCGCAAGCTCACTTAAAACATAGCGAGTTGTTTCAAGCGCATTTTTCTTATCAGCTTCATCATCGGATTTAAAGCGATCGCGCGAGCGGCGTAAATACCAAGTCGAGAGCTCATCGATGAATTCCGGAATTTGCCGAGCGGCTTCATAAACATGGAATTCATTTAACTCGGTGCTAATTACTTTAATCACGTCTGATAATTTCGCCAGAATCCAAACATCCAAAACGTTCTTTGATCCCGATTTTTCAATCTTAGCTTTTCCGGAGACGGCATACATCTCATAAAATTTATAAACATTCCATAAAAGCATGATATTTTTACGGAAAACATCTTTGACATCATCTAAATCATAACGCTTCCCTTCACCCGGCTGGTTAAGGGTATACATGTGTTGGCGTACGGCATCAACGCCATAAAGAGAAATAACTTCCCAAGGACTGACAATATTCCCTTTTGACTTCGACATTTTCTTGCCGAACTTATCATTAATAAGCCCCAAGCAAATTACATTCTTATAAGGATTACCTTTGCCGAGTAAAGTTGAAACTGCGAGTAAGGTATAGAACCAGCCGCGTGTTTGATCAATCGCTTCACAAATGAAGTCCGCCGGGAATTGTTTATTTTCATCAATTAAATCACGATTTTCAAAAGGATAATGATTTTGCGCGTAAGGCATAGCGCCGGAATCGAACCAGCAATCAAAAACTTCTTTGACGCGTTTCATTTTCCCGCCGCAGAGAGCGCAGGTAAATTCATAGCTATCAATTTCTGGACGGTGGATATCTGATTTCAAAGTTGTTTTTTGGCCGCTTAACTCAGATAACTCTTCTAGACTGCCAATCACGCGATGCTTATTACATTTTTCGCATTCCCAAATTGGAAGCGGCGTCCCCCAATAACGTTCGCGCGATATCGCCCAGTCTTTAACATTATTAAGCCACTCGCCGAAACGTCCGGCCTTAATATGATCGGGTACCCAATTTATATTCTGATTATTCGCGATTAATTCTTCTTTAACTTTTGTCACTTCGATAAACCAAGAATCTTTCGCATAGTATAAAAGCGGAGTATCACAACGCCAACAGAAGGGATAATCGTGTTCATAAGTTTCTTCTTTAAACAAAATTCCTTTCGCTTTTAAGTAGTCTAAAATAATAGTTTCCGTGGTCGCGCTCTTTACGAATTTACCATTTAAACCATAGGCCGATAAGTCACTCGTAAAATGACCGGCTTCGTCAACGGTATGAACTTTCGGTAAGCCGACTTCTTCGCCTAAATTATAATCATCCTCGCCATACATGACTGCGGTATGAACAACGCCGGTACCGTCGGAGGTAGTCACAAAATCAGCCGGCACGACGCGATAGGCTTTTTTATCTTTCATTACTGCTTCTGCCTTTATTGAGGCGATATCAAATAATGGCTCGTATTCTAATCCAACCAAGTCTATTCCTTCAAGCTCAGTTGCCAAATTAATAATTGGGGGCTTCTCGTCAAAAGCAATAGACCTTACTCCACTAAACTCCACCCCAATACCTTCTTTTTTATTATCAAAAATGTCTTTTGCTAAAATATAGTATTCCCCTTTCCCTGCAACTTCGCGGTATACTCTAACATATTTAATTTTTTCACCCACAGCAAGCGCAACGTTTCCCGGTAAAGTCCAAGGGGTCGTTGTCCAAGCGAGAATAAAGTCGCCGGGCTTAACACTCTGATTACCGGTAGTAACTTTAAATTTTAAATAAACCGAATTATCTTTCGTTAATTTATAACCCTGAGCCACTTCATGGCTTGAAAGCGCGGTGCCGCAACGCGGACAATGCGGGACGACTTTATGACCTTTATAAACCAAGCCCTTTTTATCAATTTCTTTTAAAATCCACCACAGGGATTCGATATAAGAATTTTCATAGGTTATATAAGGATGCTCCATATCAACCCAAAAAGCGATGCGGCGTGTTAACTTTCGCCATTCATCAAGATAGACCCAAACGCTTTCCTGGCATTTTTGGTTGAATTCTTTAATACCGTATTTTTCAATATCTGGTTTACCAGAAATTCCTAATTGTTTTTCAACTTGGAGCTCAACCGGTAAGCCATGCGTATCCCAGCCAGCCTTACGCTCAACTCTAAAGCCGTTCATGGTTTTATAGCGAGGCATTACATCTTTGAAGGCGCGAGCTAAAACGTGATGAATACCGGGCATACCATTAGCGGTTGGCGGTCCTTCAAAAAAAATAAAATTACCGCGGGGCGCATCTTGCTTAAGGGATTTTTCAAAAATTTTGGCCTCATCCCAAAAATTTAAAACCGCCTCTTCCATGGCGACGAAGGCGTTAACCGGGGCTTGTTTTACGGGCACCTCTTTTTTATTATCTGGCATATTTATTTCAAGTAATTAATTAAATCTTCTGGGGTTTTAATAATGGCACTAAATAAAACCTGGCGGCAAATTTCTTCGTCTTTTTCTGAATAAGCATAGATTGGTTTATTGAGAGCGACCGCATAACCGATTTCCATGCTGACACTGACGCCGGAATAACCGTCTTTATTATAAACATAAACGACATCGGCCATTCTCATTTTATAGAAATGATCATGTGTTAAACCGAGGGCGACAAATTTTTTATCAAATTCTTTTATCTCCGCCCAAACTCCGCCCGAAGCCCGATATAAATGCGGCTCAAAAACGACCGCGCCTAAAGCCTTTAATTTCTGAGCGAATTCTCTCATTTCCGGCGCGAACCGATTACTGCCGCAGAGGACGATTGATTTCATATAATTATTTTAAATTATTTATTTTTACTCTTACCCACTACTTGGACCCAATTTGTTTTTCCCGAGGAAGACACGTCAGAAAAAACGATATTTAATCCTAAATCTAATATATATTTTTCAATTTCAGCTTGAGTAAAATAACTAAAAAATCTCTTATACTCATAACCATAATCATTCTCTGTTTTTATTTCTTCTTCTACACCCTTATCGCGCGCCTCTTTAACGGCTATATATAAATAGCCCCCGGGCTTCAATTTAGTAATTATTTCACACAATCTAGCAGCCGCCTCTTTTCTTGGAATATGAAGCAATACCGCCTGCATAAATATTGCATCAAAAGAATAATCTAATTTAGCAATTTCTTCCAGCCCGAGGGTATAAAAAATTTCAGTCGGCGCTTCTCTTTTAGAAATTTCGATCATTTTTTCCGAAATATCAATTCCAATTACTCGCAATCCTTTCTGAACAAAATACTTTGCTTTAAGACCACTGCCGCAACCAACGTCAAGAACCAAGTCACCCGGCTTAAGAAAAGAAATAAACTTATTTGTCCCCTCGGCCCACCAATCATCTTCTTTATGATCCTGATTCCAATCTTCGGCGATTTTATTGTAGGTTTCTTTTAAATCCATATATTTTTCTATAAAATACTTTATTTTAAATGCCAGGCGACTAAACCAAATTCCTTTATCTTGGCTTTGTAATTAGGAAAGCTATACCACATCGCTCGCGCTTCTTTAGCGGAATGGGTTTTGGGATTTATTTCTTCTGGTTTATATTTTTTAGTAGTGCGCCAATAGTTTTAAAAAGCTCAACCTTAAGTCTCAATCTTTTTCTCGCCGCTTATAATCGCGTCAATAATATATTTATCTTTGGCCTTAATTTTTAAAATTTTGATAGACATAAGTTATTTTTCTATTTATGCCTAGCGTTAATCCACAATTTCTTAAAAAATGGCATGGTTAAAGTTGAAATCATAAATCCTAAAGTAGGAACAATCGCGTTTATCCAGGGCCGTGAAATATGAATCGCGGCCAAATAAATACTAATAGCCAGATAAGTAAATAAAGCGATTAAAAGTCTCCGCGTCCAACTGGTCTCCCAGGCCTTATCAATTTCGACCTTCGCGTTTCTTCCTTCAATGCGCTCTATTCTCGTCGCTAAATTTTCTAAATTATTCTCCATAATTTTATAACAAATAAGACATTTTTAGGCATCTATCGAGCTCTCTGACTAATTCTAAATTTAAAGCCTCTTGAGGCGCAACCCACTTATAATCTTTATGTTCGCTCGCGCTCAAGGTAACGTCTGCTTTCTTATCCAATTTAACACGAAACATATGATAAATAAAATGGTACTCGGGATATTTCACATAGACTTTCGACAAATACTCTAATTCTTCGGCTAACACTTTCTGGCCCGTTTCTTCTTTTATCTCCCGAATCATAGCCTCTAATTCATTTTCTCCTTGGTCAATTTTTCCGGCTGGCACTCCCCATCTTCCTCCCTCTGATTTATGGTCATGGCGATGCAAAAGGAGAATCTCGCCCTCATATTCAACATAGCAGCTGACTACCGAAAATTTAGGGTTAAAATTTTTAGGGGTATTTTTATAAATCATAAGCTATTAGTCGGAAGTTTCTAGGCACTCTTCTAGGGCCGCTTCTATTTTTTTATATTTTTCCATATCAACCTTTTGCAAATCATAAGACTTCCCTTCTTCTAATTGCGGCTCGACTGTTCGGATGTAATCATATTCACCTGTCTTTTTAAAACCAAATTTTCCCTCCTCGCCATAAACGGCTTGCCATCTTTTTTGTTCGGTTTCTAATTCTTCTAGTTCGGGGCCAGACAAACCTTCTTCTTTTTTCTTATTAAGTCTCTTTAAATTAGCATTCTCAACTGACCAATCAAATTGAAACTCGCCCGAAAATTCTTGTTTATAATGATTGGCCACCTGCGTGATTACTTTCACAAAAGCATTATCAAGCGCCGGCGCGATTCCTTCTCCCCGCAAACGGGTTAGTATTTCACCAGTAATTTTTTCTTTATTTATATAGCCCTTTTCTTCGTCCTTTATTAAACCGTCCGATCTAATATCTGACAAGCGCAGACCAACTACTTTACCGTCAACCGGATTAGTCGCCACTAATACTAATCGCCGCTTATTATCGGTGGCGAATCCATCATCGGAAATCCAGCTCAGAGAGTCAACATTAATTTCTTTCCCCTGGCTTGTTTTCTCAATAATCGGTTCATAGGAAAAAACATAACCCTCCTCCGCCGACTTTTCCTTGGCTTTAAGCGAGTCTAAAAGTACGCGCGCGGCCTTAACAAAATTTTCCGGAGTCTTCTTGTTAGTATCCAAACTCTTTTCAATTTCAATTTGAGTATTATTTTGCAAGTCGGTTATTTCATTTTTAATCTCAGAAAATTCTTTCTTTTCTTCTTCATCCACCGAGGGAATAGTATTAAAAATTTGTTCTCCTTCGGCGAGAATACTCTCCGCTTCTTGATTTACGTTAGCCTTAATTAGGGCGGTATTTTTTTCAAAATCAAAAGCCTCCGGATTTTCCGGCTTTGGTTCGACCTCTAAGTTTTCAGGTTTTTCTAAAGTTTCTTCCATATAATGAAAAAGTTAGGAGCGTAAATTTTTTCTTAACTCCTCTAAATCCGCCTCCTGCTTTTTAGCGAATAATTTCTTTAAAAAGTTAAATTGCTTATTTTTCAAACCGTTTAACTTAATAATAAAATCATTATAGATACTTTGAATTTTTTGCGCCTTATTAACTTCACCGGAAACCACATAGGCCAAAACATCAAATTCGGGAGAAAATAATTCTATCATTTCGTATTCCGGTCTTTTTATCGATCGAATATTATTTTGATATTTAACTAAAAAATTTTTTTTAAATAGCTCGTAATCAGTTGCGAAATCATTACAGCCGACTTGGGGACGCTCTAGATCGGGCTTACGAACGCGGAGGTAACTTATTTTATTATCACCAACTGCGATCGGCTCGGATAACTCTACTCGCGGACCATTATTATAATTATACGGCTTCCCCATGGCTCCCAGTATCTCAACTAATAATTCGTACTCGGGTTCAGAATGCGAAAATACGGTTAGAGATTCAATCGGAAAAGTTTCGCCGACTATGCTTTTGCAAAGTCGGGTAGTTTCTCTGGCTATATAGCCGACGGTTTCGATCAACTCGATTTTATTTTGAATTGATTTTGCCATACTTTCTAAGATGACTTTAGCAATTGTTTATGCTGAGTCGATAATTCTTGCCAAATTTTTTCCGTCGCTAATGTTTGCGCGGATAAATCAATAAAATATCCCATTTTTTCAAGTAATTCCTTTCTCGGACCGTAATAATGGCTGTTATCTAAAATATCAGCGGCCTTTACTACTAAAGCGTCTTTACCCGCCTTCAGACACTGATCATACATCCTTTTATAGCGCTCTGTTTCATCGACGATTTCTTTGCGAAAACTATTAGCTTCTACTAATTCGGCAACTGGCTCACCAAACTTTTCCGAGATTTCTTCTCTGATAACATCCGTATCTTCTAAAAGATCGTGCAGAATAGCCCCGATTACCACCTCTCGACTATAATTTAGATCTTCAAGATGCATGGCAACACGGATTGAGTGCAGTACCACGGGCTTAGGGTTGTTCCCTGATTTCGCAAAAGATTCAACCAAAAATTTGATAGCCGCTTCTATTAATTTATCATCTTTATGGTTTCTCATTATATTGAAATATTGGAGTATTAAATTTCTCCTTCCACTTCTTTGTTCAATCTGGCAAAAAACTCTTCTTGAAAATTATGTCGTCCGGCCGCTATTTTTCGGCCCTCATCTGTTATTATTTTATCTTTAATATATCTTAATTTAACCAAATATTCTCGATATGCCGTATCGTCTGTGGTATACTCGGCTGTTTCGTCAAAATTAACATTTTTATCATGAACTTTCGCGCCCAAATGTCCAGCGAAAGCAAAATTTCTACCCGTACCAATAGCTCCAATTGAATCTAGCTTATCTGAGTCGTATAATACTTTGGCCTCAATAGTCGAGGGCTTAATATCGTTTCTGTAGCGGTGGGCTCGGATACAATGTAAAATATTTTTCAATTTTTCGGCCGGCAAATTATATTTTTTTAGAATCTCTTGAGCGATAACGGCGCCTCTTTCCGCATGATCTATCTTCCCTTTTGATTCGTCCTGCTCTTTCCTGGCGATATCATGCAAAATAACGGCCAAGCCTAAGGTCTCTAAATCAGCGCCCTCCTTCTGGCCTATATGCATAGCTAAATTATACACTCTTTCCGTGTGCTCCCACTCATGGCAGCTATTTACGCCGGACATTTTAAGTCTTACTTCATTTCTAACGCTGTCTAATAAATTCATATACTTATTTCCCATGACAGTGTTTATATTTTTTGCCGCTGCCGCAAGGGCACGGATCATTGCGGCCTACTTTTTCGCCACTTTCACTCTTCGCTTTTTCGTGTACTAAGTCAACCGTATTGCGCTCTTCAGCCTGCCGATGCATTTCTTTGGCGGCACCGGTAAATTCTAAGTTTGTCGCTCCTTGGTCGGCAAATAATTTTATCTCGGGCGCATTAGCTAAAGCGAGAGCGTCCGCAGTTTTATAAATTGAGTAAACAACATTCTTATTAATTAAGGCGTTTAATTCTTGATACATGCGCCAAGCTTCTTTCTTATATTCAACTAACGGATCGCGCTGGCCATAGCCGCGCAAGCCAATACCACGACGAAGATAATCGACGGTTTCTAAATGCTCAACCCAATTTTCATCAATGGCCCGAATCAGAATTCCTTTTTCAATTTCCTTGAAATCAACATTGGCGGCTTTAAACTTTTCCGTTAAAGAACTGTAGACTTTGGTCGCGTCGAGAATCAAATAATTTTTAAGTTCTTCGCGGATATCATCTTTGTTTTTATCGCTCTTAACAATTTCTTCTAATTTGGTTTGCAGTTCGGGCGAAGTATTCCAAATCGTGCGCATGGTTTCAAAAATTTCTTTAAGATTCCATTCATTTTTATCTTCGCTCGCCGTATGAAAACTAATAACTGCGGTAATTTCGTCCCGAATCATTTCGCTAACGATAGCGGTTAAAGTTTTAGCTTCGGTCATTTCCGCGGTTTCTTCCTTATCCATCTTACTCTCAACATTCTCTGCAATCTCTAAAATTTCCCGACGGCGATTATAAATCGCTGTCCGATGCTTATTAATAACATCATCGTATTCGACTAAATGTTTTCGGATATCAAAATTGTTTCCTTCAACTTTCTTCTGCGCGGATTCAATCGAGCGCGAAATCATTTTATTTTCAATCGGCATATCGGGCGGAACATTCAAAGTCTTCATGAGTCCCTTCATGCGATCGCCACCGAAAATACGCATTAAATCATCATCCGTACAAACATAAAATTGGGAAGAGCCAGGATCGCCTTGACGACCGGCACGGCCTCTTAACTGATTATCTATACGGCGCGATTCATGGCGTTCGGTGCCGATAACGTGCAAACCCCCCAAAGCTCTGACTTCAGCTTGTTCACTTTCAACTGGAGGGTTACCGCCTAAAATAATATCAACGCCACGACCGGCCATATTAGTTGCGAGCGTAATCGCTCCTTTGCGTCCGGCTTGCGCGATAACTTCAGCTTCTTTTTGGTGGTTCTTCGCGTTTAACATCTGCGGACGTAAACCTTCGCGCTCCATCAGAGCGGTAAAAATTTCATTTTTCTCAATCGAAATTGTACCGATTAAAACCGGCTGGCCTTTTTTATTTCTCTCTTTAACGTCACGGATGACGGCGTTAAATTTATCCATTTCCGTGCGATAAATTAAATCATTTAAATCACGGCGGACGTTCGGTTTATTGGTCGGGATAACAATCGTCTCTAGTTTATAAATTTTATGGAATTCTTCCGCTTCGGTCGCGGCGGTTCCGGTCATACCGGATAATTTTTTATAAAGCCGAAATAAATTCTGAAAAGTAATTGTTGCCATCGTCTGAGACTCTTTTTGGACTTTCACGCCCTCCTTGGCTTCAATCGCTTGATGCAAACCTTCGCTATAGCGTCGACCGGGCATTAAACGACCGGTAAATTCATCAACAATAATAATTTCCCCATCTTTAATGACATAATCTTTATCACGATTAAACAAAACTCGAGCTT
>Ga0172381_10004856_pt1 | contig 13807 bp, 16 predicted proteins | sample Leawel6488metaG_FD_119754 | JGI IMG/M metagenome (GOLD analysis project Ga0172381, IMG submission 119754) | Leachate microbial communities from a municipal landfill in Southern Ontario, Canada - Leachate well 64-88 metaG | ecosystem: Engineered > Solid waste > Landfill > Unclassified | place... | reverse complement strand
TTAAGAAGAATCAAAGAAAAAAATGTCGATAAAAGCAAAATTACGTTTAAGTAATAATCACGAACATGTTGTTAAACTAAGGCAACAACTAGAAAAAGCCCGTATAGTACATCGCGAAGAAAACATATTAAAACAAAAAGCGTTTTGGGCAAAACCTGAAAATAGATTAGCACAAAAAGAGAGAATAACTCTAAATCATTCTACACCAGAATATAAAGCGCAAGCAAGGCAAAGGATGTTAAAACAGCATCAAAATCCAGAATTTGTTTTAGCTCAAAAACGTAGTACTATAAAAAATATAGGTAAAAAACGCACATTAGAATGCAGAAAAAAATTAAGTGAACAAAAAATAGGGGACAAAAACCCAACTAAACGCCCCGAAGTAAAAGATAAAATAAGTAAGGCATTAAAAGGTAACTCAAATTGGCAGAACTCAAAACACAGACCAAATAATGGTGAACAGCTTTTATTTAATTTAATAAATACAATAACAAATGATTATAGATATAATCAAGACGAAAAATATTTTCAACTAAAAAACAGAATTAAACTTCCTGACTTTTATAGTATCACAAGTAGTAAAGTAATTGAATACTTTGGTGTATACTGGCATAAAGACCCAAATGAAGAAAACACACTAATTGCAGAATTCGCAGAAATAGGCGTAGATTGTTTAATAATTTGGGATTATGAAATGAAAAATGTTAACAAAGTTGTTCAAAAGATTAAATTATTCATTACTAAAGGTGAAAAATAATGATACTCTGTGATAAAAATGAAGATGCAATGTGCGATATTCCACAAACATTAATAAAAATGGGGTTGCCTGTAGAATTTACAACAACATCTCCGCATTTTGATTATGTGATTCAGAATGAAGATGGTACAAGTGCAATTGGTGTTGAACGTAAGTCTGTGCCCGATTATTTCCAATCGAAACTAACGGACCATTTAAATAATCAACTATGTGACTATTCTCAAAATTTTAATTTAACCTTCTTAGCCGTAGTAGGCAACGATGATTACATATCCCTTGAAGATTACGTAGCTAAAAACCAAGTGCCACGCAAAACCTTCATGGGCGGCTACATAGGCGCTATGATTAAAACCAGCGCCGAAGGCAAACAAGGCGAAATCAAATTTGCAGAATTTACTTGTGACGAAAACTTTATTTTGTTCCTTTTAATGCTGCACGAAAAAGTGCAGGAAGGAAACTTTACCCGTGTACCAAAGTTTACTTGCAACAAAGCATCACAAGATGATGTTGCAGTGCGCATATTAACAGGCTTCAACAAAGTGGGCGAAGTTAAAGCACGCGACATATTAACAAAATACGGCAACCTTGAAGATTCACTGATGAAAATAATCTTAGACGGTACCTTTGATGTAAAAGGTATTGGTGACAAAATTGATGCGGATGCACGCGCTGTGCTCAAGCATAAGTATGGAGATGTAACCTAAATGTGTAATCACATTAAATTGGATGCAAACCGTATAGACCCCTGCATCAAAATTGATTTAGCTATATTAAACGCTAATGGGCTAAAAACGTTAGCAAGCTGCTGCGGTCACCTTAAGTACTCACAAACCATAATTGTTCAAGATAGCAAAGGTGCAATATTTGAATACAACACAAAAATATCAATCACTCGTAAAAAGCGTTTTTACGCCAAAGATTGCGAAGGCTACTTCTACATACCAGAAGTTGAAATGCAACGCTATAAAAACTTTAATTGGAGGCATTCAAACTGCGTGTAGGATTCGACATTGACGGAGTTCTGGCTAAACAAGATTTAGAAGAGTTACTAAAAGCATCAAATAGTATACCACGTGAACAAAAAATAATTGAATACTTTGCATCATGCAAACCCCTGCTTAACCCACTGCACTTTTGTAACCCAATTTATGATAAAATATTCGTAATCACATCACGCGAACAATTAGCGATACCAGCAACCCGTGAATGGTGTGCACAGCATTTGCCACAGTACGCCAAGCTAATTTTTGCATGCGTTGAAAAGTGGCAGATACAAAGTGAAATACAAGATTGGTTTAAACGTGTAGCGCAAGAAAAAGCATTCATAATCAACGGTTTAAACATTGAAGTTTACTTTGAAGACATACCTGAAGTGGTGTTGCTGCTGCGTGAACTTTGTCCATCAACAAAAATCATACACTACGGAGGCAACTATTGATGGGACGTTGCGAAGTAACCCAGCAAGAATGCTTGGGGCACGACACATATTGCCACTGCAATGGCACAAATTACAATAATTACCCAAACAAAGAATGCGTAGCTTACATATTTTATCAAGGGGAACCAGCATGAGCCACTTTAAACAAAACCCCCTAAGAGGTCAACAAGGCGTTGCAATGCTAACAAAGTTCCTTGAACAACAACACTGCATACTTAGCGTTAGCAAAAGTGAATCAAACTACAGTGCAGGCACCCAGTACACCCCAGACATGATATTTATGCAATATGCCATAGAAGCAAAACGCCTTGAAATGGTAACAAGCGTAAACCAACCAAAACGCGGTGATTTTAGAACTGCATTAAACTGGCTAAAAGTAAACAGTGATTCTTGGGTGCACCTTAAGGAATTTTGTGTTAAAAACAAAAAAATCCCAATATTGATTGTTATATTAACATGGGGCAAACAAGAACCCATATTTATCGCTTTCACAGAACAACAAATAGACCACTACCAAATAGCATGCCAAAACAGGGAAGCTGCCAAACCTGAACCGTTACCAGAAGGCAAAGAAGGTTTTTACTACCCGCATCAACAAACAGAAAAAGAGTTTCGCGGGTGGCACTTTGGCGCAAACACCTTTGACTTACTAAAAGATGGCACCATACTTAACCAACCCGAATCATTTCACAAATTCTTCGCTTGCCTAAACCACAACCTACTAGTACAAGTATTTGAAAAACCGTTGCATGAGGTATACGGCTAATGGCAAACGACCTAATAGTTGACTATGGCAAAGGATGGCGGTTTACTCAACAAGACCTACAAAAAGGTCTTGCCGTACATGATTACGAACGGAAACTATTAGGCGTAACATCACCGTTAACCCCTGAATCACTTTACCCAGCATTTGTTTACTCCCTGCTTTCAGCCGCTCAAAGTACAGTAACGCTTGTAAAAGTGTTCAATAGGCTGAAAAAAGAAGGCTACTTAACCCCAGCAGCTTACAACACAAAAACACAACTTTCAATCATAAACATCCTTAGAGTATTGCATTTCCCAAACCAGAAAATAGAGCGTTACACAAAATTTAATGATTGGTGGCAAGACGACATAATAAAAAATGATAGCATAATAAAACAAATCATCAACCAATCAAACAATGGCAACTTTACCAATCAACATGAACTACGTAAAAAACTTGCTACTGATGGTTGCGCTGGTGTAGCTTGGAAAGTAGCATCCTTTATTATCCAACTATCAATACCTAACACAGCAAACATCCAAATTGTAGTTGTTGACAAATGGATGCTTGATTTCCTTAAAGGGTTAAACTACAAAATAAAAGGCGCAATAATCAAATCACCAGATTACCGCACTGTAAGCGGTGTGTCATCAACAGAATATTTGCAATGTGAAAAATATATAGCAGATATGGCGCACAAAATCAATTTATCACCAAGCCAAATGGGATTGATGGTTTGGTCTAAAGTTGCACACATGGATATTGATGCACAAGTTGCAACTGAACCCAATGAACAATTAGCACAATGGTGTACAGAATGAAAATAACAAAACAGAAACTTAAAGAATTTGCTGTAATATCAATATTAGGGTTTGCAGTTTGGACAGTTTGCCTTACACCATGGATGTTATTTGTAACACAAATGACAACGGACCAATATATCATGTGGGTTTTTGCTGGTATAATACTCAACCCACCAATATCAGTAATTGCGGTAAAAATAACTAATAAGGCGGTAAAAAAACTATGCAAGTAAAAAACGAAAAACATCAACATAAACACGACAAAATAGTAGCAGCATTACAAAACGGAAACTTAGCCGTTTGTGCCTGCGGTGATACAAAACTGATTCCAAGTGATTACCATGACTAAAAAAATAATTGAAGATGTAAGAGAACTACAAAATTGGGCACAAATCAACGCCAACAAACACGGCTGGGTTGACAAATGGAACATACATGGCTCAACACCACAACATGTTTTAGACCACTTGCGTGTACCAGCGCGTGTTCTGTCAATAGGCGATAGCCTTGCTTTACTGCACAGTGAAGTAAGCGAAGCCTTTGAGGAGTATGAAAAAGATTTAAGCAGCGATGAGTTTGCTTTTGAACTTGCTGACATCTTAATACGTATATTCCACATGACTGGCGATTTAGGCTTTGAACACCTTGATGCACAACTATGCTTTAGGCTACAAACCACAAACCTACCGTTGAACAGATTACAAAATTTAGCGTACATCATATTAAACTGCGAAAATGAGGAACTACACAACAAATCATTAGAATACGTAATGTGCCAAATCAACGTTAAAATATCCAAAGCTCTTGAAGCTTTTAGGGACAACTCACAAGAAAAGTTCTGCAATTGGATGGTTGAAACACTAGTTTGGACACTGTATTTAGCTGAACGCACAGGCTACAATGCAACTGATGCAATCAACATCAAAATGCTTAAAAATGAGCAACGTGCAATAATGCATGGCAGGGCTAACCTTTGAGCAACAATGTAATTAAAACAGAACCTTCAGCATTAACCAATGTTGAAACAATAAACAGGGTATGGAACGTAATTGCACTTAATGCTAAAAAAGAACCAGTTTGTGAACCACAAGATGTACCTAATGACGATTTACCAGACACTATTAAACAAATCATGTTTGAAGGTAAAGCAACAACAATCATGGTGATACTAAAATGACTGTAACAAACCCACAAATCATAAAAAAAGTTAGCAACCTTTCAGAACGAAACCGCCCTAAAACTTGGGACACTGTAATGGGTCAAGATGATATAAAATCTTCACTGCGTGAAATGATTGCGCGTTACAAAAAACTTGGGCATATGCCACCACATCTAATGTTCAAAGGTCCTAGTGGCACAGGCAAAACAACAATCGCTTACATTTACGCCAACGAATTCTTAGAAGGCGGCATAAAACGTGACGTAAACTTCTTTGAATTTAACGGCAGCGATGACCGTGGCATCAAAGTAATGCAGGAAAAAATTAAACCCCTAACCCGCATAGTTAACATCATAATCATATTTATTAGTGAAGCCGACAGACTAACAGACGAAGCGCAAGGTGCCTTACGTAGAATTACAGAATTAACACAAAATGCACGCTTCATATTTGACTTAAATGAAGAAAACAAAATAATTGATGCAATGAAAAGCCGCTGCGCAGAATTTACTTTCCGTCCACTTGATGAAGACCACATAATAGAACGCATATACCAAGTATTTGATGCCGAAGGCATAAAATCAACAATGGACACCGAAGAAGAAAATGCCATTCGCCATATCATACACACCAGCCGTGGGGACATGCGTAAAATCTTTAACAACCTTGAAAAGGTGATAACAGCCGATAAAACAATCAACTCACAAAACATACTTGAACTAAACAATTCAATCAACATAGTAGCAGACTGCGTAAAACAAGCATTAGCAGGCGATTTCGACAAAGCAAAAAACCTAATTGAAGACGCCTACATTATGAGCGGTTACAGCACTGATTTACTGGTTGATGGCTTTTTAGATGCTATTGCAACAACAATCACCAACAAAGAATTACAGGTTTGGGCATACATACGTTTAGGCGAACTTGCGCACAGGCTTGAAAATTCAAGAAGACCACTTTGTCCGCTCTGGAGTTTTGTTGGTGAATTATGGAGAGCATCATATTTAAAGAGGCAATGATAAATGGAAAGAAATAAAAATTTGGAAGGATTTGGCGGACACAAACATAGTGATGAATCAAAAAAGAAAATGCCCGATACACTAAAAGCTAACTGGGCAGACCCAAAATATCGTGAAACACATAAGAATCAATGTAGTGGTTTGTTAAATGAAAGCAATCGTAAAAAAACACGTGAAACTTTAAGTAAAAGATTTAAAGAAGACCCAGTTTTTCATGAAAAAATGTTAAAACTATGGAATACAGAAGAACGTAAGAAAAAAGTGAGTGAAGGTGTAAAGGAAACATTAAGAAAACGACCAGAAATACGCCAAATTCTAAGTGAAAAAATGAAAGAAAGAATGAAAGACCCCATAGAAAGAGCAAAATTATTTACTGAAGAACACAACGAAAGTTTATCTAAATCATTGATTGGTCATACATATACCACACCAGCGCAAAGAGAATTAATATCAGCAAATTTTAGAAAATTTAAAGCAGAAAATCCAGAAAAAGTTAAATTAAAATGCATGAACGATTCAAGAAAACGTAAAGTTCACGATAACAATTGTTTACTAATTAATGAATGGTTGAACTCAGAAGGTATTTTTAGTGTTTGTTTAACACTTAAACCGATACCAGATATAATTGCGGTTGATTTTGAAAATAAGAGAGTTTATGCAATAGAACCATCAAGAAATGGTAATACCAAAATATCTACTTACTTTGAAACACGATACACTGATGTAATTCCAATAAAATTTAAGAAAACGAGATACGGTTTTAGATTATTAAAAAAAGCGTTTCCACAATTAGAAAATAGTACATTTCCAGAAATGGAAATAGCACCAAAAATACTAAATGCAGAAATAAAGGAGGAAAAATCATAAATGGACAGACAATATACAATTCCGTGCCAGAAGGCAACTTTTACAACATGTGAAGGTTGCCCAAAAATAGGCATATGTGAATCACCAAATAAAAAAGGCTGCTAACTCACTATGCAAAAACTATCCCCATCAGAAATAAACATGTTCCGCAACACACCCTACGCATACAAATTAATCAAAATAGATAAAGTACCCCAGATGAACATAGACAACTACAAACGTGATTTAGGCACCTGCATGCATAAAGTAATCAAAGAATACTACAGGCGTGTTGATAAAGTACCAACACCCGACTTTATTGAAAAAACAACTAAAGCAATGTTCACCAACAACTTTGACCAATCACTAAGTGAACACAAAATTGAAGCTGAAGGCATGTTGCGCAACTTTATCACCTTTGAAAAAGGGCGCTTAAAAGACTACCGTTTACCAGTACTAATTGAACAATACTTGGAAGATGACTTATACAAAGGCATACCCGATATGTTTGATGGGCTACACATTTATGACTGGAAATTTGGCGGCATGACACGCTTATACGATGATCAGCGCATACAAGGCAAAGTTTACGACCGCCTAATCACAAACGCAGGCTACAAACCACCAGAAAACTACAGCAGTTTTAAACCTATATTCGTAACTTTAGCAAACACCTGCCAACTTGAAATGCCACTAACAACAAACATTTGGCTTGAAACACAACGCCAAAACATGCTTGATATGATTGCCGCTGGCAACTTCCCCCTGTGCAGAGGTCCGCTTTGCCCGTGGTGTTCAGTGCCTCTTTCATGTGCTTTCCGTGATACAAAACTATGGGACTGTGTCGATAACATATGGAACCTAACAATATAGAGGAATGAAATTGCAAAATAACATAGTTTACGAAAACAACGGTATCACCGTAATAAATGATGATACACTGCAAGTTAACATACCAGAAAACAGTGTAGACTTAATCGTAACATCACCACCATATAATCTCGACATCAAATACGTTACTTATAGTGACAACTTAACATATGAAAATTACCTTGAATTCACAAAAAAATGGCTTGCTAAAGTTTTATTATTCGCAAAAACTGATGGAAGAATGCGTTTAAATATTCCCCTTGATGTTAGTAAACCATCAAAACAAAGCATTTATTCAGATTTACTGCAAATAGCGAAACAAGTTGGTTGGCAATACCACGGAACGATAACATGGTTAAAACAAAATGTACCAAAACGTTCTGCTTGGGGTTCATTTCAAAGCGCATCATCACCGTTTACAATGGCACCAACAGAAATGATTGGTACATTTTATAAGGAAACTTGGGCAAAACAAAGAAAAGGCACATCAAGTATAACAAAAAAAGAGTTTACAGATTATGTGATTGGTTTGTGGGATTTTAAGCCTGAAACAATTATTGACCACGTTGCACCATTCCCAGAAGAATTGCCTAATCGTTGCATAAAACTTTTCAGCTATGTAGACGATGTTATACTTGACCCATTTATGGGCAGTGGTACAACAATGGTTAGTGCATTCAAAAACAAACGCAACGCAATAGGCGTAGATATAAGCAAAGTTTACTGCGACCAAACAATCAAGCGTCTAAAAATGAGTGGAATAAATGGCAAAGCTAACTTTGAGAGGTATTTTAAATGATTGAAAATAACAAAATCTACAACATGGATTGCCTTGAAGGTATGAAACAAATGCAAACTGAAAGCGTTGACCTAATCTGCACAGACGCTCCATATGGTCTTTCCTTCATGGGGCGTGAATGGGATAAAGCCACCCCAAGTGTTGACATTTGGCGTGAATGCAACCGCATACTAAAAACAGGTGCGTTTGCATTTATAATGTCTTCACCGCGTGCTGATGTAATGTGCCAAATGATAACACGCCTACAAGAAGCTGGTTTCAGAACAGATTTTACACCAATTTACTGGGCTTACGCTTCAGGATTTCCAAAGGCTGCTAATATTGGTAAAATGGTTGATAAAAAATTAGGTGCTACAAGAGAAATTGTAGCCAAAGGTAAATACTTTGATAGGCAACCTAATGGATTAGCAAGTTGTAATGTTACAGGCTTTTCATCTGAAATAGGTGAAAGACATGGTGAAAATGGTTTTATAACAACCGCAGCAAGTCCAGAAGCTAAGTTATTAGACGGTTCATATGCTGGATTCCAAGTCAAACCATCAATAGAGGTAATTTTAGTGGTTATGAAACCACTTAGTGAAGCTACATACGTTGACCAAGCCCTAAAAAACGGCAAAGGAATAACATGGCTTGATGATTGCAGAATACCATTTAAATCAGAAAATGATGCAGAACAAGCACATAATAACACTTTAGGTCCAGTTGAACGTTCAGTAAAAACTAAAGCTGTTTATGATGGCGGAAAACAAAGTGGTGGCTTTAAAGATACTTTCACAGATAAAGGACGTTTTACAGCAAACTTACTTGTAAGCGACAACTGCCTTGATAACGGTGAAATTACCAAAAGTGGTCATATGGATAGTATAGCCAAAGCAGACCCAACAAATCAAAATTGTTATGGTAAAATGTATGAACGACCAGTTTTTAATATAGGTGATGAAGGACAATTTAGCCGCTACTTTAGCCTTGACGCGTGGTTTGCACAACAAATCAAATTGTTACCACCAGAAGTACAAAAAGTGTTCCCATTCCTAATAGTGCCAAAAGCAGATAATGGTGAGCGAAATGACGGGCTTGAACATTTACCATTGCAGGAAATGCAAACGCACGGTGTTGTTAACCCTGATAACAGTGGCACTAATCACAATACAACAGGGCAAAAACCTGCGCAGAAACAAAACATTCACCCAACAGTGAAACCGCTTATGCTTATGTCTTATTTGGTAACTTTAGGTTCACGCCCAAATGATGTTGTTGTTGACCCATTCGTTGGCAGCGGCACCACTGCTATTGCATGCAAAGTTTTAAATAGGCAATACGTAGCATTTGAAAAAGAAAAAACATATTTTGATATAGCTATTGAACGCACAAACTTTAGCGTTAACCAACCATTAGTTGAATCAATAGTTAACCAATCATCAAAGTATTTAACTGAAGATAACATAAAACAAACAATTAGGCACACAACAAAAATCAACAAGAAATTTGGAGACTACTTTAAATGAGTGAAAACAACTTAACATTAACTGAACGTTTCCGCCCCAAAACACTTTCTGAGATGGTGGGAAATACTCAAGCGATACAACAAGTGGAACAAGCGTTAGCTAGTAACACAGCATTTATCGCTCACGGTGGGGCTGGAACAGGAAAAACGACCGTTGTACGCGCAGTGGCAGCAAACTTCAATTTCCGTGTAATCGAATGGAACGCGAGTGACAGCCGAAAGAAAGCTGACCTTGAACTTATTTTAAGACAAATTCAAAGTAAAGGTTTTGGTAATGTTGGTACGATATACTTCCTTGATGAAATCGACCAATGTGACGATTTTAAAACTTTAGCTGAAATCATTAAAAAAGCTCGAAATCCGTTGGCACTTGCATGTAATGAGTTGTACTGCGTTCCGAAATTTGTTACTGATTTATGTTTGAAGATAAGGTTCTGGTCACCCCGCATAGCAGAAGTAAGCCAAGTGATTAGCCGCATAGAAAAAGCAACAGGCTTAAAAGCAGACCACACCCTGATTACAGGCGATTTCCGTTCAAGCATAAACAACTGCTTCAACCACGGCACCCACTATGTTACTGTAACCCCATTTGACGAAATCGAAACATTCTTTAAAAAAGGGCAAATCACCCAGCTAACCACCGACCATGATGCTTGGTTAATTGACAACGCCAACCAATTCTTCAACGGCAAAACATTATTTGATATGGCGCAACTGCTTAACGCATGCGACCAACTTGGCAGCTTTAAACCCCTAAAAGCACTACCGAAAGGCATGGTTACAGGCAAAAGCGAATACCCACGTTTCATCAAAAAAGCAGCCGCCTTGAAAAAGGAGTACAAAAAGAAATGAGAATACCATCAGGTTTCCTTGAAGAATTTAGCGGACTGCTGCTTAAACGTTACAACAACCGCATCAACCGTGACTACGCTTTTTCATTAGCAGAAGTTCTACTTAGTGCATGCTGTTGGAACATAAAATACACAAACGGCTATGGAAGCGGACAACCAAACATTTGGATACAAGTAATACTGCCCAGCGGTGACGTAAAAAGCAACCCCCTAAACAAAATGCTTTTTCCAATCATGAAAACACTTGAACACAACTTAAACGAAGGCAGCAAACTAAAATACAAAATCATCATCAGCCAATACACCCCTGAAAGCATCATAAAATTCATGGGCAAGCACCCTGAAGAAGTATTTGACGCCACAGAAGAAAAAGTAGTAAAAGAAACCCACATAGGCAACGTAGGCTTGATTATTGTAGACGAAAGCTCCAGCCAAGCACGTGGTACAAAATCAAAAGACTACATGAGTGGCTTACTTGAAATAGACAGTTTAATTTACGATGGGCACGTACCAGAACGCTTCACAATAGCCCACGGCTTATCAAAAGTAGACTACTGCTACAAAGCCAAAATCAGCGCCACCACCCCAGTGATTTATGGCATAATGGAGGAAGCCGATGTAATACAAGGCGGATGGAACCGCTTTGACATAATAGTTGGTTTGCCAATCAACCCTGAAATACTAAAAGAACATGACCCCGAAACATTTTTTCAACACCGCACCCAAGAAGAACTTGATGACGAATACGATTACTATGCAACACAACTGCTAAACGTCATTCAAACCCAAGTGGGTATGATTTACTTTACAGACGATGCCGCTGCAATGTGGTGCAAATATGAACACAAACAGAAAACTGAAGCCTTAAAACTTAGCGAAAAAGACTTGCGCCGTGGCTACAAAAACCGCATGGCAGAAAAAGTGTTGAAGCGAGCCGTACTGTATGCAATCAGCCGCCACATCAAAAACATACACACCGCCAAAGCAGGCGAAGTACTGGTTGATGATGATGAAATGCAAATGGCAATAGATAACCAAGAAGAATACTATGCGCACTGGCAAAAAATGTTATCAGAATGGAAAATTAGCCCCAAAGCAGGCGAAAGCCAACTAACCACTGATGTAGCAAAACGTGAACGCCTAAAAGCAGTGCTAAAACTAAAAGAATACATAAGCCGCCAACGTGTAATTGAAGAAACAGGCTGGAACGATGGAAGCCGCAACCTAAAAGACACCATTGATTCATTCATAGAAGAAAACAAAGTGCAAAGCTTCTCGTTGGGCAACTCGCGTGAACTAATACAACACTTTATAGCTGACGCTGAATGGATTGAATTCAACCGTATAAAGCTACCCGTGCGCGGACAAGCCCCAATCTTCTACAGATGGATAGGCGGCGAATGATTATTATGGCTTAAAAACATAAAACAACAAACAATCAAGCCCAAAACACCAAAACAGCCTTTTTTAAACCCTTTTTATTTATTTGATTTATGACTTAGCAACCAACCGCCTTGTAGCTCATACTTTTACTCAATAACATTTAGGGTTAATCGCAATCAAAACCCTTATTAGTAATTAAATAGCATATACCCCAATACAGGCTGAACTTCAAAATGGAACAAATAGCAATTAAAAAGATTTATGGTTCTGCTGGTTGCGGTAAAACAACTTACCTTATGGGTATACTTGAAGAACATTTAAAAAGCACACCAGTTTATAAAATTCAATATGTCGGCTTCACCGTAACCTCATGCAGCGTAGCACAAAAACGCGGTGCAAAATATGCCCCCGAACTTTTAAAAGACCGCATGTGGTTCCGCACCATACACTCCACCTGCCTTGAACTAACCAAACAATACTGGAAACAAAACAACATAAAATTCAAACAAGTAATTGATTGGCAAGAGAAAAACGATTTCTGCCACTTTGCCGAACTTGATTTACCACGCAAAGACGATGATGCAACAGACGGTTCAGGTGACCTATCCACAGGTTCCGCCTTTTTTGCCACCGCCACCTACATGATAAACAGCCAACTACCACTTGAAGAATGGCAAAAATGCCCCCACGCCGCCTCCATGATAAAAGAAGCCATAGACTTTAAACAAATTTTCACCGAATACAACACCTACAAGAAACAACGCAACCTAATTGATTATGACGATATGCTGCTGCTATGCTACGAAAACAAACTAAACCCACCAACCACAGTTTTGATTGTAGATGAAGCCCAAGACTTATCACCCCTGCAATATGGTATCATCAAAAATTGGATGGTTGGCAAAACCCACATTTACATGGGCGGTGATGATGACCAAACAATTTTCACTTTTTTAGGCGCATCCAGCGAACTTATGCTTGATTACGAAAAAGCGCGTGCCGAAACCGTAGTACTCCCAAAAACTTACCGCTGCCCCAAACAAATCTGGAACCCCGCCAACGCCCTGATATCCCGTAACAAAGTTCGCCAACCCAAAAATGTGCAACCATCAAACCAAACAGGCTCCCTAAAAATAATCCGCAAACACGAACTAACCAGCCTTGCACAACACATCAACCCCAACGTTGATGTATTTTTGTTAGCACGCACAAACAACATCATAAGCTACCTTGCATGGCACTTAGCCGATGAACAAATCCTATTCACCTACACCGACAGCAAAAAAGAAGCCCTTTACGGTTGGACACCTGAAAAAATAAAAATCATGAACACTGTAGCCCAAGCCCCAGTATACACCAACCGCAAAAACCTCCTACTAAACCTCATGACCAAAGCAGGTTTAGCCAAATACGACACCCAACTACACACATGGAAATACGGTGAAGTCACCTACAACTTTATGGAAAAATACATAGGCGTAACCATCGACTACACAAAAATCAAAACCAAAATAGGCACCATACACAGCGTAAAAGGCGAAGAAGCCGTAATAGTGATTTTGTTTAACGACATCACTGCCAAAATAGCAGACGCTATAAGTGATGAAGATGACGAAAAAACAATTGAAGATGA
>Ga0172381_10004854_pt1 | contig 13807 bp, 11 predicted proteins | sample Leawel6488metaG_FD_119754 | JGI IMG/M metagenome (GOLD analysis project Ga0172381, IMG submission 119754) | Leachate microbial communities from a municipal landfill in Southern Ontario, Canada - Leachate well 64-88 metaG | ecosystem: Engineered > Solid waste > Landfill > Unclassified | place... | reverse complement strand
GTCCAAAATCAGCTCGTCCAAGCCCCTTTTCGCTTACAGCCGTACACTCAAGACGAACAGGGTAAAAAATACCCTCAAAGAAATATTTATATTAAAGTTGATAAATATTTGAGGGATTTTTTGCATAATCCCGAAGTTCGAGATCGCTGGATCATTATCCCCGGCTTGCGCGGCGTCGGCAAAACCACAATTCTTGCCCAGCTGTTTCTTAACCATTATCAAGAAGCTGGCCAGCAAAGGATGCTTTATATTTCGCTCGATGAAGTGGTAAATGTCCTTGGATCGTCTCTTAAGGACGTCTTATCAGCCTACGAAAAAATAATTGGCGAGAGTTTCGAAAAACTGGCTAAACCATTATTTATTTTTGTTGACGAAGCCCAATATGATCCCAAGTGGGCATCGGTGTTGAAGTCTGTTTACGACAGATCAAATAAAGTTTTTGTGGTTTGCAGCGGCTCTTCTGCTGTTTCCCTGCAAACAAATCCGGATGTTATCCGCCGGGCAATTTTTGAAAAGTTATTCCCAACAAATTTTTGCGAATTCTTAATGATCAAGGATGGCAAATATCCGATTAAAAATTTAAAAAGGGACATCAAAGACGCGCTGTTTTTATCTAACTCGGCAAAAGAGGCTTATGATAAATTAAAAAATTTTGAGCAGCCAGTGCTTAACTTTTGGTCGCAGATAGATCGCCGCTATATAGATGAATACTTAAAAATCGGCACCCTCCCCTTTGCTATCAGGATCAAAGATGAAGCTCGTGTTTATCAAACTATAACCCTATTGCTTGATAAGGTTATCAATCAAGATGTTCAAAATCTTGGCCGTTTTGACCAAGAAACGATCAGCTGCATTAAAAGAGTTTTATTCTTGCTCGCTGAGTCAGAATTTTTGAGCATACAAAATTTGAATAGGACCATTAAGATCAGCATTAACACAATTTCAAGTATTCTCGAAGTGCTAGAACGCGCCGAACTATTGATCAGGGTTATGCCATATGGCTCTAACGCAAAAAAAGTAAGAAAGCCGTCAAAATACCAATTTATGTCATCGGCTATGCGATCGGCCTTTTTGTCGGTTGCCGGCAATTCGCAAATATTTGCTCAACAAAAAGGAAAACTTATGGAAGATATTGTTGCCATGACTTTATATCGCGAATTTGTTTCCAGCGGCAGAGGCGCCCTAAATTATGACAACTCAAAGGGCGGCGCTGATTTTATTTTGACAATTGCCGAAAAAAATATAATCCCGATTGAAGTAGGTATTAGTGAAAAACTTGGCACGCAGGTTAGAAGCACTATGAAAAAAATCGGTTCTGCTAAATATGGCATAGTAATTTGCTGCAATCCGCTTGCCCTTTTAGAAGATGCCAATGTTGTTAAGGTGCCATTAGATTATTTCTTATTAATTTAAAATCTCTTTTTAGAGTTAAGGCGATGAATTTTTCTACTCCGGTCAGGGAAATACCGCATATAGGCGATGTGTACCAGCAAAGGCTGAAAAAACTTGGGATCAAAACCCTTGGCGATCTTTTATTCTATTTCCCGGAACGATATGAGGACCTTTCCAGGATCAAAAAGATCAAGGATATCAAAATAAACGAGGAGGCCTGTCTGCGGGCCGAACTGATCGAGATCGAACAAGAAAAGACCTGGAAAAGAAAACTTTCCATAACCAAGGCTATAGTTCAAGACGATTCCGGCGCGATCCAAATCGTTTGGTTCAACCAGCCTTATCTGGCCAAAAACCTGAAAAAGGGCGACCAGCTTTTATTGTCCGGAAAAATTTCAATGGGCAAGGAAGGATCTTACCTAAGCTCCCCTACTTACGAAAAGATCGGGTCAAAAAACGAAATGAATTTTTCGGACGCAACGCATCTGGGCCGGATCGTGCCGATCTATTCCGGAACGCAGGGGTTATCCTCGCGCTGGCTGAGATACATTTTAAAGCCTTTGCTTTTAAATTTTAAAAACAAAATTCCTGAAACTCTGCCGGAGCGTATTTTAGATAAATACGATCTGCTCGGCTTGGAAGAAAGCCTTTGGCAGGTCCACTTTCCCGATTCTCTGGAAGCGGCCGAAGTAGCGCGCGCCAGATTCCTGTTCGAAGAACTCTTCTTTATCTCCCTTTTCAATTTGCAAAAAAGAATAAAAATGCTTAACACTAAGGCGCCTATTTTCCAAACGAATCTGCCTTTGATAAAAAAATTCCTGGACAATCTCCCTTTCCAGCTGACCGACGCGCAAAAAAAGGCTGCCTGGCAAATATTAAAAGACCTGGAAATGGGATATCCGATGAACCGCCTGCTCCAGGGGGACGTCGGCTCGGGCAAAACAGTGGTCGCGGCAATGGCCGCGCTGAACATAGTCAAAGCCAAGGGCCAGGTCGTTATCATGGCGCCGACGGAAATTCTGACCAAACAGCATTTCCAAACAATTTTCAATTTCTTCAAGGATTTCAACTTGAACATCGGAATTCTCACCGGCAAAGTAGATAAATTCTATTCCAAAAAATTGAAGTCGGACACCATTGAAGTTTCCCGCCAAAAACTTTTGAAGATGACTTTAAATGGGGACATCGATATCCTGATCGGCACTCAAGCCCTTATCGTACCGGCAGGAAAAAGGATCACCGCCGAGAACAAAGTGAAATTCAAAAATCTGGGGATGGTGGTCATAGACGAACAGCACCGCTTCGGCGTAAACCAGCGGGCGCGCCTTGCCGGAGCGCAAGCCAACCAGGCCATCCCCCACTTTCTTTCGATGACCGCCACTCCCATCCCAAGAAGCCTGGCCTTAAGCGTTTGGGGAGACTTGGATATTTCCATCATCGACCAGATGCCCGAAGGCCGCAAAAAAGTAGAGACCGAGATAGTCGAACCTTCCGGCCGCAAAAAGATCTATGATTTCATGAGAAAAGAAGCTAAAAAAGGCAACCAGATCTTCGTGATCTGCCCGCGCATCGAGCCCAAAGACCCTGCCGAACAAGACTCTAAAAAAGCCGGCTGGTTCGAACAAGCGGAAATGAAAACCGTAAAAGAAGAATACGAAAAATTATCCAAAGATATTTTCCCCGACCTGAAAATAGAAATGCTGCACGGAAAAATGAAACCGAAGGAAAAAGACCTGGTAATGAAAAATTTCAAAAAGAAAAAATTCGATATACTCGTCGCCACTTCCGTCGTCGAGGTCGGCATTGATATCCCCAGCGCCACGGTGATAGTCATCGAAGGAGCCGAACGTTTCGGGCTGGCCCAGTTGCACCAATTCCGAGGCCGCGTAGGCCGCGGCGACGCCCAGTCGTACTGCTTTTTGTTCACCAGTTCCGGATCAGCCAAAAACAACCAGCGCCTGAAAGCGTTGAAAAAATATGACGACGGTTTCAAACTTGCGGAAATGGACTTAAAGATCCGCGGACCCGGAGATTTCTTCGGCGTCAAACAATGGGGCTTGCCCGATTACGCCATGGCCGCACTGAAAGATATGGATCTGGTAAGTAAAACAAAAGAGGCCGCGAAAGATATCCTCAAAGAAGACCCCGGATTTAAAAAATATCCGCTGATCAAGCGCAGACTGGAAGGATTTGAGTCAAAGGTACACCTTGAATAACCTTAACTAATTTTCAAACTGCAATTTTCAATTTACAATGAAATTACAATGTTACAATGTTCCAATGTTTCAATGGCGATGCCGGAATGATGACAGATGTTTGAAACATTGAAATTTGAAACATTCATTGAAAATTGAGGTTTGAAAATTGAAAATTAATAAAGATCACTTTGCTCTTTTAGCTTTACGCTTATTTGCGGGTCTTCGGCGTCACCCAAAATCCCATATATTTTCCGAGCATCAAGCGGGTCTGCGCGTCCAGGGCAGGAAGCGCGGTAAAAAAAATCATGATGAAGGGCTGTAAAAACCACTCCAAAGCAAGATAAAAATATCTGTATTTTCCGTAATCCACCGGTTTCGGAGGCAAAAGGATCAGGCTGAAATAAACCGATACCAATATGCCGAGCATCGAAAAAGTCAGTATCCGGCTAGTGATCAAGGGCAGATTATAAGAAACCAATGTTTGGCTGAATTCTCTTCCGCCAAGGTACAAAGGCAGCCAGCCCAAAAAGAATATCAGAATCGCCGAGGTCGCCCAGGAAACATGGCCCTCGATCAGCTCCCAAGAAAGAGATATTTTTTTGCCCAAGGGTATTTTTTTATTCTTAACGAACCCGAACAAAAAATACGGGATCTCGCAGGCTCCGTAAGCCCATCTCCTTTGCTGTTTGTAAATGTTCACCATTGTTTGCCAAAAACTTCCAGCCGCATTGGCATCCATCGAAACGGGATAATACAAAGGGACCGTCCTGTAGTCGCCGTCGAATTGCAGAAAACACTGCCAGAATATCCGGGAATCGTCGGACACGACATTCGGCAGTTTAAAACCGACATCGTTCAAGGCCTTAAAACTCATCGAGTGAGAAGAAAAAGTGATCAATTTTTCCGGCCTCTCCTGATTCATTGTGTGCCAAAAAGTGGAAGAAAAAGCGAACACCCTCGATATGACCGGAGTTTGCCAAATGTTATTTATATAAAGAGGGATCGGCTGGAAACTGGTACGGGTCGGTTTTTCAGCAGTCATATAATGATAAGCCAAACAGCTAAAATATTTAGGGAATACGCAGGTATCTATATCGAACGAAGAAACGATCACATTCTCATAAGGTATATTAAGAGGGTCGATAATCTCTTTTTTGGCTTTTTTACCGGCCCAAGCGTCATTGGATCCGTGGCCGGGCGTCTCCCCTTGCAATCCCTTCGGATGCCAAGTTATTAAAAGTTTGAAAAAATCTTTTCCGAATTCTTGAGAAATGCTTTTGGCTATCCCGCTTGAATTTTTTTTTGCGCTTTCTTCGCAGGACAAGACCACTATCATTCTGTCCTTAGGATAATCAGAATTCCTTAACGCTAAAAAAGCGGAACGCACGATCTCCTGCGGCTCTTTATACATTGGCAGGATCACCAGATGGTAAATATCCTCCCAGGAAGCATTATTCAAATATTTGTTCGGCGGAAATTTATTTTCCTTCAGCTCCCTCAACCAGTCGGCATCTTCATAAGCCCGCATCCTGATATAGCCTGAACGCAAGTGAGCCGAAAAATAAATGCTTCTGACCAGCCAGTAAAGATCATAAGCTATAATAAAAAAAGCGACCGCCAAAGGCAGCTTCCAGGAAAAAATAACGGCCAAAAAAAAGACAAAAAAACTCAAGAAACCGGGCAGGATCTCAAAAAAACGGTACAGGTTTCTGTCGTTCTTATCCGTTAAGTCGCTGGCCGTGCTTATTTTAAGGTAATAGTTGGGATCTGTGGGCATTTAAATGGAAACAAGCTCTATTAAACGGATGTCGCCAATAATTACAGTGGACGAGCCCTCCTTCGCGGGCCTTAATTGCCACAGAATTAATTTATAAAATTTTCAGGGCTCGGCGGCTTTTAGCCGCCATAGCCCGCTACGGCGGGCGAAGGCGGCCCCAACCGGAGTCGAACCGGTGTTACGTGGATGAAAACCACGCGTCCTGACCACTAGACGATGGGGCCAAAAAGCTTTTCTATATTATCCTAAAAATTGAAAAAAATCAACTCCATTCAAAGGCCGCGGCCGGCCGCGCGGCCAATGTTTTCTTTACGCAAACGCCTTATTCGGATATGCTGTTATTGCACTGCCGGAAGGAGATATCCCGAGTATCTCCAATGGGACCAATTTCTCTGAAAAAAATATTATGCATAAAAACGGCATATCAAAAATATTGGGGATCGAAACATCCTGCGACGATACCTGCGCGGCGGTGATCGAATCCTCTGCGGAAAACAGGGCCGGATATCCGGTTCAAAATTTCGATTTGTATGGAACTAAATTAAAAATATTAAGCAGCATCGTCTCCTCTCAAACCAAGCTTCATGAAAAATACGGCGGGGTCTTTCCCAGCCTCGCGAAAAGAGAACATCAAAAAAATTTGGCGGCCGTTTTGAACCAGGCAATAAGATCAAGCGGAGTAAAAAACGGGAAAAAAGAAAAACAAACCGAAAATGGTCTGGCTGAAAAAATAAAAAACCTAAAAATGATCTTCGGGAAAGAAGACGATTTCTTTCGGTCTACGATCGATTTTTTAAAAAAAACCAACAGGCCGGACGTCGAAGCTATAGCCGTGACAAACGGCCCGGGGCTGGAGCCTTCCCTTTGGCAAGGGATAAACTTTGCCAGAGCGCTGTCTCTTTGGTGGGAATTGCCGATCATCCCGGTAAACCATATTGAAGGCCACATAGCCGCTAATTTCATCGGCCGCGAAAAAAATGATCCGATAGCCGCGGAGATATTCCCTGCCATTTGCCTGGTCGCTTCGGGTGGACACACCCAGCTGATGTTGATGGAAGGGATCGGAAGATACAAAACGCTGGGCGAAAGCCGCGATGACGCTGCCGGAGAATGTTTCGATAAAACAGCAAGAATATTGGGGCTGGGTTATCCTGGAGGACCGGCCATTGCCAAAACCGCCAAAAAATTCGATCCGCAAAATTCCGAATTGAAAATAAAATTACCGCGCCCGATGATGTTCACGAAAGACTACGACTTCAGCTTCTCCGGACTGAAAACGGCCGTGCTTTACGACTTTAAAAAACGGTCCGAAAAAATACAAAGATCAAAAAATTACGCCAAAGCGATGGCTTATGACATCCAGGAATCCATTATCGACGTCATGGTCTATAAAACGCTTAAAGCGGCCAGAGTATTGCAAGCCAGATCGATAATAACCGGCGGAGGCGTAACAGCCAACGAAAAATTGGGCTCCCGCTTCAGGTCGGAAATAGCAAAATTATATATCCAGCCTTATTTCTTAACGCCAGCCAAAGATCTCTCCGCCGACAACGCCGCTATGATCGCGGCGGCGGCCTTCTTCAATTTGGATAAAATTTCCAGCTGGAAAAGAATAGAAGCTAATGCTAACCTAAAGATATAAGCAAAAATCCGTTTGCCTGGTCTATGGCCATTTCTTCCGCCGAAGGAAGCAAAAAAAAGGAAATCCGCGAAAGACTGCTGGCTCTGCTCCTCTTCGGCGCTGTTTTTGCGGCTATCTTCCTGGTCGGGATCACGCTTTACATAGCCAGCGGAGGAGCCGACCCCGGGGTCGGAGTTGAAAATTCCATCCCAACCTTCCTTCTGTATACCCTGCTGGCGATCCTTCCAAGTTTTGTCTGGCTTTTCTTTTTTTTAAAAACGGATAAAGATCCCGAACCTCGAACGAGAATATTGATCATTTTTCTTCTAGGGATCGTCTCCGCCATACCGATCCTCTTTTTCGAAAAAAGCCTGCTTTTTTTGATCAACAATTATTTAGGAGATGACCAAACCGGCTTATTCGCCGCTTCATTCACGTCTTTTTTAAAAATATTCGCGGCAGTGGCTTTTGTTGAAGAGATCTTTAAATATTTAGTGGTAAGATTAGCCGTTGTGAATCACCAAGAATTCGACGAGCCGATCGACGCCCCTATATATATGATCACTTCGGCCTTAGGCTTTGCCGCCGCTGAAAATGTCCTGGTTCTGAACAGCACGGTCTGGGCCAGCCCGGAATGGCCTTTTTACACGATCTTAATGAGATTCTTAGGGGCCACTTTTTTACATGCTCTTTCTTCGGCTGTTTTCGGCTGCTTCATCGCTCTTTCTTTTTACAACCTGAAAAAAAGAAACTTGTATTTTCTCTCCGGTTTGGGACTGGCGGTCTTGTTGCACGGATTGTTTAATTTTTTTATAATGAAATCAGAAAACTTTTCCCAATTCGAATTTTTGATCTTGATCCTGATAGGAGTGGCTTTGGTGCTTTTCTCCCTCTCCAAAAAGATCAAAAAATTAAAAAATATCTGTAAATTAAACTGATAACAAAACGGCCCGGATAAGAACCAAAACCGTGCAAATTATCAGTTCACCGAAATGGCATTTTTAGAAAAAATAAAAAACGGCCAAGACGAGCCAAAAACGCGAATGGAAAAAACCGAGGTGAAAACCGAAGCTAAAAGCGAATGGAAGTCAGCCGAAGGCCAGCTGGCGATCGACGTCTACGAGACAGAAGACGATCTGGTCCTCCAAACGGCCATTGCCGGAATGGACGCGGAATCGCTGGATATTTCCATCGAAAAAGATTTGTTGATAGTCAGAGGCGAACGGAAAAATCCGGCGAAAGAATCCAAAAAAAATTATTTCGTGCAAGAATGTTTCTTCGGGCTCTTCTCAAGAGAGGTCATATTGCCCAGAGAGATAGACCCGGGCCACACTAAAGCGGCCATGGAAGAAGGCATATTGACCATCCGCATGCCCAAAATAGAGAGGGATAAAAAAAGGAAGATCATTATTGAAAAATAGGCCAAAAAATAAATATCAAAAAAACCAGCCTCGTCGAGGCTGGTTTTTGGTTTTGAATATTTTGTTACCGCGGAAAAACAACTTCATCTCCGATCTTCAAGCCGATACGCTCTGCTTCGCCCGCGTTCACCTCAAGGACATATTGCGCCGGGTCCAAGGGGCTGATTAACGGACAATGGTCGGACTTACAGGGCTGGACGCCGGCTGCGATGTAAGAAACTTTTTTATCTTTATCGATCCAAATCATATCCAAAGGGATGATCGTGTTCTTCATCCAAAAACTGCGGCTGCCCTCTTTTTCGAAGATAAAAAGCATCCCCTCTTCCCTGCCCATCGAGTTCCGAAACATCAGTCCTTTTTGCTGTTCAGCGGCAGTCACAGCCAATTCGGCAAAGTAACAATTGGGACCGAAACAAACCGGATATTTCAAAGAAGGTTTTTTCTGCGCTGCAAAAAAAACAACAATCAAAGTGATACAAAAAAATAAGATCAAAGCCGCCATTGCCGATATTTTTTTCATAAGAATCAGTTTGCCACGCTAATCGCCGCAAGCAACGAATCTAAAATCTAAAAACTATCAACTAGCAACTATTTGGGCGCAGCCCAAATCAGTGCGGACGGCGGGAGTTGAACCCGCAAGGGATAAACCCACGGGATCCTAAGTCCCGCGCGTATGCCAATTCCGCCACGTCCGCCTTCGCCCGCCATAGCCCCGCAAGCGTGCGGGGCGAAGGCGGGATTCGCCCAATCTTAGGGAACGGGCTTCGGCGGACAAAGTCCGCTAAAACCCAAAAAGAATCACTGCGACATTTTAGGCGACCTTCGTCTGGCGTTAGACCGCGCCGGACAAAGGGATTCAATTTCTGCTCTGTCCATCCTCTCAATTATAAAAGCCCGTCCGGGGTTTGGCAACAATTTGGCCAAAGGACAAATTGCAGGCAAAACCCGGACGGGCCCTTTCGAACATTCTTAATTTTTATTGTCCTCCCAAAACGAATTTAACCATTGACGGTACGGCTCTGGCCAACAGGGCCACTCCGATGCCAACAGCGGCGTAAAGGATCATCGATCTCGCTTTCGCCACTTCGTCCGGGTTGTCTCCGCTGGTAACGAATTTGATACCGGCTAAAATGATATAGAAAACAGCGATGGCCAACAGAATAAAGAAAGCCCAATCGGTAAAGGTATAAACCGTGTTAAGAATACAGCAAAGCCCGCACGAACCGGTATTTCCGCTATAATCGCAACTTTGAGAACATGACACGCCTAAGGCGGTCATCCTATCTACATTCGTTTGACTTATCTTGCAAGAGCTAACGGGACCTGTTTGAGCCAAGGCCGGAGCGACGACTGCTAAAAATAAAACCGCGACCACTCCCGCTAAAGCAATAATTTTTTTCATTTTTTTCAATAATCTATGTTACTAATTATTTTTTTGACATCGACCTTTTAATATTGATCTTCAATCTAAGGGGAAACTCCCAATACATTTTTAACGGCCCAAACAATGGCGCGCGAAAGCAAAATAATCCCTAACCCTATTACAGTATAAAGCATTATATTTTTGGCTTTGCTCAATTTGTTCGGATCGCCGTTGCCCGTGATGAAAAGCATTCCGGCCCAAACGATCATCAAAGGAACTATCGCCAAAGCGACAACGAATAACGTGTTGATCAGCGCGTCTATAAGATCCTGAAACTTACAAAATTTTAGAGGGTTGCATACGATATCTACGTTTGGATCGCAATCGCACGCCGCTAAGGCGCCAACGGGGAAACAAATCGTCATCGCCAGAAATAACGAGGCGAAAAGCAGCTTTGATATTTTTTCTTTGGTTTTGACTCCCAAATTCATATTTAACTATTTTTTTACCAGTAACAGGCCCCAATGATATTTTCCGGCGTTCACTTCCCTCTCGAGATCAAATCCCATGCTTCCGGCAAGGCTCGCCATTTCTTCCGCGGATATCTTGCTATCTTTCGGACCCACTATTGCTTCCGGCCTCCAATCGATCGCCAATATTTTTCCTCCCGTTTTTAGGATCCTCCCGGCTTCGGCCAAGATCGCTTCGCGGTTGCCCGCTTGGAACAGAATATTCGTAAGAAGGACCAGATCGACCGATCCTTCTATAAGATTAACACCTTTCTCTACGTCTGCCAACATAATCACAACGTTAGGCAGGCGCTCCTGGCGGACAGCGCTTCCAAGAAAAGACAAGGGCTCCTGCAGGATATCTATCGCGTAAACCTTGCCCCTTGAGAGATTTTTTGCAAGAGGAATGACCCATCCTCCGGAACCGCAGCCAAAATCGCAAGCAACCATATCCTCGCGAAGCTGAAGGCTGTTTAAAATGTTGTCAGGATTAAGAAATCCCTGTTGCATATTTAATTAAGTTAGAAATAAGCGGCGGAGGCGATGAAATCCCCTTCGTCCAATCTCATTATTTTCACTCCCTGGGTTATGCGCCCCAGCTTCGATATGCTCTTGATATCGGTCCTGATCACTTGGCCTTTTTGCGAAATGACTATCAGGTCCTCCTCATCGGTAATAATTCCAACCTTGACCAGATCTCCGGTCTTCTTCGTGACTTTCGCGGTCTTAATTCCCGATCCTCCGCGTCCCTGCTTTCGATATTCTTTCAAGCTGGTAAGCTTGCCGTAACCGCTCTCGGCCAGAATAAGCAAATGGACCGGATCTTTCGCTTTTAAGGCATCCTTGGCAACGATCTCCATTCCTATCACTTCATCGCCTTTTTTGACGGTAATTCCCTTCACCCCCGAAGCCGTTCGGCCCATAGCCCTTATCTTCTGCTCGGAAAACATAATGGCTTGGCCTTTCTTTGTGGCCAGGATCACATCATCTGAACCGGATGCCTGCTTAACGCTGCAAAGCAGGTCTCCTCCCTTGAGGTTGATGGCTATCAAGCCATTCCTCCTGACATTCTCGAATTCCTTGGTTTCGGTTTTCTTTATTATACCATTTTTCGTTACCATCACTAGATATTTGGCTGTGGATTCAGACTCCTTGCTGAACGGCAGGATGGAGAGAATCTTGTCCTCCGGCGTCACCTCCAAAAAGTTCACCAAGGCCCGGCCTCGGCTGGTCCTCTGGGCTTCGGGGATCTCGTAGGCTTTGGTCTGGAAAACTTTTCCGGAATCCGTAAAGAAAAACACGGAATCGTGGGTCTTGGCCAAGATGAAATGCGATACGTAATCGCCTTCCTGCGTCTTCATCCCCAATATGCCTTTGCCTCCCCTCTTTTGGGTTTTGGTCATATCGGGACTGAATCTTTTTATATAGCCATCGCTGGTGACGGTGATAATAGCGTCCGCTTGAGGCACAAGATCAGCCTCGGTTATCTTCTCCGGCCTGACATTGATGACTTTGGTTTTCCTCTCGTCTCCGAACTGCTCCATTTCTTTTGCCAGCTCCTCTTTTATAACTCCTTTTATTCTGTCTTTGCTGGCCAAAATCGCTGAAAAGAATTTTATTTCTTTCAGCCTTTCCTCCAATTCGGCTTCGATCTTCGCTTTTTCGAGCCTGACCAGCTGATGCAGTTTGATCTCCAATATCGCGTCCGCCTGGATCGCGTCTATATCCAATAATTTGATTAAATTTTTTCGGGCGTCTTCTTTGTCTTTCGATTGCCTGATCGCCGCGATAACCGCGTCTATCAGATCTAAAGCCTTTGCTATGCCTTCCAAAATATGGGCTCTTTCCTTGGCCTTGTTCAGATCGTATTCGGTCCGGCGGTAAATAACCTTCTGGCGATAATCAAGATAATGCTGTAAAACTTCTTTTAAGTTCAAGACCTTGGGTTGAATGCCGTCAACCAAGGCGAGCATGTTCAAGTTGAATTTCTTTTCCAAATCGGAAAATTTGAAAAGCGAATTGAGTATTTTTTGCGGAATAGCGACCTTCTGAAGATCGATGACTATCCTCATTCCATCTTTGTCCGATTCGTCGCGGATATCTTTGATCCCTTCCACTTTTTTGTTCTGCACCAGATCGGCCAGCTGCTGCATCAAAGCCGATTTTTCAACCCTGAACGGGATCTCGTTTATGATTATCTGAAAACCTCCTTTTTCCTTCTCGCTTATTTCCGTCTTGGCGCGCATCAAAATAGACCCCTTTCCTTGGGCGTAAGCGGCCAATATCTCGTTGCGGTCAAAGATCAAACCGCCGGTCGGAAAATCCGGCCCTTGGATGAATTTGAACAGGTCTTCCGTCTCGGCCTCCGGATTATCGATCAGATGGATAGCGGCTTGGCAAACTTCGTTCAAGTTATGCGGAGGAATATCCGTTGCCATGCCTACGGCAATGCCCATCGCGCCGTTAAGCAAAAGCTGCGGCACCGGCGAAGGCAAAACGGTCGGCTCCGTGCGGGTGGCATCGTAATTCGGTATAAGATCAACCGTGTTCTTTTCAATATCCCTCATCATCTCAAAACCGAACTTCGACATTCTCATTTCCGTGTACCTCATAGCGGCGAACTCTCCCGGATCATCAATTGACCCGATGTTCCCTTGGCCTTGTATCAACGGATATCTTAAAGAAAAATCCTGGGCCATCCTGACGGCGGAACCGTAAACAGCCTGGTCTCCATGCGGATGGTAACGTCCCAAACAGCTTCCGACAACGGTGGCTGATTTCCTGAATTTAGTATCCGGGCGCAATCCGTCCTCATACATCGTGTATAATATCCTGCGGTGCACCGGCTTGAAACCGTCGCGGACGTCAGGCAAAGCGCGCGAAATGATAACCGACATCGCGTAGTCGATATAACTGTTCCTCATTTCCTCGCTGATCTCCCGAGGATTGACCTGCCCTATATTGTTTGATTCTTCTTTGTTGTCCATGGTTTATAAATAAAATTCAATTTAATTTGTGCTCGTTGTGCCGGATGAACTTCCCGGGCCTTCCAAACCGCCGGCGCTGGTTGTTCCAAAAGAATCATCTATTTTCTCTTGCAGCTGATTGGACATATCTCCTCCTATTCCGTCCATATCAATGCCTGTGCTTGCCGGCACGTTTAATTTTTTAATGAATATTCCGGAATCAAAATTTTTAAGCACTCTGGCCGAATGCCAATACCACAAAAGAATAAGAACCGAGCTCAAAACGATCAATATGGACCAGAAGACGGCCTTCTTGACCCCTCCCGGCAAAGCTCTTAGTTCTTCCAATTTTTTTTGGAAATTCATCTAGCCTTTAATTTTGGTTTAATACGACTATTTGAAATCCTTCCTCGGAAAGGTCTTTCGCTTTCACGGCCAATTTATCCTGCGGCTGGATATCTTTTTTACCCATCAATCTCAAGAAATTGTCCAAACCGTCCAGCTTCGCTTTTATCTTGGGAATATCATAATGCATCGGGATAGCGATCTTGGGCTCTATC
>Ga0172381_10004853_pt1 | contig 13808 bp, 10 predicted proteins | sample Leawel6488metaG_FD_119754 | JGI IMG/M metagenome (GOLD analysis project Ga0172381, IMG submission 119754) | Leachate microbial communities from a municipal landfill in Southern Ontario, Canada - Leachate well 64-88 metaG | ecosystem: Engineered > Solid waste > Landfill > Unclassified | place... | reverse complement strand
TTCATTCCATCCTAAGTCACCAGTTACATAACATTGTGTGCGAAAATTTACTTTCAATTTTTGAAGTTAGAATAACTCATCTTTATACTTCATTCCATCCTAAATCACCAGTTCCATAACATTGTGTGCAAAAATTAACTTTCAGCTTTTGGAGGTTGGCACAACCTATCTATATACAACACTCCATCTAAATGGTCAATTTCATGACAAAAAGCCCTAGCTCTAAGACCTTCTCCTTCCTCAATTATTTCCTTTCCCTTTCTATCATATCCCTTTACTTTTACAAACATCGGCCTTTCAACATAACCTGTTTTTGAGGGATCAACAGACAAACACCCTTCAGGGCCTACCTGTTTTCCTGATTTTTCATATATGACTGGATTCACAATTTCAACTAAGCCACCCTCCTTAGTCTCAACAACGATTACTCTCCTTGATATTCCTACTTGTGGAGCAGCCAACCCCACTCCCTCAGCCTTTCTCATAGTATCAACCATATCATCTATTAATAAGCCTAATCTTTCATCAAAGGCTATAACTTCTCGTGCTCTTCTGCGAAGAATCGCATCTTCTTCTTTAAAAATATTTCTTATTGCCATTCCGTTTCTCCATCTTTTAATCTATTAATTCTTTCCTTAATAATTATTATTATCGCACATTTTTATTACTTTTATAGTAAAACACATAGTTCCAGATATCTATATCATTTGTTGAGGATTGATTTCCGAAAAAACTGTCACTCCTTTTTCATGAAAACTATTCGAAATATCATAAATAATCTCTAGAATATTTTGCGAAAACTCATTTCTTACCCATATAACTACTTGATATCTATAGTAATCAGATTTTTTCTTCATAGCAGCAGGCATTTCTTGTATCCTTATAATTCCTTCTTTTCCTCTTAATGCACCACTAATTAAATCGTATAACTTATGGTTAGCCTTTTGGGATAAAACGCCGTCTTTTGCTTGAGTTAAAATTCTAACAATCTTAGAAAATGGAGGGAACAAAGTTCCCTTTCTTTTTTCTATTTCCCTATCATAAAATCCTTTGTAATCATATCGAGCGGTAAAAGCGAAAACGGCATTACTCGGAACATAGGTTTGCATTAAAACTTTGCCAGGTTTGCAATCTCTTCCTGCCCTCCCTGCAACCTGAGTAATCAATTGGAATGTTCTTTCATTTGCTCGAAAATCTTGGATAAACAACGATATGTCTGCGTCTAATATTCCAACCAATGTAACATTCTTAAAGTCATGCCCTTTCGCAATCATTTGAGTCCCAACTAAAATATCGGCTTCCCCTGAATTAAATGAATTAAGGATTTTGATATAACTATCCTTTTGAGATGTACTATCCAGATCCATTCTGAGGACCTTATTCTCCGGGAAAATACGTGTCAGCTCCTTTACCACCTTTTCAGTCCCAATGCGTCCCTCTTTCAAATCTTTATTTCCACAATTGGGGCATTCATCTATCATCCGGTACTTATTTCCACAAAAATGACACCTTAATGAATTATCTTCTGAATGAAAGGTAAGGGAAACATCGCAACTTGGACACATAGGGATAAATCCACATTCTTGACATCTAACAAAGGAGGAATACCCCCTCCGATTCAAAAATATCATTACCTGTTCTTTTCTTTTCAATGAATCTTCAACAGCTGAAAGAAGTTTAGCGCTAAAAATTGAAGTGTTCCCAGCTTTCATTTCCCTTCTCATATCGATTGTCTCTATCTCCGGGAGACATCTATTATTAATTCGGTTATTCATTGCGATTAATCGATATTCTCCTATTGATGCCCTATAATAAGTTTCGATAGAAGGAGTAGCGCTCCCAAGAAGGAGCTTGGAATTATTATATTTCGCTCTAAACGCAGCGATCTCTGACGTAAAATATCTAGGATTACTTTCTGAAACATAGCTGGAATCGTGTTCCTCGTCAATAATTATGACTCCGAGATTTTCTAAGGGGGCAAAAATAGCACTTCTTGGGCCAAGTGCGATTCTTGAATAACCATTTCTCAATTTTCTCCATTCATCAAATCTTTCCCCTGGGGAAAGATTACTGTGCAAAAGACTTACTTGTTCTCCAAACCTTGCACGAAAAACGCCTAGCATCTGTGGGGTTAATGATATTTCTGGGACTAGCATTATAGCGTTCTTTCCCCTTTTTAAAGAATCCTCAATAACTCTCATATACAGTTCAGTTTTGCCACTACCAGTAACGCCATGTATTAAAAAGGATTTTTCGGGGCCCAAAATCTCATTTAATGCATTTTGTTGTTCTAAAGTAAGTTCTATCTTTTTATTTTCAATATCTAAAGATTTCGGGGTGCGATTTTCCTCATAATATATTCGTTCAAGGATACCTTTTTCAAAAAGCGATTTTATTGTTGTAGCGGAAAAATCTTTGTTAATATCCCTCTCTTGCTCATTGCCATTTACAAATAATCGTTTGACCAAAGTTATTTGCGACTTAGCTCCTCTGTTCAATAAATCCAAAGCTTGGTCTAAAGTCCCAACTTTATCACTAATTTTTAAATAAGATCTTTTTAAAATCTTTGTCTTGCCATTTCTTATTGATGTCGGAATGAATTGTCTTAAACAATCAACTTTACGTAGATTCATAGAAGACATATACTTTGTGAGTTCTAGCATTTCAGGTGTAATGGCAGTAAAATCGTCTAATTTCATTATTATATCTTTCAAGTTGTAAGAACCATCGCTCTTCTCTTTTTGTCCGATAATATAACCTTCAATTTGTCTTTTTCCAAAAGGAACTAGAACCCTGTCTCCAATATTCACTGGAAAAGGCGAAATATAATCAAAAACCTTATCAACTTCTGAATTACTAATATCTACAATTACTTCATATATCATGAAATTTCCAAAATATTATCTAAAATTAGGTCTGCAAGCTCCCTTTTTGGCATCATCTCATATGAGGTCATTACACCATCTTTTCTAATAATTGTCGCGATATTTGTATCGCTCCCAAAGCCCGCGCCCTCTTTTGTAACATCGTTAGCTACAATCATATCTGCGTTCTTTTCTTTAAGTTTTGCTGAAGCATTCTTTAATAAATCGTTAGTCTCGGCTGCAAACACAACTAAAATCTTACCATTTTTATGTTGCCCAACATACTTTGCAATATCTGGATTTTTAACTAAGTTCAAAGAAAATCTTTCTTCTTTTATCTTTTGCGGGAATTTTTCTTCAGTTTTATAATCAGAAGGAGCAGCAGCTTTAATAACAATGTCAGAATATATTATTTCTTTTTTTACTGCTTCTAACATTTCTTCCGTAGTTTTAACTTGTATAGTGGAATATACGTTTGGATGGTTAACCGAAATATTCCCAGAAATGAATATTACTTTTCCTCCTCTATCTTGGACAGCCTCAGCTAGAGCAACCCCCATTTTCCCTGAAGATCTGTTCGTGATATATCTTACTGCATCAATAGGTTCCTCGGTAGCGCCAGCTGTTATTAAAACAGTTTTTCCTCTGAAATCAGGGAGAGGAGTTAGGTCTGAATCAACAATTGAAACAATGGTTTCTGGTTCAGCCATCTTTCCTTTGCCCACATCTCCACACGCAAGTCTTCCATCAATAGGATCTATAATTTTGTACCCCATTTTTTTGAGTTTTTTTAGATTTTCCTGATGAGCAGAGTTTTCATACATCGCGGTATTCATTGCCGGACAAATATATATTGGGGCTTTTGTTGCCAAAATAGTGGTAGTTAACATATCATCAGCTATTCCCGAGGCGATTTTGCCGATAAGATTTGCTGTTGCGGGTGCAACTAAAAATGCAGATGCCATTTTAGCATAACTGATATGTTCTGTTTCAAACTCCCTTGTTTTGTCAAAAGTATTAGTAACTACCCTATTCAAAGACAGAGTTTCAAAAGTCAAAGGAGTGACAAACTCCGTTGCATTTTCAGTCATTATTACTCTAACTTCATACCCAAGCTTAATAAATCTTGAGACTATTTCACAAGATTTATATGCCGCTATGCCGCCTGTTACTCCCAATAGAATAGTTTTTTTCATTTTTCTTCTGTAATTATTTTTATTTTCCCTTCATATATTTCCTTTGCTGCCAGGGAAACGGCTTTCAATCCTGAGTCTTCCAAAAGCGCTTTTTCTTTTTCCACGGATAATAACTCCTTCGTTCTTTTGGCAATACCAACGACTAATGCATATCTGCAAGGAGCCTTCTTAATCAATTTGTCAATGGGTGGATCAATCATCATTATCTTTACCTCCTAAGGTTTTTTGTTCTTCTATTTTGTAATTTTTATATAAACTAGCAAACATATCGACAAGTTCGCTATTATTTTTTCTCTTTGCTCTCTCCGCCTTAATAATTGCTATGACAGTATCAACACATTTATCTATGTAATCATTGATTGCAACATATTCATATTGGCGAATGCTTCTATACTCAGTCCTTGCTGTTTTTAGCCTTAATCTCCTCATCCAATCTTCCTCAGTACCTCTTTGTTCTAGCCTTCTCGCTAATTCCTCGTACGTTGAGGGTGTTATGAAAATAAAAACTGCCTCACTAAATTCTCTTCTAATTTTTGCTGCCCCTTTGGTTTCTATTTCTAATATAACATCTATTCCATTGTCAATATGCTCTTGAACTTTCGATTTAGGGGTGCCATATTTTTGCCGGAATTTGCTTACACATTCGAGAAACTCCCCATTTTTTTCCATTTCCTCGAATTCCTCTTCCGTTTTAAAATAGTAATGTATCCCATCAATCTCTCCTTGCCTTGGTTTTCTAGTCGTAGCTGATACAGAATATGCAAGTCCTGATAGAGAGCTTATTACCTTGTTAAGCACTGTTCCTTTCCCAGCTCCGGATGGCCCGGTTAAAACGAATAAAATACCCTTTCTCATGAGGATCTCCTGATTACTCTAAATTTTGTATTTGCTCGCGCATCATCTCAATAATACTTTTTAGATTAAGAGCCTGTTCGGTTGTGATGCTATCGTTACTTTTGCTAGCAATGGTATTTGCTTCCCTATTTGCCTCTTGGGTTAAAAAATCTAAAGATTTACCAACACATCCACCAGCGTTAATAATTTTCTTATAGTGTTCAACATGAGACCTCAATCGAGTTAATTCTTCATCTATGTTTGATCTGTCCGTATATATAGCAATTTCTTGGGCAAGTCTGTTTGGATCTATCTCAAATCCTCCCAATACCTCATTTATCCTCAATCTCAATCTTTCTGAATATTCATTAATGGTAAAAGGATATCTATTGCTTATGTTAGATATAGCTCTAGAAATATCATCTATCTTGGATAACAAATCCTTGGCAAGCTTTTCCCCTTCAGTAGATTTCATTTCTAAAATCCTAGCCAGAGCAGTCTTAGTTGCTTCTTTTACTAATGAAATCAAGGTGTCTTCATCATCTTCTATAACTTCAATTGTTACAATATCCTTATTAGACAATATTTCGGCAACTCCAAAGTTATTAATCAACCCCTTATCGCAAAGTTTTTTTGCTTCTTCAACATATCTGTATGCCAATTCCTCATTTATAACTAGCTTGCTTTTCAAGGTTCTATTGTCTTCATAATTAACAAAAACATCAATATGTCCCCTAGTAATATCAGAAGAAATAATTTTTTTAATCTCTTCTTCAGTAAACTGAAGTTGTCTTGGCATTCTAATAGATAAGTCGAGGAATCTATGATTAACAGACTTAATCTCGACGGTAATTCTTCTTCCATCTATGGAGCAAGAACCCTTACCATATCCTGTCATACTGTTAATTCTCTTCATAAATCACCCAACTTATCATTATTGAAAAGCTCATCTGGCTTAACTTCTAAAGTAATCTCTTTCCCATCTGATAATATAGCTGTTGGCCTCCCATGAGTTATTTTCCCTATTATACTTGCCTCAATCCCGTTTTCACACAAAGATTTAATGGTTTCTTCAGGAAATTGTGTAGTGATTATCATACTTCCGCTAGAAATCAGGTTATAACAATCTATATTTAAAGCATCACATATTTTACGCGTAAGCGGGCTAATTGGTATACTATTAACTATTATTTTGCATCCCATTCCTGCTCCTTCGCAGATCTCAGCAAGTGCTCCGAATACCCCTCCTTCGGTAATATCATGCATTGAAGAGATGCTAATATTTTCAACTGACTTATGCTCTTTTATTAAGCTTATTTTCTCGGTATATTCTAACAATTCTTTTTTTTCATTTTCATTTAAGCAAAGTAAATCAGCGTATTTATCTGCTAGTATTACAGACCCTTCCAGACCTATGGTTTTTGTAACAATTATTGAATCGCCTAAATTGAGAGAGGTCGCCTTTATATGTCTCTTTGTTTTTCCTACTATAACTGTATTAATAATAAAGCGTTTAACCGCATCAGAAAACTCAGTATGTCCTCCAGCTATTTCAATATTTAAACGCTTAGCTTCTTTCTCCGCTTCATTCATAATTTTTCTAATATCCTTTGTCGTGGCTTCAGAAGGCGCAATCAGAGTAATCATAGCCAAGAAAGGTTCTCCACCAGCGGCATAAATATCATTTGAAGCAACTTTTATCGCCAAACTTCCGATATTCTTTGAAGCTCCTGTAATAGGATCGGTTGAAATCAATAAAATATCCTTACTTTGAAAGCTCGCGCAGTCTTCTCCAAGAGCTGCGCCCGTCTTAATCTCTTCCCGTCTATGTTTTATAACGTCCAAGACACATTCTTTCAATTCAAATCCGTTTAGTTTTCCTACTCTCATAACTGTATCTTAACACAGAATATGCAACTGTAAAGCAAATATGCCCTTTTTTTTAGAGTTATCCACATTTTAAAAATTTTTTAGCTGTTCAACCTAATTATTAATGAGTTTCAAAAAATCTTTTTCGTCAATAATATCGATTTCCAGTGCCTTGGCCTTTTCAAGTTTACTCCCCGCAGCTTCTCCAGCAATAACCAGGTTTACTTTTTTTGATATTGACTCAGATATAATTCCACCATTAGAAACAATTAATTGCTGTGCCTGTCCTCTTGTTAACGATGGTAAACTTCCCGTTAAGACTACAATTTTACCTAGCAATGCCCCACTATTTATAGACTCCTCTTCAAAGCAAATTCCGTGTTTAAGCAACTCTTTTATCAGGGATATATTTTCTTTCTTTCTGAAAAAATCGATTATATTATCTGCCATTATCTCTCCGAATTCTTCTATTTGGATTATTTCTTCTCTGCTAGCTTGTTGAATTTTTTCTAAAGTTTTAAATTTCTCGGCTAGCTGTCTTGCCCCTTTTTTTCCTATATTGGGAATTCCTATTGCATAGAGGAACCTTGATAGTGTAGTTTTCTTTGATTTATTAATCGAATCTATTAGATTCCCTGCTTTCTTTTCCTTAAATCCTTCAATTTTCAATAGATCATCATAACTAATTCCATACAACTTATCAGGTGAATCTATTCCTAATACATTGTATAATTGTTCTGCAGTTTTTTCGGATAAACCTTCAATGTCCATTGCTCCTTTTTCAGCAAAATGGTCTATAACTGATATTATTTTCGGAGCACATCCATCAGTATTCTCACAGTAAAAAAATACTCCATCCTTTCTTATTTTGGCCCCGCAAGCTGGGCAAATATCAGGAGGAAGTATATCTCTACTATCTGCTGTGTGTTCATAGACACCCATAATTTCAGGAATAACATCGTTACTCCTACGAACAATAACTTTGCTTCCTATCTTAATGCCCTTTTTTAAAATATCATCATAATTGTTCAAGGTAGCTCTTTTAATAGTAACTCCCATCAATTCAACAGGTTCTAGTATTGCAAGTGGATTCAATTTAGACGTGCGAGATACTTGCCAAATAACATCTTTTAATATGGTAGATACTTCTACAGGTTTAAATTTGTATGCAAGAGCCCATTTGGGGAATTTTTCCGTATATCCAAGATGATTCCTTAAAGCAACATCATTAACCTTAAGTACGGCTCCATCGATTAAAAAATCTTGCTCATACCGCTCTTCTTCGATTCTTTTTAATACTGATTCAGCTCCCTCAATATCATTCACAATAATAAACTCATTACCTACTAAAAATCCATTTTCTAGCAGGAAATCTCTCATTGTTTTCTGAGAAGGAAATACTATTCCCTCGTGATACCCTATATTGTAGGCGAAGAAATCAAGCTTTCTTTTCGCAGTCTCCTTCGGATCTAGATTGCGAATTGCTCCCGCAGCAGCATTTCGTGGATTTTTCATTTGAACGTCAGATATTCTATTGTACTCATCAAAAGAAGATATCTTCCAAATCCCTTCTCCTTGAACTTCAACATACCCTTTAAAAGGAATGGATGAGGGAACGGAACGAATAGTCTTAACCTGAGCAGTCACATCCTCCCCAGTAACACCATCCCCTCGTGTTGCAGCACTTTTAATTATCCCCTTGTCATAAGCAATTGAAAGTGTAAGACCATCAAATTTATGTTCTATAGTAATTTCTGGCATCTTTCCATTTTCTTTTATCAATCTATTAAAAAAATCTTCCACTTCTTTAATATTTTTTGCCTTATCTAAGGAATACAATTTTTCTTTATGCCTGTATTGAGAAAAAGAAGACAGAATATCCCCTCCAATTCTATGCGTTGGAGAGTCAGGAAGAATCATACCCAATTCTTCTTCAAGTTTTTTAAGTTCATCATACAAAACATCATATTCTGCATCTGAAACAGTTGGGTTATCTTGAACATAATATTCATAAGAATACTTATTCAAAATTTTTATCAATTGAAGCATCCTATCCATATGTACCTTCCTAAACCATTATCCAATTACACCCAATTCATACCTAAGCTAATAATCTTGTACTAATTAAATAAGAAACAAATATTTGTTATATCAAGGTCATTGGGGTATTCTTTATAACAAATTTTTTAATTCCCAAATCAGGGAATTCAACTGTAGCAACTCTGTCATCTTCTTCGCCACTTATCAATATTATAACACCTTCTCCATATCTTGAATGTTTAATCTTCTTGCCTGTCTTATAATCCTCGATAGATTCATTGTAAACGTTCGGAGTTTTAATAATTTGTTTTATGGTATTAATACATTCATTCGCCTTCTCAACACTTCCATTATATCCGTAATCATCTCCTGAATCATGGGATAAAATCTTTTCATCCTCAAAATTTTTCCCCCCGAAATCGCTAAACGCAGGCCTTTTTTCTTCTGATTTCATTTCGGATATAAACCGAGACGGATAGTTAGTTTCCTCCTTACCGTATCTAAATCGTCTCCTGGCACTTGACACATAAAGCCTGTCCTTTGCTCGAGTTATAGCTACATACATTACCCTTCTTTCTTCTTCCACTTCCTCATGATTAATTGATTGTCGAGCTGGGAACACCCCTTCTTCACAGGCAACAATAAAAACAACTGGGAATTCTAAACCTTTTACTGCATGAACAGTAGAAATGGTAATACAGCCCTCAGATTCTATTTCTTTAGTTTCAGGAGCTAGGGTCACTGATTCTATAAACGCATCTAATGAAGAGTATTTACTCTTTAATCCGAATTGCCTAGCTTGTTCCATAAAAAATAAAACATTCTCATATCTAGTTTCAGCTTCCTCCTTAGTATGGCTTTTTTCTAATTGTTCTTTAAATGAAGTTAATTCCAAAATAGACCGAATAAGGTATTCTATCCTGTCGTTTTTTTTCAAAATAAGTTTTCGCATTAAATCTACGAAAGCAATAGTTTGTGACTTAGCTCTAAAAGATAATTCTTCCGAATCTGCAGAAAAACAAGCTGCTTCAAAAAGAGGTATTCCTTTCTTATTAGATATTCCAGAAATAAAATCAAGTGCAACCTCTCCCATTCCTCTTTTAGGATAATTAATGATTCTCAAAAAAGCAGCATTATCCTCTGGGTTTGAAACAAGCCTTAAATATGCTAAAACATCAAGTATTTCTTTTCTTTCATAAAACTTATAGCCCCCCAAAACCCTATAATTTATCCCTGCTTCACGAATTCGGTTTTCAATAGCATTACCAGCTATAGCCTCTCTTACAAGAATTGCAAAATCACTATTTTGGTAGTTATGATTATATTTTAAAGAATAAATAAGGGATGCAATCTGCTGAGCCTCTTGCAAATCGTTATATGAATTTAAATACTCTACTCTTACTCCAGAATTTCGTTTCGCAACAAGCTCCTTTTCATGCCTTTCGCTATTATTCTTAATTAAACTATTTGCACTGAAGAGAATGTTGGGTGTTGAGCGATAATTCTCCTCAAGCTTAAATATTTTTACATCTTTGTAAATTTTGTCAAACTTCAAGATATTATCAATCTCTGCTCCTCTCCACTTATATATACATTGGTCATCATCTCCAACAACAAATATATTCTTCCATTTTTCTGCGATTAGATTTGAAATATCGTTTTGGATTTTATTAGTATCTTGAAATTCATCGACATGAATATATCTAAATTTGTTTTTGTAATATTCTGCCACCTCTGGATCCCTTTTGAAAAGTTCAAGTGCATTTACAAGCAAATCGTCATAATCCATAGCATTAGCCTGTAGCAGTTCTGCTTGATATTTATCAAATAATTTACCTATTTTTTGATTATTTTCTCCATCCACCATCGAAGAATACGTTTCTGGAGTATACCCCTTTTGTTTCGCATTACTGATTTCATGCTTAACTTCATCTTCTTTTAAATAATCTATCTTTTGATTTTTTAATATTTTTCTAATTATTTTTTTACTATCATCATCATCGTATATAGAAAAGCCTGACTTAAATCCAATCTTATCAGCATGTTTTCTCAAAATTATCGAACAAAACTTATGAAATGTATGCACCCAGACTAAATTTTCTGGGCCAAGCATATTCTCCAGTCTTTCTGCCATTTCTTTCGTTGCTTTATTTGTAAAAGTAATAGCTAAAATGTTGTAACCGGGTATTCCTAAATTTTGAACAAGATGGGCTATTCTGTGAGTTAAAACCCTGGTTTTGCCAGAACCTGCCCCGGCCAAGACCAAAACCGGTCCTTCTGTGCACATCACTATCTCTTTTTGTTTTGAACTTAATTCTGCAAATAAATCCTGATTCACGTCAACCTTCCATTTTTACCTTTGATTCTTATTATTGCTACTTACTAATGAGTAACGATTTCTTAAATTCATCTTTGTTGCTTTTTATTCCCTTTCTCCTAAGCTCTGAGGATATATAAACCAAAATAGTAATTTATTATCTTTTTTATTTTTAGACAAACTACAAAAAACAATTGTTTTTTTAATATTTTTTCATCTGGGGGAGGATTTATTCGGGATATAATCCTTTATAATTGATCTTCCCATCCTTTAGGGATAAAGTGAGAAGAAAATACTTTTTCTGCATAATTATCCGACATTCCCGCAATATAATCCTTTATGTTTACGATAGGATCATCGGAGATATTTTTATATAAAGCAGGAATATCTTCAGGATGAGCATAAAAATAATCGAAAAGAATACCTAACATCCTTACTGCTTTCTTTTCTTCTTTTTTTGCAATTACTGAGCCATAAACTTCATTAAACATAAATTCTCTTAGTTTCCCCATCTCTAAGCCAACTGTTTCGCTCAGGGTAATATCGTTTTTCCCGTAAGATGCTGTTATTACATCTTTTACCAAAGTATCTATTTTTTTCCCTTTTCCTTTTCCCAATATATCTTCTATATTTGATGGAATATCTTCTTCTTTTAATATACCAGCTCTAACCGCATCTTCAATATCATGAGTTAAATAAGCTATCCTGTCCGAAATACTTACAACCTTTCCCTCCAATGTGATTGGAGTTTGACCTAATCTATGATTCAATATCCCATCCCTAACCTCATACGTTAGATTAAGTTTTTCAATTATGTCTACGACTCTTAGACTCTGCTCGTTATGTTCAAAATGCCCTGTTTTTGCGCGTAACACCCTTTCACCCGCATGGCCAAAAGGAGTGTGCCCAAGATCATGCCCAAGCGAAATCGCTTCAGTCAAATCTTCATTTAAGCACAATGCCCTGCTAATTGTTCGAGCTATTTGAGTGACTTCGAGCGTATGAGTTAATCGAGTTCTATAATGATCCCCACCTGGAGACAAAAAAACCTGTGTTTTATGCTTCAATCTTCTAAAAGATTTAGAGTGGAGTATTCTATCTCTATCCCTTTGAAATTCTGTTCTAAGGGAACAGGGTTCTATTTGTATTGCCCTTCCCTTTGTATCTACACTTTTTTTAGCATATTTTGACAGAAATTCCTCTTCAAATCTCAAATAATCTTCTTTCATATTCACATCCATATAAAAAACACTACTACATATAATAACATAATAGGACCGATATTATTAATTACTTACTAGCAAAAAAATCAAAAAGGGTTATTTTTATGCCAAACAAAAAGTGCCGTCGTAAACGGCACCATTTTGTACTATGTTTAAAATATTATTTACTATTGATTGCAGCTTGAGCAGCGGCAAGAATAGCTATTGGAACACGGAAGGGGGAACAGGACACATAATTCAATCCAATAGAGTGGCAAAACTCGATTGTATATGGATCCCCGCCATGCTCTCCGCAGATTCCTAGCTTAATGTTTGGATTAGTTGCACGACCTTTTTCTGAAGCGAGTTTAACAAGCTCCCCTACTCCATTCACATCCAATCTTTGGAAGGGGTCGCTTTCAAAAATTCTCTTTCCGTAATAGAAAGGAAGGAATTTTCCAGCATCATCTCTACTAAAACCAAAGGTCATCTGAGTTAAGTCATTCGTTCCAAAAGAGAAAAAGTCGGCTTCGGTAGCAATCTTATCTGCAGTAATCGCAGCTCTCGGTATTTCAATCATCGTTCCAACGCTATACTCTACCCTAGTTCCAGCTTCCTTCATTACTTTCTCTGCAGTAGCAACTACAACACTCTTTACATAAGCAAGTTCTTTAACTTCTCCAACCAAAGGAATCATTATCTCTGCCTTTACATTTCCTCCTTCTTTATTGACCGATATGGCCGCTTCAATAACCGCTCTTGTCTGCATTTCTGCTATTTCTGGGAAGGTAACTGCTAAACGACATCCACGATGCCCAAGCATTGGATTGCTCTCTTTAAGTGAGTTAACTGTTTCTTTAACCTTTTCAAATGACACACCTAGATCTTTAGCAAGTTCTGCCATTTCCGTATCCTTATGTGGAAGGAATTCATGAAGAGGTGGATCCAAAAATCTTATAGTTACAGGATTGCCCTTCATTTCCTTGTAAATTCCGATGAAATCCTCTCTTTGCATGGGAAGCAGCTTTTCTAAGGCCTTTCTTCTTGCTTCTTCAGTATCGGCAATTATCATTTCTCTTACAGACTGTATACGTGTTTCTTCAAAAAACATGTGTTCTGTTCTACATAGACCTATTCCCTGGGCTCCAAATTCATAAGCTGTCCTTGCATCCTTGGGGTTATCAGCGTTTGCGCGCACTTTCAAAGTTCTCGTTGCATTTGCCCACTCCATAATAGTTTTAAAGTGGCCACTTATTTCTGCATTTACAGTTGGAATGGTGCCAGCATAAATATTACCAGTGCTTCCATCAATTGAAATTATATCATCCGGCCCATACTTCTTTCCATTTACTGACAAGACTTTTTCCTCTTCATTAATGACTAAATCTCCGCAACCAGAGACACAGCAAGTTCCCATTCCACGAGCTACAACTGCAGCATGTGAGGTTAAACCTCCTCTTGCAGTAAGAATGCCTTCTGAACAATG
>Ga0172381_10004852_pt1 | contig 13813 bp, 14 predicted proteins | sample Leawel6488metaG_FD_119754 | JGI IMG/M metagenome (GOLD analysis project Ga0172381, IMG submission 119754) | Leachate microbial communities from a municipal landfill in Southern Ontario, Canada - Leachate well 64-88 metaG | ecosystem: Engineered > Solid waste > Landfill > Unclassified | place... | reverse complement strand
TGGTGTGGATGATGATAAAAATATTTTTGTTAAGAGCAACGAACTTCCTTTGTTTAAGGAAACATTCTCCATCAATCAAGAGGATTTGCGCAACATGTATTTTACGTTTCCAGGTAGTGTTTTATATCTGATGAATGTTCCCTGTATTATACCCGAAAATGCCATTACAATACGTTTTTTAGATATCAAAAAGAGGCTTCCTTTGGCAGAATTTTCTTGGACTGGTAACACTCTTAATATTAAAAAGGTTTTATTCAAGCAAGTGGAGGTAAATTGTTATGGAGAATGCAAATATGAGTTTGTATGAACAACTAAAACAATTTGACAAATTAGCAAATCCTCGCGGAGAAAAAATGTATTTTGTGACTAATTCAAAAACAGAAGCCATTCATTGTTTGAGAGAAACATATACTATGGATGAAGCTTGGAATATGATTCAAGGAACCAACAAAAATATTCGATTAAAAACAGACGACTCTCGGCTTTTATTCATTGATATGGATTCAAACGACGAACAAGTTACTTCTGATTTTTTTAATAGCATAAAGCATTTAAAATACGTTTTAATTAAATCGGAAACTCTTGGTCACTTTCATGTGTTTTTTAAATACCCGGAAAAAAGCATTAACTTTCCGTATCAGATAAAAAAGGATATAATGATTTGGGATTATTATGGAAACTGCTATGGGGTTGCTATTTCCCTTGGCCCAACGCTTCCTAACGGACATAACGCGAGAGAATTCGTGTTATTGCCAAACGAGGTAGACCAGTTTCTAATGGAAGAAATAAAAGAATGATTTTATTTGGCCGTTTGGCGGCACCGTATAACCGCCAAATCTTTAAAAAATGGAGAGGAGGAGATAAAGATGGGGATTATGTTCAATCATTACGGACCTCAAACAAGAGCGGTCTATAATCTAAACACCGCAACCATAATATTGGCAGGGATCACTGTTGGAGACTTTATTACGATGACCTATGTTTGCGACACAATGACTATTGATTTAAATGATGGCTCAGATCCAATAGTTCTCTCCGGAACATACGACGGGCCTCCTGAAGACGGTGGCGGTTATCATCTGTCTTTTTTATCCCAAGATGGAAGCGGGGAAAACACAATATCCATTACTTCTCACGCTCCATGGAGCATAACAATAGGAATATACACCCCGTATGCAACTCCAAGCGCTCCAACATATCGCTATGGAGAAAAAATTAGAGAGATTCATCTTGGGCTTCATGGCTGCGTCTATCCAAATACGGGGCTTAGTGGTAGTTATGCGGCTCCGGTTATGACCTACAGCAATGTGAGATCTGTTTCTGTTTCTAATAAAAACGGCCTGGTTCTTCTTTGCGATGGAGCTCTTTATGAACCATATGGCGCGGGGAAAAGACTGATCGCCGCACCAAACACATTGACATCTCATACTATAGAATCAGACACGCTGGCAATTCGTCCAGGTGCTATAAATTCCGCCCTGATTGAAGAAATAATAATTCCGGATTCTGTTACGTATTTATGGAAAGGTTCTCCTTGCATTCGCTTGACAAACGTTAATGCTCATATGGCTTATCCTTTGGCCTTAAACGCTGGCGGAACTCCTAGTAGTTATGCTGAAGTCTATTCTTATACCATTGTAGTCCCGGACGGAACGACTAGCGTTTCTTTGAATAATGTTAAGAGCGAATGTCAAAAACTTTCTATTGCTAGCAGCGTTGCCAGCATAGGAAGCTTATGTTTTACTTTAACGGAACCAGAAGAGGTTATTTTTAATCAACCGCTAGGAATGACCGTCACGCTGCCGACAGCAGGAAGTACTAGCGGAATGTTTTATAATAAAACAGCAAGAACCATGACAATCCGAACAGATAATGTTACAATCAAGAATTATGCATGGGCTACAGACGGTGTTACTGCCACCATTACACATATAGATGGAAGTGCGTGGTAAAGGAGGATATAATGAATATTGTAAAACTTGATACAACAAACTGCGTTCAAGAAACAATTAAACTTGTTATGAGTAAAACAGAATGTTACGTCTATGGAATTGCCGATAAACCTTGTGTTTTTCCCGGTGAGGCAATTGTGGACGAAAACGTCTGTAAGGAAAATGGAATACAAGTACTTCGTCTCCCCAGCCGAGGGGGAGCAATCGTGGTCAACGGTGGAGATATAGAATTTGCCCAACTTAAAAATGGTGTGAGTTTTTGGGGAAAAGAAACACTTGGTTTAATCCAAAGATATTTAAATTTAAAGGGAATTAATGCGGAAATTCAAGACAACGATTTGATGGTGGACGGCGTATATAAGGTTGCGTCTCATGCATCCGCTTTGATAGACGGATTTTGCTATACAACCGTGCACGTTTCCATCAACGCAAACATTCCTTTAATCAAACTCGTTTGTACTAAGCCAATGAAAAAAATACCAAAAGGATTAAGTGAGTTTGGCATTACGGCAGAGGAAATGCTGGGTGTTTTAGGCATTACGTCAGAAGAATAAAACATTAAATAAATCCGGAGGATTGCTCGTTTAGGATCCTCCGGAGTCATCCATTGATTCTTGACATTTTTTAGCGTTAGTGATATAATAGAAATAAGAAATGAGATCGGAGATAAACATGATTTATCAAAATTATCATAAACATAGTATGTATTCTAACGTGAGAGTTCCGGACTCTGTTGCATCCTATCAACAATATGCTGACAAGGCCAAAGAATACGGCCAAAGCATTCTTTCTTCTGTTGAGCATGGATGGCAGGGGAGATATATAGAAACGTATGAGATCGCAAAAGAAACGGGTTTGAAGATGCTATTTGGCACTGAGACCTATTTTGTTTTTGACCGCACAATAAAGGATTCAACAAATGCACATATGATCATTTTGGCAAAAAATGAAAATGGGCGCAAGGCCATAAACAGAATCTTATCCGAGGCAAATATTACGGGTTTTTATTATCAGCCCAGAGTTGATTTCGAGTTGGTATTGAGCCTGCCGCCAGAAGATGTGTGGGTAACAAGCGCGTGTCTGGCTGGACCTTTAAAATATACGCAAGAAAAATGGGATAAAATCATTGCCGAAAATCCAGATTTGGGCGTTTGCTATGATCTATTAGAAGAGCCATATGTTTTCATCATAAAAGCTTTGCAAAAACATTTTGGCAAAAACTTTTTTCTCGAAGTGCAATCTCATCATACCGATTCTCAAAAAATAGCGAATACTATATTAAAAAAACTCTCATATGACTTAGACATTAAGATGATAGCTGGAGTTGACAGCCACTATATCAGTGATGACAAAGCGTGGGAAAGAACCGAATATTTGGCGAGCCGCGGACTTCATTATGAAGATGAGGACGGTTGGTTTATGGATTATCCGGACGGAGATACGCTGTTTCAGAGATTCAAAGAGCAGGGAATTCTGACGGATGAGGAAATTTTGGCTGCCATGGATCAAACAAATACGTTTTTATCTGTAGAAGAATACTCTAGTACCGTGTTTGACCAAGAAGTAAAAATGCCGATTCTTCCAATGTATAAAGATTTAAATCAAGATGAGAGAGACGCCGTTTTTACGAAACTCGTTTGGGACAAATGGTTGGAAGAAAAACACTTTATAGAAGAGCCTCGGTGGCCTGAATATGAAGCAGAGATCAAAAAAGAAATCGACACAGTCGTCCCCACTGGGTTGGCTGATTATTTTCTGCTAGATTATGAAATGGTCAAACTAGGAAAAGAAAAAGGTGGTTCCTTGACTTATACTGGAAGAGGAAGCGCCGCTGGCTTTTATTTGACGCACTTGCTCGGTCTTACTAGCATAGACCGCATTTCTTGCCCAGTGCGCCTTTATCCGGAACGATTTATTTCTAAGACGAGAATTTTGGAATCAAAAAGCTTGCCAGACATAGACCTTAACTGTGGAAACACGGCCCCGTTTATTGAAGCGCAAGAAGAATTGATGGGAAAAGGGCGATCGTATCCAATGATCGCTTTTGGCACGTACAAGGTTAAATCTGCGTGGAAACTGTTTGCCAAGGCTCAGAATATAGCGTTTGACTTAGCGACAGCAGTGGCAGACCAGATAGATGATTATCTCGAAGATTTAAAAAACGCAGATGAGGACAAAAAAGACGAGGTTGCCGTAGAAGACTATATAAGCGAGGAATATCAGGAAATCTTTAATACTAGCAAGGTTTATAGAGACATTGTCGCATCCGTAAGCATTCATCCGTGTTTTACGGGGAACCAAATTGTTTTGACAAAACAAGGAAGCAAGAGAATTGAAGATATCCTGGTTGGGGATATTGTTCTTGGAGAAAATAATGAATATAATGTTGTAACAAACACCATGAACAGAGAAAGCGACGATATTTATGAGGTTGATATTCTCGGTATTGGAAAAGTCACCGTCACGGGAAATCATCCGTTTTTAGTTGAGAATTTGGGAGACGATAGAAAGACCATAGTTGAAAAAACTTGGAAACCCGCTTCTCTTTTAATAAAAGGGGATCGTGTTTGCATATGTGAGAACAAAGAGAGCATTATTCCTGCCCCCACCGTCATATCCATAAACATAAATGGCTTTTCTGATAGAAAGGATTCTTTACCGACCAGTTCTCCTGATTTTTGGTGGATAGTCGGAAGGTACATGGGGGACGGGTGGAGAAAAAACACCAGACAGACAAACAAGGGCGAAAGATTGACTATTATCTGTTGTGGCAAAGGAGAAGAACAGGAAATTGTCGAAAAAGTACGGCAATTAAACCATTACGGTTGCTATGTCACGGAAGAAGAAACAGTAAAAAGAGTTAACATTCAAAGTAAAAATTTATATGATTTTCTTGAACAGTTTGGGGACGGAGCAAAAAACAAGCACCTAACGAGCACAATTTTAGATTTACCAAACGTTCTTTTACTGTCTTTTTTGAATGGCTATTTTTCTGCGGATGGAAGTGTTGCGAAGAACAGTCAATCTTTTTCCACCGCAAGCAGAATTTTGGCCTACGACATTGCGGCATGTGTTCGAAAGGCATATAAAATTCCGTGTCGAATTGCAGAGGACAATCACGAGGGAGGATCGATAGGCGGAAGAGAAATTCGGGGCGGAACAAGATATGTTGGAAGATTTAGCGTTAATGCTAAAAAAAGAAGCTTTGTTCGTTCCGACGGATATCTTTTGGCTCGAGTTCGCTCGATCAAGAAAGTCGAAAAAAAGGAAACCGTTTATAATCTAGAAGTTTCCAATAGCCATACCTATAATGTCCAGTCCATCGTCGTGCACAATTGCGCCATGTTAATTTTTCAAGGGGATATTCCATCCGAAATTGGTTTAATGCAGGTCAATGATAATCTTTGCTCTATTATGGACGGAAAATGGGCTGATAAATACAAGTTCTTAAAAAATGATTTACTTACCGTTTCGGTAGTAGAATTTATCGCGAAAACATTTGAACGTGTGCGAGTTCCGCACTTGACTTCCCGCGAACTGCTTGCCCTTTGTGATAAAAATCATCCTTGTTGGGATATTTACAAAAACGCGTGGACGGTTGGCATTAATCAGTGCGAGCAATCGGGCAGCGCTCATAAAGTTTCTTCATATAAGCCAAGAAATATTTCCGAATTGGCCGCTTTTGTCGCCGCAATTAGACCGGGATTTAAATCGATGTATGCTACATTCGAAAAAAGAAAAGACTTCTCTTATGGAATTCCAACGATTGACGCATTGATTAAGACTGAGCAGTTTCCGCAGTCGTTTATGCTTTATCAAGAACAAGCAATGTCTTTGTTAAATTACTCTGGAATTCCTCTTGACGAAACTTATACAATTATTAAAGCGATTGCCAAAAAGAAACCGGAAAAAATTCAGGCGTATAAACAAATATTTTTGAGCGGAATGGCGAAAAAAATCGTCGAAAACGAAAAAGAATCGCTGGAAAAAGCCGAAGAAGTTGCTCAAAATGTTTGGCAGATTATTTCTGATAGCCAGAGATACAGCTTCAATAGCGCGCACGCTCTTGCGGTTGGAATAGATTCCCTTTATGGAGCATATTTAAAATCAACCTATCCGCTTGAATTTTATGAAACATATTTGCGCGTTATGGAAGAAAATAACAAAAAAGACAAAATGCTTGCCGCTCAGCAAGAAGCGGTTGCTGCTTATAATATCAAGTTTTTGCCAATGAGATTCGGACAAGATAATAGACAAATAGTCTGTCATCCAGAAGACAATAGTATAACTAGCTCAATACAATCGCTTAAAGGTTTTTCTAAAAAAGCAAGTTATGCCCTATATACTATGAAGGATTTTGTTTTTAAGGATTTTATAGATCTTCTCTATTATATTAAAGAAAACACATGCTTAAATAGTGGACACGTAGATATTCTAATCGCACTGAATTATTTTCAGCGATTTGGAGGAAATCTAAAACTAAAAAAAATCTATGCTCTGTTTAATGGGTTATACGATTCAGAACGTTCCATCAAAGACATTCCTGCGAAAAAAATCACCGAATTGGGAATAAACGCAGATATCGCGCTTGAATGCTGTGAACATTTTGAAACAAAAGAAAAGGATTATTTTTATGTTTTAGATAAAAAAGAATTTGTTCAAGTCGAGGGAGAAAAATTATCGAATTCCCTCGGAATAGATATGTTTCAAACAAAAGGAGACCATTGCTGGAACATACATAGCACTGATACTGGCATTTTATTGTTTTCAACGACAAATAAAGCCTGCAAAAAGGACGCTGAGTTAAGGGGACAAGACACTCCGGAGCTTGTAAAAAAATGGAAACATAAAATAGACCTTCAGAAAAACAAAGATTTGATTAGTCCAAAGGTCAAACTGGATCCGATTGCCACGAAATATGTCGATACAAAGTACTTTGGAACAAACGTGCACAATTTACTGTCTCGTTGCGAAAACATCGCTACGGACGAAATTATGCCGTTTAAAGACCAGATAGTTAACGAGCTTGAATATTTATCCTACATCAGCACGACTTTTGATTTTTTGCCAAAAAGGTTTTGTTTCATAGAAGAACTTGACGTAAAATATAAACCGCGATTAATTCTGTATTGTTTTAAAACAGGCAAAAGGACAGAGATACGAATACCAAAAAAGATTTTTGATAAAAACAAAATTAAACCACATCAAGTTATTTCCGCCAACCTTTTTAAAAAAACAGAGGTATATAATCCGCCTGATGCCGACGGAAAGTATGTAATAAAACCAGGGGTTTATGAGTGGTCTTTGATGGAATACGATATTGTGGAGGATGAAAAGTTTGAAAATATATTAAAAAAAGGGATGGAAGGGGAAATAAGTGAAAAATAAAGAAGAGCAGAAAGTGCAAGCAATTATTGAAAAAGCCGTTAAAGAAGGTTTTAAAGACAAACTAATGGAGATGATCAAAGACGTGAGACTTTATAAAGAAGGCGATCGAGTTAAATTTAACTATCAGAAATTTTTAGACGCGAGAGATTTTAGTTCCTTTTCTCAGCAATATGTCGACTTCGTGACCGACAGCCACGAAAAAGGAATGGTTTATACCGTTGTCTTTGATCCAAATTACACTGACGACCCCGTGTTATTAGTTACCTTCAAAGAAGACGAGAGACCAGTAGAAACTCGTTGGCTGAATTATGTGGCCTATTTGGAACCGGCGGAGGGCGAAAATGAGAGTAACTAATCACGAAAATTTGCCCACTCCAATCGTTAGCGCGATAACGAGGGACTACAAGTCTACTCAAGATAAATATAGCGTTACCACCATAGAAAAAGGCGTCAGAGAAATCCTGCTATCCAGAAGACATGAAACAGATTTGGAAATGGATGCCTCCGATGGAATCTGGGCTCTCCTTGGCCAACTGATGCATGGTATTATGGAGCAAGCAAAAGAAGAAGACAATCAATTAAAAGAAGAATATTTGACAATCGAAATGCCATATTATGAAAATCTGGGCTTCTTGCCATATGGTTCGGCGGCGCCCGCCGATTTGAAACCAAGCAGAGTTCTCTGCCTAAGCGGAAAATTCGATCTCTATGATGGCCTGCAAAAGGAATTGACCGATTATAAACTAACATCCGTGTGGAGCTACGTTTATGGGGGAAAAATTGAATGGAAACAACAATTGGCTGGATACGCGCTTATAATGAATAAGCTTGGGTTTCCTGTGGACAAAGCCCAAAACGTTGTTATTTACAGAGACTGGAGCAAAGGAAAGGCTCGCGGCGGCGGGGCTGACTATCCAAAAAGAGCAGTTCAGGTAATAAAATATTCCTTTATAGAAAAGGATTTTGAGGATATATACAATTTAATCGTTGCCAAGTTTGGAGAAATTCTCAAATATGAAAGCACCCCGGACGATGAACTTCCCGTCTGCACAGAAGCAGAAAGATGGGCAAAGCAAACCACCTATGCTGTCATGAAAAAAGGGCGCCAGAGTGCTCTTCGTGTGCTATTTTCGATGGAAGACGCAACCGTTTATATGAGCCAAAAAGGCGGAGACGAAGTCGTCGTAAGGCCCGGCGAATCAACAAAATGTATGGATTACTGTAATTGTTGCAAATTTTGCAATTTCTGGAAAGAACATTGTCAAGAGGAAAACGTTCCTTCACAGAGTCCTGTGGAGTAAAACAAAAGCGTAAAGGCATTAAATATACGAACTACGAGGAGGACAAAGCGAAATGAAATTTAGCAAAATTAGTAAAGAGATGTTCAGAAAAACGTTTCCCTGTTACGATGAGGCAAATTTTCAAGATATTTACGATTCAATCCTGATTCCAAGAAGGGCCACGGCTGGATCCGTGGGATACGATTTTAAAGCTATAGACGACATTATGATAAAACCAAAAGAAACGGTTCATTTTCCCACAGGTATCAGAGTGGAACTCAATCAGGGGTATTTTCTATTATGCGTCCCGAGAAGTGGACTTGGGTTTAAATATGGTTTAAGATTATTAAACACGGTCGGAATCATTGATTCAGATTATTTTCATTCTGACAATGAGGGACAAATTTTCGCGAAATTCTACAATCCTAGCGAAGAAACAATAACGATAAAAAAAGGTTCTGGATATATGCAAGGGATTATTTTACAATGCTTTATTACGGAAGATGATGAACCTAATTTAGCCGTTCGCAACGGCGGATTTGGGAGCACAGACGGGAGATAGTATGCAAAAAAAACAACAAACGACAGTAGAATATTCAAAGTGTTTTAAATGCGGTGGCCTTGTGACTAAGATCGTTGAAACAAAAAAAGGAAAAACCACCACAAGATCTTCTTGCCGGACGTGCGGAACGATTACAACGCGGGTCGGTAAAGGGCCAGAACAAAAGCTCGGCGGAAGCGGAGCGTACCTTATTTTCTACAAGGGTTCCGAGATTCAGGACTTTGGCAGTCTAAACTCGGATTTGAAAAGAGAAGATTTGAATGAAAATATAGCCCTTTTGTCCAACGATCCCCTTATTGACTTAGAGAAAACATACATCTCTATGGTTGAAAACGGAGAGATATTGGCCATATTTGGCCATCTCCCACCATCATACGATCAGGAATTAGAAGCGTCGAAAGAACAAAAAGAAGAAAAAATCATATCGACAGAAGAATTGGACAGTTTTTTCAAGGAAATATTTCCGGTCGAAAAAAAAGAAAAAGAGGGAGAATAATATGAATAATGAAAAAATTGTTTTTTATACAACCCATTGCCCTCGTTGTCTTATTCTTGAAAAAAGACTTCAGGATAAAAAGATAGAATATCGGACAATCACAGATGTGGAAATTATGGTTTCAAAAGAATTTTCGTCTGTTCCTCAATTAGAAGTGGATGGAAAGACGATGGATTTTTCTCAAGCAATGGCTTGGGCAAAGTCGTTGTAGGCGAAAGATGAATATAGACATTAAATTAAACAAAAATTTTAGCAGTCAATTCAATTCTTTATTGGAAAAATACGGAACGGAAATGGCTAAATTAAACGGATTTGCAGACGAACAACTCAGTTACACCGATTTTATAGACAATTTCGTTGATAAAAAAGTGGTTGCGGATGCAAGCATAGACGGAAGTTCCAATGTTTTTCATAAGGATATTGTTTCTTTGGAAAACGAAATGAGCAAACCACACTCAAAATTGCTCGCTTTTAATAAAATCTTCTATGAGCTAAACAAAAAATATGGATTTAAAGTGGCAAAAGAATGGCTTGAAGCAGAGTGGACAGGAGAACTATATCTTCATGATGCATATGCTTCGTCATTCAAAAGCTATTGTTTTGCATATGACCTTGAAAAGCTCGTCAAAGAGGGTTTGTTTTTTATTGATAATTTCAACTCGGCTCCCCCATCTCATTTGACGACGTATACAGATTTTGTGGCAGAGTTTGTCAGTTGGAACTGCAACAGGACCTCTGGAGCGATTGGATTACCAGGGTTCTTGATATACTCTTATTATTTTTGGAAGAAAGATTGTTCCAACAATTATTTTTTAAAAAACCCAGAATATTACAGAGACCAAGGTTTTCAAGAAATAATTTACCGCTTAAACCAACCGTTTCTTCGTGGTGGAATTCAAAGCGCCTTTACCAACTTTTCTATTTTCGATAAATTTTATTTAGAAGCACTATTTGGAGGAAAAGAGTTTCCTGACGGGAGTTTGGTGATAGATCAAATCGATGAGATATTAGAATATCAAAAACGTTTTATGGAAGTGTGCAGCAGGGTTAGACAAGAAAACATGATGACCTTTCCGGTTTTATCTTTTGCTTTATTGCGCAAAGACGGAAAATTTGCGGATGAAAATTTCGCAAAATGGTGCTGTGAGCACAATATGAAATGGGCGGATAGCAATTTTTTTATTAGCGAAGATATAACATCTTTGTCTAATTGTTGCCGGCTGAAGTCAAATATCAGAGATTTGGGATATTTCAATTCCATTGGTTCGTCGGCTCTGGAAGTTGGAAGCATAAAAGTAAATACGGTGAACCTTGCTAGAATATCTTATAAGTCTGACACGGAAGCTCTGTACTTGAAGAATCTGAAGGTATCCGTCACTCTCTGTCTTAAAACACTCGATATTATAAGACATGTTATTAGTAGAAATATTGAAAAAGGACTTCTTCCAAATTATTCTCTCGAACTTATAAAACTAAAGTCTCAGTATAATACAATTGGAATCATTGGAATATACGAAACATTGCAGAAATTTGGCTACACTTACAAAGATGAATTTGGCTACACCTTCTACAAAGAAGAAGGCATTGATTTCGCAAAAAACATTCTAAAAACAATAAACGACACAAAATCCGATTTTACAAAAGATAAAGATTATATGGTGAATGTGGAGCAGATCCCGGGAGAAACGGCTGCGGCCACGCTGATGAAAAAAGACATGTTTTTTTATCCAGAACAAGCCTACGAACTTCCTCTTTATGCCAATCAGTGGTACCCCCTCGGAATAAAAACAACCTTGCAAGAAAAAATTCGAGTTAGCGCTATTTTAGACAAAGCTTGTAACGGTGGCAGCATAGCACATATTAATATCGACGCCCCATTTTCAAATTTTGATATGGCTTGGAATTTACTAAATCGCATTGCCGATGCCGGGGTCACTTACTTTGCTTTTAACCTTAAAATTAACGCGTGTGCGAACAACCACGGTTTTTATGGGGATACTTGCCCTATTTGTGGTGGAAAAGTAAAAACGACATATCAAAGAATTGTCGGGTTTCTTGTTCCAGAAAACACTTATTCAAAAGAAAGAAAGGAAGAGTTTTTAATGAGGGACTGGACGAAACTTAAAGATGATAAAGAGTTATGATCGTAAAAACGGTTCAAGATGAAGACTATGTCAATTTCAAGCTTCCTAGTATGTTTATTTGTACAACAAAGTGTAGTGGAAAATGCTGGAAGGAGTTAGGGCTTGAGGCCGGTCTTTGCCAAAACAGCAATGTTCTAAGAAGAAAAAATATAGAAATAGACAATGTTGTCCTTTGCAAAAGATATGAAGACAATCCGCTAACAGAGGCCATCTGTATTGGAGGTCTAGAACCAATGGATACGTTTGAGGACGTGCTGGAATTTATAAGGATTTTCAGAAAAGAAAGAGCATGTTCTGATTGGATCGTAATTTACACAGGATATAAAGAAGAAGAGATTCCAGAAAAAATCTCAGAATTAAAACGATTCGAAAATATTATTGTTAAGTTTGGACGCTATGATCCAATTAATTTTCCATATCCAAAAAACGACCCAATTTTAGGAGTAAGATTATCTACCAGTAACCAGTACGCTAAAGTTTTAAAAAAATAGAGGAGGAACGGTTATGAACAAACAAATACCATGTATTGATTGTAAGAAAATTTTTGTTTTTACAGACAAAGAACAAGTTCTCTTCACTTCCCGGCATTTTCCTGATCCAATTCGGTGCAAAAAATGCAGAAAGGCAATCAAAACAAGGCTGCTGGCTCATCGAGTAGAAGCGGCAGAAATAAAACCGTAGCGGTTATAATTAACGATGTTGAAAATAGGAAATACTCCCTGGCCATCCTTTTTAGGACGACTAGGGATTTTTATTTTTTTAAACCTATATGATATAAGCGTGGTTTACACAGTGCCGATATTACAGCACAACGGGCATAGCCCAGAAAGGAGCAACAAATGAATGCAACCCAGAAAGTGTGGACTTTATTTGAATCAAGTTCTACGGGAGTCGGAACGCCTTTAACCGTGACTCCAGACAAATGTGGCATGTCTATAGACATTCAAGTTTATGGAGATGCCGGAACGACCTTTGCCGGTAAATTTAAAGCAAAGGTGTTTGCCGACGGCGGATACGAAGAAATTTCGCTTCAAAACAAAAAAACAATGGCTTGGAGTCCTGATTTTACTGCATATGGAATTTATACCGTAAATCTAGGAGCGATCCTTCAGTTGGAGGTTGACATTGCCTCTATCTCGGTAGGAGAATTAATCGTAAAAGCAAAAATCTATAATTAGTGCAAATCCACAATTTTCGGTTTTTATGTGAAAATGCATTAAAATAAATTGGGCTTTGCCCAGAAAGGAGAAACTATGAGAAGAGCACTAGGAACAACCTCCACATCCGCTTATTACGGAGACAAAGGAAAAATTGCCTATGACCACAGCCAGGCGGCACACGCGCCCGCAGGCGCTCAGGCCAACGTTATACAGACTATAACATACAACGGAAGCCTACTAACCCCCGACGGAAGCAAGAACGTTTCGTTTACTGAACTTGCAGACGCAGATCTCATTGCGGCAATCGAAGGTCTTTCTTACGCGATTACGTATGAGTTAGATGGCGGAGTAAATGACGTCGGAAATCCTGCAACGTTTACTTATTCGGATTTGCCTATCACTTTGTTACCAGCTACGAAAAACTTGTATACTTTCAATGGTTGGTTTGCAGAAGTCGGATTGACAACTCCAGTAACAGGTTTTACAACGCTTGGAGCAAAAACTGTTTATGCCAAATTCACACTGATCTAAAAATAACTAAAAGGAGGCCTTTATAAAATGAGAAGAGCAATAGGAGAAACAGCAACATCCGCTTATCGCGGAGACAGAGGAAAAATTGCTTACGATCACAGCCAAGTGGCCCACGCTCCAGCAGGAGCCCAGGTCAACATCATAGAGCACGTAACTTTCAATGGAGCCGAAATCGCTCCCGTGGCAAAAAATATCACAATTCCGGGAATCGCAAATTCAGCTTTGGTTGCGGCGTTGGAGGGATTATCTTATACAATTACGTATAATTTGGACGGCGGAACAAACGGAGCTAATCCGGCT
>Ga0172381_10004851_pt1 | contig 13816 bp, 18 predicted proteins | sample Leawel6488metaG_FD_119754 | JGI IMG/M metagenome (GOLD analysis project Ga0172381, IMG submission 119754) | Leachate microbial communities from a municipal landfill in Southern Ontario, Canada - Leachate well 64-88 metaG | ecosystem: Engineered > Solid waste > Landfill > Unclassified | place... | reverse complement strand
GGTCACGGCGAGGCTCGGTCAATGGGTAGTGTATAAATTTTGCAACATTTAGACGCTTTTTAAAGCTATTTTATAGTAGTATTGTAAAAAAGGGAGCTAAAATAAAGATGAAAAAACCGGAAGCGGGTAAGACAAGTTGGCAAATTTTGCTTGAATCGCTACCGCGATACCCGTCGGACCCCCCGGGGTGGCTACGTATAGCGGAGTTTGCCGGGCGTTGTGGGTGCGCGCACAGCGTGGTAAACCATGATTTGATTATGGGGAAGATCCCGAAGCGGTATCTCGCTGCGGTCCCTGCGGAGACCTCGGGAAAGCTCCGCGTGAGCATCGACTGGAACAACGCGGGGTATGATTACGTGTTGCAGAAGCGGGATAGCGCTAGGCCTATTGATTTTTTCCCGAACCCCGAGAGGGTTTATAAGCCCGTCCCGGTCGCGGGCGTACCCACCCCGGTGCCGACGTTGCATGGGGGTGTCGGGGAGCCCCCTGTCGATGTGGGGATACTTGACCGCAACCTCCCGACGGACATCGCCGAAGCGAAGCTTAGGAACGAGCAGCTCAAGATATTCCAGAAGCAACAAGAGCTGAAAATTGCCGCGAACGAGTTGATCTCGGTTGAGGATGCGCAGTCGCAAGCGGCTGAGCACGCGGCGGAATTGCGGGGGAAGCTCTTGTGGTTCATCAACGACGTCGCGGCGCGGGTGGTAGGACGAGAGATACTTGAGGTCCAGGCGATTCTTCGGGACGGATTGGCGCACGCTCTTGAGGGCCTTGGTAGGGAGGGCGGCGAGTGACCGCGGGAAGGCCTAAAAAAAAGACTCTAGGCTTAGTAGATCTCCGGTCAACGGAAGACAAGCTCGCAGCTATCCGCGTGGTTTGGTACGCCGGTTTGAAGGTCGAAGCGCTTTTAGATTTAGACGATTGGGCGGATGCGGAGGTGTATCTGCCGAAGGAAACGAGCTCGGAGTGGGGTCCGTGGCGCACGTCGCGTTTTCCTTTTATCCGGAAAATTATGAAGGCCCTTTCCCCGCGGTCGAAAGCGAAAGAGGTCATCGTAATGAAAGGCGCGCAGTTGGCGATTACCTCGTTGGCGACGTGCTGGATACTGTACAAACCGGCATGCCATCCCGGGCCGATGATGTATCTGCAAAAGACGGATGACGCCGCGGCGAATTACAGTAACCAAAAGCTCGTAACATCTATTCGGGATTGTGAGGCTGTGTATCACACTCTGGGCGCGGGCCGTCCTGGGGGTTACGCCAGCCGATGGGATTTCAAGGCGTACCCGGGGGGGTACATAATGCTTAACGGCGCCAATTCCACCGCGACGTTGCGTGGCAGCTCTATTGGTGACGCGGTGGCGGACGAAGAGGATTCTTACGAACTCGATATCGGACACGAGGGTAGCCCGGTAGACCTCCTCAAAAAGCGAATGGTAAACTTCCCTAATAGGAAGCTGCTTCGGATATCTACGCCGGTGCTCAAAGAGCTATCGACTATCGAGCCCGCATGGGAGGTGGGTTCGCAGGAGCGATTTTATTTACCTTGTCCTCAATGCAATCCGGGGGGCAAGGACACAGGTTTCCTGTTCTGGTTGCGGTGGGATCATATCCAGTGGGGTGATGAGATCGACCCGATTACGGGGTACCCTGTAGAGGTTTGGGTCGAGTGTCCAAATTGTGCGGGGAAGATTGAAGAGGCAAAGCACAAGACATGGATGCTTGATCGCGGTGATTGGTTTTCAGAAAAGGCTGGGAAGGGTAGGGAGCGTGTAGGTGATGTGGAAAAACCGAGTTTTCATATTTCGTCTCTTTATTCTCCTTACGGTTTTTTCAGTTGGTCTGATGCGGTTCATGAGTGGTTCGATTACCTCGCGACGCGGGACACAGCGAAGCTTCAGGTGTTTATTAATCAGACGCTTGCGGAGACCTACCACCTCCAGGGGTCTGAAATTTCTTACGGGTATCTCGCCGCGCGGCGGGAGGCTTACGCGGGGAACCTTGGTGATTTCCGGTGCCCCGACGGCGTGCTCTGTCTTACCGCTGGGGCGGATGTCCAGGATGACCGTATAGAGGTTGAGGTGGTTGGTTGGGGACAGTTAGACGAGAATTGGAGCATAGATTACCAGGTGATCATGGGGGATACAGGGATTCTCGGGGACCGTTATTTGATGCTCCCGGACGGACGGCCGAGCGTTTGGCGGCTACTTGACGAATACCTGTTCACGCGTTTTCGGCACGAGTGCGGGGTAGAGATGGTTATCGAGATGGCCATGATCGACGCGGGGCACAAGACTGAAGAGGTGCACACCTTCTGCCGGCAGCGGGAGAGCCGCCGGATTTGGCCTATCAAAGGGGAAGCCGGTTGGGGTAAGGGGCTCTACCGGTCGGACCGCCGGAGGCATGAGAGGTTCGGCACGTGGCTTTTCCATTCGCATGTCGATGAGGTTAAGACGAAGGTATATTCCCAGCTCGTTATAGACCGGCCGGGTCCTGGTTTCTGCCATTTCCCGAAGTTGCCCCAGTACTCGGATAAATATTTTCAAGGGCTCACGTGCGAGCGGCGGAAAACGAAGATGTCCGCGGGGCGTATGGTGATGTATTGGGATACGCCGAGCGGTGCGAGGAACGAGCCGTTGGACTGCCGGGTGATGAACATCGTGGCAATCAACGCATACCCCGTCAACCTGGCCGCAAGGGCAGCGGCGGGTTTGTCGAAGGTGTTTGGCGAGCGACCGGTATCGGATGCGCGGCCACGTCGGCGCGTGGCGAGTAAGGGGATTTAAGATGTGTTTGGATATTTACCCGGTACATTGTAAATATGAACGAGCTTGTGAGGCCGGAAGATTTGAAGCCTCATCCATGGAACCCAAACAAACATCCGAAGGAACAAATTGACGCTCTTGTTGCGTTCATTCTGTCTTCTGGGTGGCGTCACTCGGCGGTAGTGTCGAAGCTCTCGGGCTGTCTTGTGGCGGGTCATGCGCGTAGACTTGCGGCTGAAATATTAGGCTGTAGGGTTCCCGTAGAGTACCAAGACTTCCCTACGGGGGCGTCGGAACAGTCATTTCTCTACGCGGATAACCGGTTGGCGGAACTTGCTTCCATGGATATGCGGCTGTTAAAAGTCGGTCTTAACGAGCTTCAGGGTTTGGGGGTGGACATATCTACTCTTGGATTCAAATCGTTGGAAGATTCTACCAAAGAAGTACCAATAAAGCAGCGGGAGGAGGGTATATATAATTTAAACGAGGGGGCGGTTTTTTCTTCGAGCAATTGTTGGGGGATACCGGACCTCCGGTTGGATATGTGCGCGTCGGCGGACCTTGCTCCGAGCTTTACCTGGTTGTTTCAAGGCCCTTTTGAGGGGGGACTTGTTCCGGTAAACATGGCTAAGATAGGGAAGGATTTCACGGGGGCGACGCTCGCTTTTTATAATTATGACGACAAGTTTGAATCTATCTGGGAAGACGCCCTTGGGTATATCCAACGTTTTGGTGATTGGAATTTCTCTTCGGTTATAGAGCCGGATTTTTCCACGTGGGTGGAAGACCCCTTCGTTGTGCAGCTTTGGGCACGTTATAAGAGCCAATGGGTGGCCCGTTATTGGCAAGAGGTGGGTATAAAAATCATCCCGTCTATATCGTGGGCAGGAGACCGTTCATCGGAGTTCCTTCTTGCGGGTGTCCCGAAGGGCGCTCCGGTGTTGTCAGTCCAGCTGAGAACTCTTCCGAACCCCGACTGGAAGGTTAAAAAAGTCCGATGGTTGAACGAAGTGTTAGAAAAAATCGAGCCGGAGAAGCTACTTCTCTACGGCGAAAACCATAGGGCCTGGTCGGAACATTTGCTTGTGCATGGTAAAACCGAGTATATTTGGTTAGAGGATTATTACAATGGCCGTAAACGGCTAACAGGAAGGAAGTAGAAAAATGGCAAAAGCGATTCCGTGGAAGAAAGCAAAAGGCGGCGCCCTCGGAGGGGCGGGGTCCCAGGTGAAGGGCAGTAAACGTGTCGGTGGTGGGGGTAAGAAGGCCTCCAAGAAAGTCGGTGGGGGTGGGGGTAAGTAGTGACCTTCGTACACCTTACCGAGGAGCAAGTCGCCTGGAGAGACGAGCTTCTTGAAACGCTCGGAGACGACCCGTACAACGGGGATGACCTGGCGGAATACCTTATCGAGAAGAAGCGGTGGGCGGATTCCGAACAGCAAGTTACGGCGCTCGGCTTGGTAATAAAGAGGGGGTCTTCGGTAATTGAAAACCCATTTATCAAGATTTCCCGTGACGCTTCCGCGCGTCTTTTAGAGGTCCGTAGGCGGTTTCCGTCCTTGTAGGCAAACGGAGAACACGATATCTCCCCCAGGTTTTCCGCTTACCAAAAACACTTGGGTAGGTGAGGCGGGATTAGCCTCCTTCCATATAGTGTAGAGCAGTTGGTATACCTGGTCCGTTCGGTTGATTGCGGAGCCGGCCGCCGCGAGGTAGCGAAGGAGGCCGGACGGCGTTTGTTTATTTTTTCCCGCCGTCTCTTCGATAATCTTCCAGAGGTCCTCAGTAAACCTTACGGTTTTCGTTACAGATAATTTATCCATACTTTTCTTGTAACACACTGGACACGGTTTTGCAATACACGATACAATTTGAACTATTACGCTATTACTGCGATTTTAGTAGGTAGAGGTTTTTTTGATTATTCTCTTTTCGGGAAAGGTTTATCCCTGTGACGCTCGAATCTCAAATAACCGAAACGACCACAAGGCGCGCGGCTTATGTAGCCGCCGAGGCCGCTATCCTCACGGGGCAGTCCTACTCGATAGGTAACAGGTCTCTCACGCGTGCGGACCTTGCCGAGGTGCGCGCGGCCATAAAGGACCTCACGGCCGAGCTTACCGCGCTAAACGGCGGGAACACTTTCCGTATTCACCGCGTGGTGCCGAGGGATAACTGTTAATGGTTACCGCTCGGCAGATATATTCGGTCGGCGGGGGTCCCGGGGTTTTCACTTCGATGACTGATTCCGGGTACGTTGTTCCCGGATCTCGGCGAAAGAGTATGAAGGGCATCACTGCTACGCAGAACAGCCCGGACGTCGATACGGTAGCGAAGCTGCAGGGCATGCGCGCGTTGAGTCGTGACCTATCGATGAATTCCGCGCTCGGCGTGGCTATACTCCGCCGGCACAAGATACACACTATTGGGTCAGGTCTCCAGGTCCAGTCGATGGTTGACCGAGATTTCCTCAAGCTTTCCTCCGATGAGGCGACGGAGGCCGAGCGGAATATCGAGCGGGAGTTTGACCTGTGGGCCGAATCGCCGAATGCCGATTTCGATAACGTGCATTGGTACGGAGACCTTCAAGCTCTCGCCTATTACAATATGCTGTTGTCCGGGGATTATTTTTTCATGCCGGTTTGGCGTACGGCGCCCGAAGCGGGTTTTCCGTACGAGATGTGTGTGAAGCTCATAGATGCTGACCTCGTGAGAGACCCGCTTATCACGTCACCCGTCGACGTCCAGGGAGGTGTCCGGCATAACGCGCGTGGTCAAGTGGACGGGTATTACGTTTGGAGCGGTTATGAGTACGAATGTAGTGTGTCCGGTGTTCTTAAAATACCGACGTGTACCTTCGTCCCGCTTTACGATTCTTCCGGTAGACAACAGATTTTCCATGTGTTTGACCCGGAGCGAATCGCCCAGAGGCGCGGTGTACCACTTCTCGCCCCCGTCGCTGACCCGCTAAAGCAGCTCACCCGGCTTTCCGATGCCGAGTTGATGAACGCCCTCGTGAGCAACTTTTTCACAGTGTTCGTGCGTGACCAGAGCGGTATGGGTGCAATGCTTGGCCCGTCTATGACGCCAGAGGAGACGGTGACCGGGGGAGGACGATATGGACCGGATCAGCAAGAGGTGGGGTCTCGCAACCCGGCTGACGGTAACGATCTGGAGATGGGTTCGGGTAACATTTTTTATCTTGATGACAAGAAGGACATCACGGTAGCCGAGCCCACGAAGACGGATTCCTCGTTTGCTTCCTTTTGGGACGCCCTCGCGACGCAAGTGTGTGCCGGGGCGAATATTCCGAAAGAGCAAGCCCTCATGCACTACACGACGAGCTATACGGCGGCCCGGGCGGCGGCGAACGACGTTTGGCGCTACCGGATGACCGCGCGTACTTTGCTCACGCGTAAAATGAACGTGCCTATTTACCTCGAATGGATGACGGAGGCAGCACTTAAAGGACGTTTATCGGTACCAGGCTTCTTCGACGATTACGGGTATCGCCGTGCTTGGTCGCGTTCCGCGTGGGTTGGCACGGGGCAAGGGTCGTTGAATCCTTCGGCGGATTCTACGGCGTCGCAGACGCTTCTTGACAACCACTTGACGACCCACGAAGAGGAGTTTCAGACCGGGTCCGGAGGTAGATGGGACGCGGCGATGGACAAGCTCGCCCGGGAGAAAGAGCACCTCAACCGGCTCGGTCTGAAGGATAAGGCGAGATGGGCTGTAGAGGTTGCGCAGGAGAAGGCCACCGGGGACGAACCTGAAGAGGAAGGGGTTCAACCCCTAAAAGAGGACAAGAATGCACCTGTCTAACCTCTACGCGGAAATCGCGCGGCACAAGTGGGCTATCACTCAAGAGGCTTATCACGCGATAGTTGCGCGTCTTGAGACAGGGGAGTTTTCGGCGGACGACCACCGTTATTTTCACGCGGTAGACCGGGAGCAGAAGCTCGCCGCGGTGAGTAATTTCGGAGTGCGTGTTGAAGGATCTAGGTATTCCAGTATCGACAAGAACGTCGGATACCTCATGATTGACGGTCCGATAATTCCGCGCGCGACGTGGTTCTCGGATGTGTCGGGTCTTACCTCTCTTGACGTGTTGACCAACGAGTTCAAAGCTTTCGAAGCAAACCCGTATATAGACTCGATTGTTATGCTCATAGACTCCCCCGGGGGCGTGATAACGGGGGTATCGGATTTCTCGAACCTCGTTCGCGCGTCGGGTAAGCGGGTCGTCGCGTGGGCGTGGATGGCCGCAAGCGCTGCTTACGACATCGCGGCGGCGGCTGGGGAGATAGTGGCGCCGAGTTCCGGCCTTGTCGGGTCTATTGGAACTGTTTTATCGCTTACCGACAGCAGCGAGGCGGACGCTAAGCGGGGCGTAAGAACTACCGAGATTTGGTCTACCCAATCCCCATATAAGCGGGTAGACGCAAAGACCCCCGAAGGGCGGGCGGTATATCAGCAAGTGGTGGACGACCTCGCCGACGAATTTATCGAGCGGGTAGCACTACACCGTGGGGTAAGTGTCGAGTCGGTGGTAGAGTCCTTCGGTCGGGGGTCTATCGTGGTAGCCGGCCGTGCGCTTGCCTCCGGCATGATCGACCGGGTTTCCGATTTCGAGAGTTTCCAACGGTCCTTACGGCCGGGATTTGTATCAACAATGTCGGCCTCGGCCGGCTCAACACTCACGGAGGTGGATGTCATGGCGACAGCCAACCAGGTGACGAAGAAAACGGCGGCCGAGTTGCGAGATGAACAACCGGACGCCGTGGGTGAGATTGTTGCCTCGGCTAAGGCCGAGGAGCGCAATCGAATTCAGGCCATCGAGGGGATATCGGCTCAGTTCGATAACTCCCTCCCGGCCGTGAAGGCGGCCGTGAAGGCGGCAATCGACGAGCGGAAGTATGCGGCTGACGCGACGGTCGAAAGCGTGGCGGTAGCCATGCTCGGCGTCGTGGCGAAGGCACAAGTTGCGGCGGTCGAGGAGATCGCGAAGCCGAGGCGCGAAGCCGCTACGGTAGCGGCCGAGGCGAGCAAGGCGACGCCGGCTCCGACGGGTGAAGCGGCGGAAGCGGCGGTCGTAATGGCCGAGACGAACCGGATTCTGAAGGCCATGGACCAGGTCCAAGGGAGGTCATCATGAGCGGCGATACTTCCGTGGCCTCGACGGTCACACGGGACAATCTTTTCAGTGGCCCGACGCCTACCCCGAAATTCGGGGCGGTGAATGTCGGGGCGAGTCAGACAATCGTCCGGGGTTCCGTTCTTGGGCTCATCACGGCGGGGGCCGTCACGTCTGCGGCTGTGGTTGGATCTGGGGCGGAGACTATCGGTTCTCTTGCGCTTGCGGCGGGCGGACCTGCGAAGCCCGGGGCTTGGCTGGCCACCTGTATCACGGCGGGCGCGGCGGGGCTTTTTGAGGTCACAGATCCGGATGGAAAAACCGTCGGGGTCGTAGCGACATCTGCGACTTTTACCGGGGGAGGAATCACCTTCGTAATTACCGACGCGGGAACAGACCCCGCGGTGGGGGATTATTTCGCCATCACGGTCGCGGCAGGAGCGGGGACCGCGCAGGTCCTCGACAAGGCGGCCACCAACGGAACGCAGAAGATCTACGGTATCGCTATGGAGCCACTCACGACGGCTGGCGGAGGGTCAGGTAGGATCGCGGTAGCGCTGCGCGGTTCGTTCGCGAGTCAGGCCGTCTCCTTTGCGTCCGGTACGGTTATCGCCGACGTGGCAGATGACGCGCGGCTGAAGGGGATTTACTTCGACACATCGTATGCCGCCGGCAACGCGGTAGGAGGCTGACATCATGACAATAGGAATAGATCCCATCAACCAGACTTCGGTTCGCGCGATGCAGCGGGCGGTAGAGATTCGCAAGAGCCCACTCACTTTTCTCACGGATCGGCTCGTGAAAGAGCGCGTGAATAGCGACAGCAAGTACATCGAAATCGATAAGATTTCGGGTAACCGGTTCGTCGCCCAGTACACGCCCCGCTACGGGGGGGCGCTGGCTATCGGTAAGGGTGGGTATGGGAATTTGATCCATATCGCTCCGTACGTAAAGCACGAGATTTCGTACGGGTCTAGCGACGTGGATGTTCGCGATGCCGGCGTAGATCCCTACTCCGGAATAAGCAATCTCGACCTGAAGAAGGCGCGGTGGATGTTGGAGTTGGACCAGAGGATCACGACGTTGGAGGAGCTCCAAGTCGCCCAGGCACTTCAAACGGGAAAGATAACCGTCCTCGGTGAGGGTGTATCGTATGAGGTGGATTTCCAGCAGGACGCGCTCCATCTACCCGTGCTGGCCACTACCGCTTGTTGGGATGCGCCCACGACAAACGACATCCTCGGGAATCTCGCGAGTTGGGCCGAGTTGCTCCGGAACGACGGGTTTGCCGAGCAAGAGCTCATCCTGTCGAAGCTTGCGGCCGGATATCTTCTCTCCGACACCAAAGTAAAGGCCGTCTTCGATATGATACGGTTCAATCCGGGGGAGATAAAGATGAGAGCCCTCAAGGACCAGCACGCGACATATCTTGGCCATATGTCCTGGGATGGGTTCGATCTCGACCTGTATTCCTACTACGGAACCTATGACTACCTGAACGGATCGGCGAAGGCCTCGGCGGCATACATGAATAGCTATTCAGCCATCATGCTCGGCGCGGGAATAGATGCACGTATGCACTACGGGAAGTTGGAAAACCTTGCCGCGCAAGCCCAGGGGTTCAAAGGTTCGCGGTTCTTGTCGAATTACATGAGCCTCGACGGCTCGCAGGGATTCCTCAAGATGGAATCGAGTCCGATGTTCGGACTCCACACGCCAGAGGGCGTGGTGTGCGCGACGGTTAAGAGCTAACCAAACGGGAGGTGTTTCGTGCTTGTGAGAGTAGTCAAGAATTGTGCCCTGGTTTACGGCGTGGATAAGGAGGGTAACCAACTTACGTTTACCCCCCAGTCCGCTCCGTTCGAGATGGAGGATCCCACCGCCCTGAAGTACGTAGACCTCAAAACGGTTGAAGCGGTTGGGGTGGAGGCTCCGGTAGTGCCCGGCAAACCTGTTGCCCGAAAGTCTGCGACGAAGGTCACGGACCAAGACGTGGAGAAGTTCTTGTCTCCGTCGGGCGACCAAGGGGGACCCCCCGTGGAAGTACTCGGGCAGCAGAAGAGACGGTAGGAGAAAGGTAAAGGGGTTATGGCCTCCTTCGTGTATCAATCGGGTTTGTCGGCGTTAATGAGCGGCCTTGTCGATGTGGTCAATACTCCCGTTTTGGCTATGCTCGTCGACACGACGTTGTACACGGCAAGCCAAGCTGACGATGCGTCGTTGGCGGATATACCGGAGGCCGCTTTGTTGGGTGAGTCGTTGATTGTTGGTAGGGCTCTGGTAGGGTCTGCCTTTCGTGCGGACCCTACCGTTTTTTCCGATATTCCGGAATCGGCGACAACCGCAGTCGGCGCGGTGATAATCGCCGTTGATGCTGAAACGTATGAAGGTTCGACCCTTCTGTATTATAGCGACGAGGCTCCCGAGATCCCTTTTCTTCCCGAGGGGGAAGCTATAACGATATCTTGGGGGGCCGTCGACCCAGGGACCGGGGACAGCGATGGTGTTGTCTTCGATTTATCTAATGGCAGTTAGTCTACACAGCCCGACGGCACACGTCCTAGCGACGGCGCGGGCGCCCCGTTCGGTAATGCTTAACGTGGCGAACGCCTTTCAGAGGGCTGTTTTTCGCGATGACCTCGAAGGGGTGTTTTTCAATTCGGCGGAGTTTGCTGTTTCGGCGAGTTACTATCACAGCTCAGCCGACATCACACAAATCTATCGGGTGCTTTTCGATGACCCCCACGCCTCGGTAAAGCTCGGCGAGGGGGAGTTTAACTCCCTCCGACCCCAGTTTCAAATCAGTGAAGCCGCCATGCGTCATCGCGTATTGAAGTCGGACCGCGTGACGATAAAGGGTAAGCGGTATCGGGTGGAGGATTACGCGTCGGACGGCGTGGGTGTAACCACAGTATATTTGAGGCAGGTGTAGAATGACTCGGCCGCTCACCCAACGAGGGCAGATACGCCACTACATCGCCGCGATGCTCCGCGAGGAGGTCCCCGGCGTGGGGGGCCGCGTCTTCACGAATAGGCCGAGCGTGCTCTTCAAGGAGGAGCTTCCTGCTATCTGCGTGGCGTATGGGGACGACCCTCGGACGGTATTGTCGGGGTCTGACTTCAAGGTTAAGGAGTACCGGTCGGACCAACAAATCAATATTGTAATCGCGATGGAGGCGACAACGGAAGGCGCCGAGAGTACCGAGGATGAGCTGGACTACTTCGGTCAGCAAGTCGAGAACGCGTTCAAGCGTGATTGGAGACTTGCTCGCCGTTTGGTAGGGTTTGACCCGTCGGGGCATACGACGGGACTTTCGCACGGACACCGTATTCTATCCGGCAGGACTTACGAGACCACCGATGGCGAGAAGCCCTTACTCGTTCGCGAGATACGCTTTGTAGTGCCTTACCAGCAAGCGAGTTACGTACCCGTTCGGTCGCCGTATTTTCGCGAAATGTATGTGGAGGTACTGACTTCGATTTATACGTCGGCACCGGTAACGATAGGGTACCACCTTGCAATAGATATCGATTTTGATACCCCCCAGGGCGGTGTCAGTCTTGGGACTATTCCCGCCGGGAAAACCGCGGCCTTTGTGGTCGTGATAGTTTCCGAGGCTTTTGATGGGGCCGCGTACGTGACTATAGGTGATACGCAGGACAACTCACGTTTATTTGGGTCGCCTGATGCTCTTCTTGACACGGAGAATATGTATATGACACCCCCACTTTACGAGTATGAAAGTGGATCGGAAATATTCCTTTATTTGTTTGGGTCGCCGACGGTAGGCGAGGCAAAAGCCGTGGTGTATTACCAATGACGGTAGCTTTTGATTTGATGGATTATCTGAAAGACAGCCAATGTCTTGACAAGATTTTTTCCGGTACGCCGTCCCCCCAAGGGGTATTGATTGGTACTATCCCGGCAGGGTCGGAGGTAGCCTTTGTGCTATGCGACGTCGTAAGTGTATTTGACGGGGGGGCCTATATAACCGTAGGGGATGTCGTGGCCGAAGGCCGTTTGATGGCCTCGGCGGATGCGTGTTTGACCGCGGTAAACGGGTATTTGGCCTCTCCGAATGTTGTCTACAACTCAGACACGGACCTTTATGTTTTTGTGCAAGGAACCCCGGCGCGCGGCGTGGGTCGCATTCGCGTCTTTTACTATTAGAGGAGTACAGCTCATGGCATCGGGAGACGTTTTCGGTAAGCTTAAAGGGACCACGACAGCGACGTTTCAGGTGGGGAACGCCACCGGCGCGAACATAAAAGCCGTATCAGGGGCGCTGGAAATCCGTAATGCGGCTGACAACGCCTATGAAACGTTGCGGGCGGATAAGATCATAGCGAGCGGAGCGGCGGCGGGAGATATTCCGACGCTCTTCGACCTACAGAGCCGCAACCCGGTAATCGGGTTTTCGTTTTCAGGAGGTACCCCGCCGAGTCCCGGGGCGAATACGGGTAAGTACGGTATTTGCCACACGACGGGGGGAGGGTACACCCTCGGGAACGTGGTCTATGACCCGGGGTCGGTGGCGCTCGTAGCTATTCCGGCGGAGGTGTGCCGCAACCTCACGACAGAGGTATCCGTATCGGGAACGTTGTCTATGATCCAGTTCGGGAATTACGCCTTGCAGTCCGGAGCGTGGACGCTGGCCGGTGACGGCACCTCGTCGTCCTCCGGTATGGTTCTCGGAATCAAAGTGCCGTTCACCCACGCAGATGCGAATGCGTACGTAGAGAGCACGACATCGATTCCGAACGGGGCTTCGGTGATCAACGTGCGGTCGGTAATTACGGAGGCGTTCGACAATCCGCCGGTAATCACGGCGGCAGTGCAAGGGTCTTCGCCCGTGGCTATCGTCGCGGGGGGAGATATCGCGGAGGAAACTATCGGGGAATACCACAACCCGCAGACCTTGGTAATCGGAGCGACGGGCGCCGGAAAAGTCCGAGTGTCGATATCGGCTACCTCGCCCACGACAGGTGAGGGGTATGTCATCGTGGAGTACGTGACCCCGCTGGCGTAGGAGATTCATGACCGTAACGCAGAAAATACAAGGCATTGCTTCTCTTGACCAGGTGGTAGTCGCGCCGAGCTTGGCCGCCGACCATTCTTGGTCCGGAGAGGCCGTCCGTAAGACGGTGGATGTCAACGCCGTCGGACTTTACGCGCTATTGTTTATTGCGGCGGATGGCAATCTCGAAGTGGCGGATGCCGATGCGGCAGCGACTATTCCGTGTAGGTATCTAGCCCTAGAAGCGGGGACCGGTGCGGGTAAACTCGTGCTTCGAAGAGGCTACGTAAGGGACGACACATGGACTTGGACACCTGGCGGAACGCTCTATGTATCTGATGGGGGGGTGTTGACGCAAACCCCACCAGGTACCGGTAAACAGGTTCAACCGGTTGGTTGGGCAGAAACGGCAGATGTAGCATATTTTAGACCGTCACTTGTATTTTGGGAGATGGCATAGTCATGGTAGCGTCAACCCTGACAATGCCGGAGAGCTGATCGTAGATGGCTGGATTTAAAATAGCGGTAACGGTAGCGGAGGGGGATTTAACCTTTACGTTACCGCTATACAATAGAGGCACATTTAATTGTGTCGTCTATTGGGGGGATACAACCAATAGTACTATTACCGCTTACGATGACGCTGACCGAGTTCACACCTATCCTAGTACCGGTACGTACGAAATTGAAATAACCGGAGCCTGCCCGGCCTGGTCTTTCAATAACGGTGGCGACAGACTGAAATTAACCGACATTGTATACTGGGGTGATTCCGGCGATTTTGGTGGGTTCAGTTATTTAGCTGGAGGTTTCTTTGGGTGTTCGAATCTAGCGTCATTCGGTACTGGATCATTAGGGGATCGGTGCACGTTGGTTACTGATTTCTCTTATACTTTT
>Ga0172381_10004850_pt1 | contig 13816 bp, 16 predicted proteins | sample Leawel6488metaG_FD_119754 | JGI IMG/M metagenome (GOLD analysis project Ga0172381, IMG submission 119754) | Leachate microbial communities from a municipal landfill in Southern Ontario, Canada - Leachate well 64-88 metaG | ecosystem: Engineered > Solid waste > Landfill > Unclassified | place... | reverse complement strand
TTTGGTAATCGTGATGATTTTAGCCCTTTTAAGCATTGGCGCCGCCTTTGGCGCTAGAAGAGCTGAACGTTTCAATGGCTTTGATCGTCAGGACGGTTTTGGTTGCCGATTTCAAAACGACTGGCAAAACAATGAGGGCCGGAACGGACGTCAGTTTAATATGATGCGCGTTAATCCAGGGGGCCAAGTTATAGAAGAAAATTCGCCGATTAGTGTTCCTCCGGCTCCTAGTCAGATTACTCCGACTGGAACCTCGACTCCTAATCTCCAATAAAATAAAATTTAATCGATCTTTATAATAAACTAAAAAGTCCGCTCGAGCGGACTTTTTAGGTAGGCGGCAGTTTGAAAAGATAAAAGTTTCTGTTAAAATATCAGTAGTTTTAAAAGTATGATTAAATTGAAGCCGCGCTTAAAATTAGTAATTATCATAGTCGTTGTCAGCGGCCTTTTAATTTTGAGTTTTTACCTGGCGGATAGATTGGTTGCCAAAAAATATAAACCGGAAATTAATCCCGTGACCAGTAGTGACTTAAATGTTTATAATCAAGCGGCTCCCGATGAAGCACCGAGTACTAGCACCAATTCTAGCTCTAGCCCTAGCTCTAGCTCTAAAGTAATCACAAATCCAGTAGTTAATTTTAAAGGTTTCTCCGAAACTATTCCGATCTTTATGTACCATTATGTTGAGGTGCCGCCCGCGACGACTACCATGAAAGGTTTATATTTAGATCCATTAATTTTTGATGACCAACTGCAAGAGCTTAAAAAAAATAATTATCAGACCCTATTTGTTTCGGAGGCCGCGACTAGTTTGCGTACCGAGAAGAAATTGTCCACTAAAAATATCGTTTTAACTTTTGATGACGGCTATGAAGACTTTTATTCGGTAGTTTGGCCGCTTCTTAAAAAATATAATTATAAAGCTACTCTTTACGTGATAATTAATAAATTAGGCGCTAAGGGATATATAACGCGCGATCAGCTCAAAGAGCTCGCAGCTAGCGGTTTGGTCGAAATCGGTTCGCATACTTTTAACCATCCGGACTTGCGAAATTTAAAAAAGAAAGATGCTCAGTTTGAAATTCAAGCGAGTAAAAAAATATTAGAGCAAATTTCTGGGCAACCGGTTCTAACCTTTGCTTATCCCTTTGGCTATTATAAATTTGATTTTTTTGAAATGATGACTAAAACCGGTTATACAGCCGCGGTTTCGGTTCAACCCGGATCAAAGCAGGGAGGAGAGAATATTTGGTTTTTGCGCCGTTTGCGTCCGGGTGAGCGTCAAGGAGAGGTTTTTGTTAAATGGCTTAACGAATGGGATAGGGCAAACTATTAAATTAAATCATAAATTACGTAAGAAATAAAAAACGGGCTTGTTAAGCCCGTTTTGGCCAGAAAAAGCAGAGAGCAGCGACGAGTAGAAATAATCCAGAGGCTAACCAAGCGATTTTAATCGAATAGGCATTAGCAATAAATCCACTCATAAGTAGGCCGATGAGACTGCCGATTTTAGTAATCATCGAATCAAGCGATAAGACAGTCGCCCTTGTTTCTGACAGCAGATGATCATTAAAGAAACTTTGCTTTAAAGGTTTGAAAGCACCGCGGCTAAGTTCGTGCAGGAGGAAAAACCCCATGGTCGTTATTAGTCCACTAATTTGGGTTATGGCAATTATAACCAAAGCCGTCATAATATGCGTAAGAGCTAAAGATTTTTTTTCGTCTTTAACTAAACGTTGACTGTATTTAGATAAATGTCCGCCCCAAGCCTGAGTTAAAGCAATACCGATAAATACCCAGCCAAGATACTTTGTTTCCAAATTATATTGTTTTTGGAAAACAATTGTCCATTGCATATTTAAAGCTTGAACCGCTAGCGCTAAGACGGCGCCAAGAACCATAAAGCTTACCAAATTGCGGTTGCTGAATCCGTGGCGCCAAGCAATTCTAATTTGTTCTCCTAGGCCGACTTTAACTTTAAGAGTTTGGCAGCTTTTATATGGCTCTTTTAGACTTAAAGAATAGAGACCGATGAAAAAAGAAAGAGTTGCGCCCATGAGCCAAGGCCAAGCTAAATTTGAATTGCCGACATAAGATCCAACTAAGCTCCCGATAATCGCCCCGGTTGAGCTCCAATAAGTTTCCCGGCGAAATAGTTTTTCTTTAAGACTGGTTAAGCCTTGAGCCTGCAAAGAATCAACTAGCCAAGCCTCTAAAGCCCCGGAAGAAAAAGTTTTTCCTAATCCGATAATTACTTCAGCGGCGATAAATAGCCAGAAGTTATCGGAAATGAAATAAACTAGTAACCCAAGGGTCATCAAAAAACAGCTGAGAGTAATCGAGCGATGACGGCCGAATTTATCAGCAAATGATCCGGTAGGTAGCTCCATTAAAATAATGGTTGCCATAAAGAAAGCGTTAATCACGTTTATTTGCCAGAGGTTCATGGCTCTATTCACCAAGAAGGGAATATAGGTCGCAAACGAAAAAGAAGCCGCGAGCATGATTAAAAAGGACAAGATTAAGTAGTTGTTCACCACAGAAATGCACGGTAATTTTTTTAAAGTTTTCATAGGTTTTCTCCTTCCTAGTTTTAGTGTTTTGTTTAAAAAAATCCCGGCGGTCTCTCCGTCGGGATTTTAACTACTTTTTATTATTGGTTTATTTTATAGGTATTACTCCATAAATATTAAACAGAAAAAATAATAAACAAATAGTAGAAATCCCGATTTTCGGATCGACTAAGCGAATAAAAGCAAAAGTACCGCAGTAGTTAGCTGTGGTCTTTTTTGTCATAGATTTCTGCCAATGTTTATTATTCATATTTTTTCCATTCATCTAATAATACGGAAAAATTTAAAAAACGTTACAGTTTTTCTGGTTTTTTCTTGTTTTTTTGTCTAATTTATGATAAAATATCACTAGATTAAATAATTTATTAAAAATGCTAATTTTAGCAAGTATTAGCTAAATGTTAGCATAAAATAAGAAAAAATTATGAAAAAAACTCTAATTATTATTCTGGCCGTCGTAATTTTAATCGTTGGTTGGTTCTGGATTTCTTACAACAAACTTGTAACCGCCAATGAATTAGTTGATAATCAATGGGCGCAAGTCGAAGTTCAATATCAAAGACGTTTTGATTTAATTCCGAACTTGGTAAGTTCAGTTCAGGGCGCGATGGGCCAGGAGCAAAAAGTTTTTGGTGATTTAGCAGCCGCAAGAGCTAGTTATAGCGGCGCAAGCACGGTTAATGCTAAAGCCGAGGCGGCTACCCAAGTTGAAGGCGCTCTAAGCCGGTTGCTTGTTATTATGGAAAATTATCCTCAATTAAAATCAATCGACACAGTCCAAACTTTAATGGCTCAACTTGAAGGCACAGAAAATCGCGTGAGCGTTGAACGCAATCGCTTTAATGAGGAGGTAAGAACCTTTAATGTTCTCACTAAGCGTTTCCCGATGAATTTAATGGCTTCTATGTTTAATTATTCCGAGAAAGCTTATTTTCAAGTAGCTCCCGGGACAGAGGTTTCCCCTAAGGTTGATTTACAGATAAATAAATAAGCAAAACTAAGTAATCTTAATTTTCATGCGGCGACGATTTCTCTTTATTATTTTTAGTTTTTTAGTTCTCTTATCGGTCGGTTTTTCTGCCCGGGCCTATTCTAACCCGGGGAAACCGACCGGTTTTGTTAATGATTATGCGAATTTACTCAAGACTCAGGAAATTTCCGACTTAAACACTAAATTAACGCAGTTCAGCCAAGAGACAAGCAATGAAATTTCTGTCGTCGTTATTAAAAGTCTGGAAGGAGATACGATTGAAAATTTTGCGAATAAATTATTTACGGATTGGGGAATCGGCAAAGACAAAAAAGATAATGGCGTCCTGCTCCTTGTCGCTTTAAACGATCGCCAGATGCGAATTGAAGTTGGTTACGGGCTTGAGGGCGCGCTACCGGACGCAACCAGCTATCAAATAGTTACCAAAACTCTCCGGCCTGCTTTTCAGGCTAATAATTATTATGAAGGGATAAATCAAGCGGTTGATCAAATAATTTTAGCGACCAAGGGCGAGTATCAAGCCGATCCGACTAGTACTAGCAATTTTAAGCTTCCGCATTTAAATTTTGATGCGATTTTTTTCTTAATTATCGTTATTTTTTCTTTGCTTAACGCCCTTTGGCGCCATCTAGCGAAAAGTCGTTCCTGGTGGGAAGGCGGAGTCGCCGGTTTGATTATCGGTCTTATCGTAGCCATAATATTTTTTAGAACTCTCATTTATTTAATTATTATTCCGTTTGGACTGCTTATTTTTGGCTTTATTCTTGATTATTTAGTTTCTCGTGTTTTGCCAAAACCGAAACCACCGCGCAAAGGTGGTGGCGGTTTTTGGATTTTTCCCGGCGGCTTCGGTGGCGGTTCTTCGGGCGGTGGTGGCGGCGGGTTTGGCGGCTTCGGTGGCGGTTCTTCGGGCGGTGGTGGCTCAAGTGGCTCCTGGTAAATATTAATATTTATGTTAGATATTACTTTGGTTGCGATTGGGAAAATAAAAGATAAGTCATACTCTGCCTTGGTTTTAGAGTATTTAAAAAGGATAAAGCCCTATGCCCGGCTGAAGATAATTGAGCTTGAGGCCGTTCCGTTTTCTGAAAAACTGCGCGACAAGGCAAAAGATTTTGAAGGTGAAAAAATCGTCAATTTTTTAAATAAGAGCAAGGAAGCGGTCGTTTATTTGCTCGCGGAAAGAGGCGAATCTTTTAACTCTTTAAAATTAGCTAATTGGCTCGAGAAAAAATCTCCTTTAGTTTTAATCTTAGGCGGCGCGCTTGGTTTTAGCGATGCTTTATATAAAAAATATCCCGCGCTCTCTTTATCTCCTTTAACTTTTCCTCATGAGTTGGCGCGGGTTATCTTATTGGAACAGATTTATCGAGCGGCGACAATTTTACAACAGAAAAATTATCATTATTAATATGAAAAAAATAAACAAGGCGAGTAAAATTAATTTTTCGGTAGAATGGCGAAAAAATCGTTTAATTTTATGGCTTTTTATTTTTATAATTTTTGTTTTTGCTTTTTCTTTGCTGTGGACAAAACTAATGATTTTTGAGGCTCTCAGGCAGAATCTTGTAGCCGAAGTCGGCTTGAAAGTTGAAAACGAAGAGGGCCAGACGATAAAAATAACCAATCAAATTCCTCAAGAATCAGAAGTTTTAACTTTAAATGAAGCCCAGAAGAATTTTGATGAATTAAATTTTTTAATAAGTCCCAGTGGTGAGTCAATCGCCTATGTTTTTAGTGATGAGCGGTTTAATAAAAAAGCGGTTTCTTTAAACGGTCAGTCGGGCGCATCTTATGACGATATTACTTTTTTGAAATTTAGTCCTAGCGGCCAGCGTTTTGCCTATGGCGCTAAAGTTAATGGCAAGGCGATAGTCGTTTTGGACGGCCAGGAAGGGAAAGCTTATGATTGGATTTTTGAACCTCATTTCTTTTCGTCGGATAATCAATATTTCATCTATAAGGCGCGGGATAGCCGGGGAGATATTCTAGTTTTTAATGAATGGGAAAGCCAGCCTTACGATCGAATTTATGGAATGACGGTTAATAATAGTAAAACAAAATTGACTTTTTATGCTCGCCGAGGAGACAAAATTTGGCAAGGAGTTGTAGATTTGAATAAACCACTAGAATAAAGAATTAAATAAGAAAAATATGTCTAATCTAATAAAAATAACAAAAGAATTAAAAAGTTTAGCTAATAAACCCCAGGCTGTCGTTTTGCAGCGCTTTTTTAAGACCGGTAAAGGGCAGTATGGCGAAGGAGACATCTTTTTGGGCATAAAAGTACCTTTAACGCGTAAAATCGCTTTAAAGTATCTTTCTTTGGACTTTAAAGATATTTCTAGTCTTCTGAAAAGTAAAATTCATGAGTTCCGCTTAGCTGCGCTTTTTATCCTTGTGGCTCAGTATCAAAAAACAGAGGATAGAAAGGTTAAGGCTAAAATCGTTAGTTTTTATTTACGCAATACCAAATACATTAATAATTGGGATTTAGTTGACTTATCGGTTGCGAAAATATTGGGTGATTACCTTATTTTAGAGGAAAAGAAAATAAAGATTTTAAGTACCCTAGCAAAATCAAAAAATCTTTGGGAGAGACGCATGGCCATGGTTGCAACTTATGCTTTTATTCAAAAAGGACGGGCCGAAGAAGCTCTTGATTTAGCCAAAAAACTTCTGCACGACAATCATGACTTGATACATAAGGCGGTTGGCTGGATGCTTCGAGAGGTCGGCAAACGGACGGATAAGAAGAAACTGAAATCTTTTTTAGATGAACATATTAAAAATATGCCCAGAACCGCTCTTCGCTATGCCATTGAGCGTTTAAGCGCGGTAGAAAGAGAATATTATCTAAATAAAAAATAATCGCTCGTTGAAACGAGCCCCATTAATTATATGATTAAATACGAAGTGAGAAACGGATTGTCTAAGGATGAGCGCGCGGCGAGTCGGGAGCTCGCCAATGTTTTTCATAAATTTCGGGAAATTGTTTTAAATAATAAAAATTACGAGCTAGGCACCGCCCGTCAATTATTAGAGAAATTGAGCGAAGAGGAAGCGAAGAAAATTTTTGAGATGTTTAATTATCAAGAAGGATCATTAACTGGCGAACTAGAGATAGAGTATATTAAATTAGTTTACTCACCCGCTAGCTTAGCGGCCAAGATAGCCGAAGGAAAAACTTTTTATGAAGCTTTGTCGGCGATTGCCTGGGAGATAAAGAATGCGCACCTAGAATTAGATCCCGCCCTTGTCCAGGAGCAAGTTAAAATGAGCCAAAAAGAACTGGAATAAATTGTTGTTTTTTAAAAAAGTGTTATAATAAAATAATAATTAATTTTAATTAAATATATGTTAGATATGAAGAATTCGGAATGTGCTTGCGCTCATTCTTGGAAATCGCCTCGGGTTATTATTATGATTGTTGGGATGCTGCTTCTCGCGGGTATTATTACGGTCGCTATCCTGCGTGATCGGATTATTAATCAGCAATTTCGTTCCGTTACGGTCACTGGTCAGGGGAAGGTGGCTTATAATCCGGACATCGCTATTGTCACTTTAGGCGTTCAAATTGATAAGCTCGCCAAGCCAGAAGAAGCCTTGAGCCAATTAAATAATAAAGTTAGTAGTATCGTTAAAGCGGTTAAAGCGCTTGGTATTACTGAGGAAAATATTCAAACACAAAATTATTCGCTTTATCCCCAATACGACTATAAAGATAATATTTCTGTCGTTTCCGGTTACAACGCTAATCAACAGATAGTTATTAAAGTAGTTGATTATGACAAAAGTCCGAACAAATTAAGTACGGTTATTGCTGAAGCCTCAAAAGCGGGCGCTAACCAAGTTAATAATCTAGCCTTTGATGCTTCGAATATGAATGATTTGAAGCAAACAGCGCGCATTGAGGCGATAAGCGATGCTAAGAGTAAAAGTGATGCCCTAGCCGCCGCGGCTGGCGTCCAGTTAGAAGACATTACGGGCTGGTATGAGAATTTGATTAATCCTTTGCCTGTTTATGCAACTGATTATGGTAAGGGTGGCATGGGGGCTGGCGGCGCTGTTTCGAACCCGGTCATTGGTGCGGGCGGCCGAGAAGTTATTATTGAGATTGGAGTAACATATAATATTAAATAATCACTATGAATGGAAACGGAAATTCAGATTCAAACCGTAATGGCCTGAACGGTCAAACAGTTTTAATCGTTAATACAACCAAAAAGTTTTTTATTAAAAAAGCTAAAGGTTTTGGAGTTAAAATCATTACGATAGGCAAAGAGAATAGTTCTCTTACTCCGTACGTTGATTTTCACATCACAGCTGATACCTCTAACCATCCTGAAGCTTTCGCCGCTCTCGATAAATTCACCAAAGAACATCCCGAGATAAAATTAGATGGTGTTTTGACTTTTTGGGAGGATGATGTGCTTTTAACATCAAAAATATCTGATCGCTATAAATTAATCGGTACACCCTATAAAGTAGCTAATCGTGTTCGCAATAAATACTTATTCCGTGAATTTTGTGCAGCTAATAATTTACCGACCATTCAGTATAAAGAACTTAAAAGCTCTAAAGATTTAGAGGAGGTAATTAAAACCTTTAACTTTCCCTTGGTAGTCAAACCGGCCTATGGAGCGGCGAGTGCCTTTGTTATGAAAGTGGACAATGAGGAGGAATTAAAGGAGAGTTATAATTATATTAAAAAAGAAATGTCGCCCAAGGTTGAATCGGCTTTAAATGATGGCCTGGAAGTATTTATTGAAGAGTATATCGACGGCGACGAAGTTGATTTAGATATTTTAGTACAAAATGGAAAAATTAAATTTTGTGCTATCTCTGATAATGGTAAGACAAAGGAGCCGTTTTTTATCGAAACAATTCGCATGACGCCGTCTAACTTGCCGGTCAAAAGCCAAATGGAGTTGATTGCACTCGCCGATGAAGCTTTAGAAAAATTAGGAATTTTAAACGGTTGTATCCATTTTGAAGCGAAATCAACTCACGACGGACCGATGCCTCTAGAAATTAACTTGCGCTTGGGAGGTGACGAGATTTATCCGAGTATTAAGGCCGCCTGGAAGGTTGATTTAATTGAAAGCGCTCTTAAAATCGCTTGTGGTGTTTATTTGCCTAAATGGGAGCCATTAGCTAATCCCTTTAAATATTTATGCGCGGAGACATTTTCTTCTGATCATTCTGGTATTTTAGTTAATCTAGATATAGCTGAAGATTTGAAGAAAAAGCCTTACGTTGAAGAATTCCAGTTTGATAAGCGTATTGGCGACTCGGTTTTATCTCCCCCTGATGGTTATGAGCTTTTAGGTTGGTTGCTTGTCTCCGGAGTTAATCCGCTCGACGCCCAGGATAATTTACATGAGGCTGAAAAAGAAATTTATTATGAAGTCGCTAAATTCCATCCTGCGTCCTCGATCGGCAAGACTGCTCGTCGAACCCCATTTTCCGCTTCAGTTATTAATCGGGAAATTTTAAAACGCGGCTCAAAGATTGAAAAAATTCGTCGCATGGCGATTTCTAACCAGCGCAATCTTCATATTGGTATTGCCTGTAATCTTTATGATGAGAGCGCGGCTGATCAAGAAACTTTAATCGAGAATGACTTAACTATTATTGGTAAGGATATTGATAAGACGCTTCGAGAAAGAGGTTATAAAGTAAGTTTCTATGATTTTAATGATTTGCCTAAGGCGTTTAATGATTTAAAAAACAGCGACGTTGATTTAGTCTTTAATGTTTGTGAACGCATTAATAATTCAAGTCTACTTGAGCCGCACGCTGCTTCTATTTTCGATACTTTGCAGATTCCTTATACCGGCTCAAATCCGTTTACCCTTGGTTTATGCATTGATAAAATTCGGGTAAAAAAATTACTAAGTTATCATAAGATACCGACCCCGGAATGGGATTATGTCTATACGCTTAACGATAATGTTCGTGAAGATTTGCGCTACCCCTTGATTGTCAAACCAGCGAATACGGATAATTCAATCGGTATTACTAATGAGTCGGTCGTACGCGATAAAGAGGAGCTATATCGCCAATTAGAAGTCGTTATTAAAGATATTGGCCGCCCAGCCTTAATTGAGGAGTATATTGATGGAGATGAGTATGACGTGCCGATAATAGGTATGGATAAAGATGATTTGCGTATTTTGCCGCTTTCGCGCTCTATTTTTGATGAATTACCGACCGATGTTTGGCATATTTATCCGTTTGAGGCGAAATATACCGAGGAGTCGGTTTATGACAAAATTATTGTTCAGCGTCCGCCAAAAAATATTAGCAAGAAACTGGAAACTTTGCTCGGCGAAATTGCGCTGGATACTTATAAAATTTTAGATTGCCATGACTATGGCCGCATTGAAATTAGGGTTGATAAGAATAATAATCCTTATGTTTTAGAACTAAACCCTAACCCCTCGCTTGATAATGGCGGTTTCTTCACCGAGTCGGCGGAAATGATTGGCATGGATTATGGTGATTTTTTGGAAGAAATAATTCGACTCGCTATTAAGCGTTATAAGGATAATCCGCCGTATTATCATTTGCAACCGAATATCATGTAAATTATTATATGATTGACATTCGCGTAGTTACAGACCTGAAAATGGCGGAAACTTTGTGGCGGGAAATTTCTCCGCGCCGCGTAATTTTTGATGATTGGGACTTTCGGTACGGCTTTTATAAATATGAGCCGTACCCTTTATATTTTAAGGCCGCTTATGAGGTTTCGCCGAATAGCACTGGACAGGTCAAGGAGGAATTAGTCGCTCTTATGCCTTTAGTTGATTATGATGATTATGGCCACGGTTTTATCGCTGAAGAGCCTTGCGAAGAAAATCGGGTGTTTATTAAACCAGGACGGGAAGATGTTATAAAATTAATGTACGAAAGCGTGAGCCAGGAAAAAATTCAATTTTATGATATCTCCGGCGAAGATGAGTTTACGGTTAAATTGCCCATAGAAGATTATAAGTATGTTCTGCCCTTGGCTGGTTTTAAAAACTTTGCTGATTTTATGGGTTTGCGACTTTCCCCAAAAAGACGCCATAGTTTAGAGAAAGAGCTAACTGCTATAGATAAATTAAAGCTAGAAATAGTTCTTAATGATTGGACTGACTTGGATAATTTATTTAAACTTAATGTTGATAGTTTTGCCGGTGAATCATATTTAAGCAAAGAAAACGAACGAAAGCCGTGGCGAGAATTGATTAAATTACCGCTTGATTGGCGCTTGGTTAGCTTGCGTCTGGATGGCCGGACGATTGCGGTTTCGTTTAGTGTTTTATATAATGGGTATTATCACTATCTTATCACCGGAGTTGATTTTCAAAATTATCCGGGGCTAGGGAAGTATTTAAATAAAATTAATATCGAGGAGGCAATTAAGGCCAGCGCTAATTACTTTGACGCCGGACTAGGCGATTGTGGCTGGAAAAATCTTTGGCATTTTGATGCCATTGCGCAATATGAATATGTAAATTTTTAAATTATGTTTTTATTACCAAAGGATTCTTATCAAATTAAAAAAACTAAAAAGAAGGGGCGCGGCGTTTTTGCGCTTAAGCATATTCCGGCGGGTACCCTGATCGGTGATTATATCGGTCGGGTCGTAAATGATAAAGAAGCTCAAGAGCTTGAAGAAAAGTACGGCCAAGGTTGCTATTCTTTTGAGTATGTCGGTGAGGACGTTTCGCTTTTTCCAGTTGATTTAAAGGCGGTTGGTGTTCATTTAATTAACCATTCTTGCGCCGGCAATTGCAGTGTCTCTGATCATGGCGGCCATAATATTTTCTTTGCCTTGCGTCATATTTTCCCGGGCGAAGAGATTACTTTTGACTATGAATTCGATCCAGAATCTGATGGTAGCGTTAGCTATTGTTTCTGTGATTCTCCTTTTTGTCGGGGCACGATGTATGCGCGCTTTGATAAACCGAGTTTAAAAAAGAAGGCGAAAAAAAGCCAGCCGAAAAAAACTAAGGAGCCGAAGTATCACGTTCATAAAGTCGGAGAAATTTTATTGCCGCTTGCCAAATATCCAAAGGCGATAAAGGATAATCATACGAAGTATAATATTTTTTCTAATTTAAAAGTTTCTCCTTTTATTATTCCGAGCAAGAAGTTACCCCCGATAAAAGAATTGCGCGAGATGATGCGCTTAACTGGGAGACGTTTGAAATTTTCCGAGTTAAATTTGACTATTTTGGCTGTCGTTGACGACCATTTGGTGGCCGAACGCTAAAACCCCTTTGTTTATTGGCATATTTTTTTAGGTGTGCTATAATAAGCGTATAAACATTGGTTATTTAAAAGGGGTCGATTAAAAACCCAATAAATACGAAAGAAACGTTAACTAAATTATTAATTAATTTTAATAACAATCATTTATAATGGACATTATCATTAATCCCTTAAAACCGGTTTATTGATAAGCCCCATGCTAAAATTATGTCAAAAATGACAAAATCACAGATGATTGCTAATTTATCCGAAGAGACTGGCTTAAGCAAAAAAGACACAGCTGGTTTCATGGAAAAGTTGGCAGACGTCGTTTACAAAGAAGTAAAGAAGACTGGTGAATGCATTGTTCCTGGTTTTGGTAAGTTGGTAAAAGTTAAGAGAAAGGCAAGAGATGGCCGCAACCCAGCGACTGGCGCAACTATAAAAATCCCGGCTAAAACCGTAGTTAAATTCCGCTTAGCCAAGGCGGTTAAAGACACCGTTCTATAGTTTTAAGAGTACATTGGTTTCTCAAATACAAAAGCCATCCCGTCGGAATCCGGGATGGTTTTTATTTACAAAAAAACCGACCCCTATGAGATCGGCTTTTTTGATTAACACTTTCGCTCTCCACTTATATAAAAATGGTCTAAGCTTGCCACTGACTAACGTATTGGCCCAGGCCAAATTCTTTCAATTTATTATTTAACTTGGTATTTTTATGAAGGAAAACAAGCAAGGAACCAAGTTCAATGTGGTATCTATTTTTAACAATCTTATAACGTAAATTAGGGTCTGATTTAATAGCTCGTCTTATGGTTTTCCCCTGAACGCCACCTAAATCGGCCGCTTCAGATACTGAGACCCAAATCGGATATTTAACTTCCTTAGTTGGAAAATTAATTGTATTTTCCATTTTTTAAGTATTTAAGTCTAAAATATTGTAGACTTAAATATATAAATAAGCTAATAAAAAATAAAAATTATATTTAAGTCTATAATAATATAGACTTAAGTATAAATATTTTAACGCATATTGTCAAATATTTCTCGATAATAACTTTTTTTTCTTGTTAATATATTTTAAGTCCATTACTGACTAGACTTAAGTCATATTATTTTAATCCTTTTATAAAAAAAGTCAACAGAGAATAAATAGGTCTATTAGGGATGTCCTTTTCTGGTCTAACTTGAAGATCTTTTGGCTAACTATTTATTAACTATTTTTTCGCTAATAATTTCCGATTTATCTTGCATATAAAGGCGTACTATGATAAGATAAATTCAAGAATTAAGAAGAATAATTTAACAAGGGCGGGGTAGTTTTCCCGTTATTTTTAGTTAAAAGAATTTAGCCGTTTTTTAGTTTTTTAACTATTCAAAATGTCGAGTAATTTAATTGAAAAATTTAAGAATAAACAAGCATTCAGCAAGCTAAAAAGCCATGATAAAGAGGCTTTTATTAAGGTTTATGATGAAAGTGTCAAAGACATTTACCGTTTTGTTTATTTTAAAATCGGGAGTCGAGAGGAGGCGAATGATATAACCTCAATGGTTTTTTTAAAGACCTGGAACCATATCCAAAATAATACCCTAGTTGACAGCAAAACACTGCGCGCCCTCCTTTATAAAATCGCTCGCAATACGATAATCGACCATTATCGAGAGACGGGCAACAAGAAAACCGCTTCCTTGGATGACGAGGAACATAAGATCGATATTTTAGATGAAGCTCAGGATCCTCAAGAAAAGATGGATCAAGAGTCTAATTTAGAGCTGATTAAGAGCAAGCTTCCGCTTCTTAAAGAAGAGTACAGGGAAGTCATTATTATGAAATTTATTAGTGATTTAACCCTTGAAGAAATAGCTGATATTAGCGGAAAAACAAAGGGCAACGTGCGAGTTCTCTTACATCGCGCTCTCGGTGCCTTAAAAGAGTTGGTTGAGGCAGATAATAAGCCGGATGGCTCACTGTAACGCTTTCTCTAATCTTACGTATATT
>Ga0172381_10004849_pt1 | contig 13817 bp, 13 predicted proteins | sample Leawel6488metaG_FD_119754 | JGI IMG/M metagenome (GOLD analysis project Ga0172381, IMG submission 119754) | Leachate microbial communities from a municipal landfill in Southern Ontario, Canada - Leachate well 64-88 metaG | ecosystem: Engineered > Solid waste > Landfill > Unclassified | place... | reverse complement strand
GATCACGCCGAATATCGACGATGCGGACGTTATCCTCATAAATAACGAGGGGCTTATCGCCCCGGGAACCGGGGATCTCGTGGAGAGATGGGGCGGGAAAAAACGCATCCTCTTTTTAGGGCCCTCGACTGCCGGGGTCTGCCGGCTCCAGCAGAAAGAGCACTGGTGCCCGTACGGGCAGCAGACACCGGGTTCTGTTCCGGACCCATCCCAGCAAAAAAGCTAAAACTCTTTTTATAAAAAACACCCACTATCCTGCATGCTTTTTGGCTCGTCCGGGATTCGTCAGCGGTTTGACCGGTCACTGGTAGAGACCGCGCTTGCGGTCGGGGCGGTCATGGGGGAACATTTCCCTGATTGCATTGTTGGAACAGACACGCGGACCACAAGCCCGGTGCTTGCCCGGGCCATCATTGCCGGCATACTTGGTGCCGGAGGACAGGCACGATGTACCGGGATCGCCCCTACCCCCTCGGTCGCCTACAGCGCCCGGACGGTAAAAGCCGGGTGCATGATCACCGCATCCCACAACCCCGAGGAGTATAACGGGATCAAACTGTTCAACCCGGACGGCTCCTCGTTCACGCAGGCCCAGCAAAGGGAGGTAGAGGAATTCCTTAAGGAACCGCACTGGGCGGACTGGCGCCACCAGGGAGAGGAAGCTGCATTCGATGCGCTCACACCCCATAAAAAAGCAATTATCGATGCAGTTTCCATCGATCCCGGCCTCACGGCGGTCATTGATTGTGGGAATGGCGCCGGTTCCGTGCTGACACCCGGACTTTTAACAGAGGCAGGGGTAAAACCGGTATGCCTCTCCTGCAATCCTGCCGGGCAGTTTTCCCGCCCCTCCGAACCGCTCAAAGAGTACCTGGGGTACGTGGGAGAGATGGTAACAAAGACCGGGGCGGACTGTGCCGTTGTTCACGATGGCGATGCGGACCGCATGATGGCATTTGACAACCGGGGCCGGTACATCGACGGGGATCACCTCCTCATGCTCTTTGCCGAACACCTTGGAGCCAAAAAAGTGGTCACAACAAGCGATGCCTCCATGATTATCGAGGATATTGCAGAAGTTCATCGTACTCCCGTGGGGGATGCGTTTGTCTCTGAAGAACTCCTCTCCTGGGGAGACTTCGGGGGTGAGACAAGCGGTGCCTGGATATTCCCGCACCACTCGTACTGCCCGGACGGCCCGTTTGCAGCAGCCCTCTTCTGCGAAATCGCATCCGGCTGCGATGTCGCGGAGCGCCTGGACGCCATGCCAGCGTACCCGGTTCTTCGGGAATCGATCCAAAACGAGCGGGCACGCGGGATACTCACCGGTCTTGGCGCAGCAAACCCGACGGATGGCATCCGTGTTGCGCGGGAAAACGGGTGGTACCTCATCCGGGCGAGCGGCACCGAACCAAAGATCCGGATTACCGCAGAAGGCACAACACCGGCACAAGCAAAAGAGATGTTACGGCAGGCAAAAGATCTCCTCAAACAGGGGAAAACGCCTTAACTATTGCAGGAAGAGGTGTACTTATGGAATGCGTTGTGCTGGCAGCCGGTGAAGGAAAACGCATGCGTCCCCTCACGGCACGGCGCCCGAAAGTGATGCTCCCGGTGGCAAACCGCCCAATGGTAGAGCACCTCGTGCTTGCGGCCCGGGATGCCGGCATAACGGAATTTGTATTTGTTGTCGGGTACGGGGAACGCGAAGTCCGGGGTCACTTTGGTGACGGATCACGCTTCGGAATCCACATCTCGTATGCCCCGCAACGCCAGCAGATGGGCACTGCCGACGCTCTTTTGTCCGCACAGGATCTTGTCACCGGGCCGTTCCTTGCCCTGAACGGGGACATGATCCTCACGAGTGCCGATATCTCCTGCATGATCCGGACGCCGGCTCCCTGCATCAGCACGAGCACGACCGATCATCCCGGGGATTTTGGGGTTGTCCTTGTGGAGAACGGTCAGGTCACCGCTCTTGAAGAGAAGTCAAAACAGCCCAAATCCAATATCATAAACGCCGGGGCATACCTGTTTACCCCGGAGATTTTTGACCTGCTGGCCCGGGTCGGGCTCTCATCACGGGGCGAGCTCGAACTGACCGACGCTCTTAATATCCTGATAGCCGAACACCGGCTCCGGGCGGTCCCCCTCTCGACATGGATGGATGTCGGATACCCCTGGGATTTACTCGATGCAAACGCGGCACTTCTCACGGCACTCTCTTCAGATAATCAGGGAACCATAGAGAAGGACGTTCACCTTTCAGGCCCCGTGGTTATCGGAAAAGACACGGTAGTGAAATCGGGGACTTATATCGAAGGCCCCTGTATCATCGGAAACAACTGCCGGATCGGCCCCCACGCGTACATCCGGGGCGCAACGAGCATTGGCGATGACTGTCACATAGGACATTGCACGGAACTTAAAAATTCCATCATAATGGCGGGGACGAAAATTCCCCACTTTAACTATGTCGGCGATTCGGTGATCGGGAGCGGATGCAACTTCGGTGCCGGGACAAAGATTGCAAACCTCCGGCACGATCATGCCCCGGTCAGGGTCGGTGGAAAGGATACCCGGCATACCAAGTTTGGCGCCGTTATCGGGGATAACGTAAGGTTTGGGATCAACTGTTCGGTCAACGTCGGTTCGGTGATCGGCAGTAATGCGGCTTTCGCGCCGGGTTCATACATCAAAGGAAATTTTGGGGAGAATTCAGGTATCCGGTAAGGAGAGAGATCATGCAGGCAGTCATTCTGGCAGCAGGAGAGGGAAAACGGGTCCGGCCGCTCACGTGGAGCCGGCCAAAAGCGATGATCCCGGTGGCAAACCGTCCCATCATCGCGTATACGATCGATGCACTCGTAAAAAACGGCATCCGCGATATTATTGTCGTTGTCGGGTACCGTAAGGAACAGGTGACCCGGTACTTAAACCAGCTCGACCTGCCCATTACGGTCGTTGCGCAGGAAAAACAGTTAGGCACTGCCCATGCACTCCAGCAGGCAGAATCCCGGATCGCGGGGGATTTCCTGCTCCTGCCCGGAGACAATTACATCGATGCGCAGTCAGTGGCAAAGATCAGGGACGTTAAAAACGCTGTTCTCGTAAAAGAACACCCCAGCCCCTCCAATTTCGGTGTGGTTACCATCCGGGACGGCCGGGTTGACAGTATCGTGGAAAAACCGGACCATGCACCCAGTTTCCTTGTCAGTACCGGGATATATTCGTTAAACAAAGATTTTTTCCGGTACGTCCGGGGCAATGATATCACGGATGCCATTTCCGGCATGATAGAAGCCGGAGCGAGCATCCAGGCGGTCACTGCTGATGACTGGCAGGACGCGATCTATCCGTGGGATCTGCTCGTGATGAACCAGCGCCTCCTCAAACATCTCCCTGCGGCACGGGAAGGCACAGCCAGCAGTCATGCCACGATCAACGGGCCGGTCCACATAGGGAAAGGCACGACGATCGGCCCGAATACGGTGATCACCGGCCCGGTCACCATCGGTAATGACTGCACGATCGGGCCGAACAGTTGCATTCTGCCGAACACAAGTATCGGGTCCCGGGTCACCATCGAACCACTGAGCCTGATAGGAAACGCAATCGTTATGGATGACACGACCGTCTCCTCGCATTCCCGCATTGTTGACTCCGTCATAGGAGAACGCTGCACGCTTGCTAATCATACCTCAACAGATACAGCGTGCGGGATTCTGGAGATCGAAGGGTCACCGACCCGTTCGGAGTTCGGGGCTATTATCGGCGATAATGTAAAAAGCGGTTCATTTGCCCGGTTCAAAAACTGCATCATCGGGAATAATGTCAATCTTGAGGGCGGCCGGGAAGTTTGCTCACGGATTATCCCGGACAGTTCCCTGGTGATATGACGTGTGCGGGATTGTCGGTTACATTGGCAGGCGGCAGGCGGCACCCCTGATCCTCGAAGGCTTAAAAAAACTCGAGTACCGCGGGTATGATTCGTTCGGGATTGCAACGCTCCAGAGCCACATTGAGATCGACAAGCACAAAGGACGGATCTCCGAATACTCCGGAGCGATCCGGTTACACGGCACCATCGGCATAGGTCACACCAGGTGGGCAACCCATGGGATTCCAAATGACGTAAATGCTCACCCACACACGGACTGCAACAACCGGATCGCCCTTGTCCATAACGGGATCATAGAAAATTTTACGGAATTAAAAAAAGCGCTGGTTGCAAGGGGACACATCTTCCGGTCAGATACAGATACGGAGGTCGTGGTTCATCTTATCGAAGAGGAGTATGCGAAAACACCGGATCTGCTGTCCGCAGTCCGGGGCACACTTCCCCACCTTACAGGTTCGTACGCCCTGTTGGTTATTGCGGACGGTGCAGACTGCCTGATAGCGGCACGGAATGGCAGTCCGCTGGTGCTGGGGATTGGCGACAATGAATATTTTGCCGCCTCGGACATGACGCCGGTGTTAGAGCATACGGAACGTGCGATATTTCTCGAAGACGGGGACATCGCCTGCCTGACCAGAAATGAAGTGGAAATATCCCGAAATGGACAACCGGTAAACCGTCCGGTAGAACTCATTGACTGGTCGCCGGAAGAGGTCAAGAAAGGCGGGTTTGACCATTACATGCTCAAGGAGATCTACGAACAGCCGCAGGCATTCTTCAACACAATACGGGCAATTGATAAAAAAGTCCTCCCGGAATTTGTCTGCCAGTCGCCCTCAGTAAGCATCGTTGCCTGCGGTTCATCGTACCATGCCGGACTTATCTTCAAATACCTGCTCGAAGAGTCCTGCGGGATACCGGCACGCGTGGATTTTGGCTCGGAGTTCAGGTATTTCCCACCACCCGTTGACGGGCTCGTAATCGGGATCACCCAGTCAGGAGAGACCGCGGATACGCTGACCGCACTCAGGCAGGCCCGGATACGTAACTGCCGTACTCTCGCGATAACAAATGTGCTCGGCAGTTCCGCGAGCAGGGTTGCCGATGCCACGCTCTTTATGCGTGCAGGGCCAGAGATCAGTGTCGCCGCCACCAAATCGTTTATCGCCCAACTGGCCGTCCTCATGCAGATCATTGATGCCCGATCTGATGGCAGGTACGAGGAGATTCTCGAGCACGCACACCAGGCAATCGAAGAAGTACTCCTGATGGATTTTTCACCTGCTGTCGGGCAGTGCAAAGATGCAGAAAGTATTTTTTACATCGGACGAGGCTCGTTTTATCCCGTTGCACTGGAAGGCGCCCTCAAGATGAAAGAGATCTCCTATATCCATGCAGAGGGATACGCAGCAGGAGAGTTAAAACACGGGCCCTTTGCCCTCCTCTCGCCGGAAACACCGGTCATCGCCATCTGTATGCCCGGGGAAACTTACGGTGTGATGGTCTCCAATATCAAGGAGATAAAGGCCCGGGGAGCACCGGTCGTCGCCCTCGGGTGCGAAGGAGACCAGGAACTGCCAGATATTGTCGACAATTTCATTTCCCTGCCAAAGACACACCCCTTTGTCCAGGTACTCACATGCCTCGTGGTGCTCCAGGTTATTGCCTACCGGACCGCGGTAGCGCTGGAAAAGGACATTGACAAGCCAAGAAACCTTGCAAAGAGTGTGACGGTGGAGTGATACCGTATCGATTTTCCAGTACAACAAGGGGAAATGCTGCAGTTCCCCGGTCAGTTACCCTCATCTCCTGGTGAGGAGAACCTCCGGATCGGGACTGTTTTTTTCAGGGATACTTTCTAAAAGTCCAATGTTGGTGCCGGGGAAAAACTTCTCCTTAATTTGCGGGGCCGGGCCAACGCATTAAACGATAACAGCAGACGGGATACCGGGGGTAATACCTTCGAGATAACGTATAAATTCCTGCCGGAAAAACACTAGTAGAATGTTTCTCATAATGGGGATTGCACTTTTTATCATCGCACTCATTCCCTATATCATTTATTTATTCGGCATCTCGTTTGGCAAAAAACCCGCTGAAACCGGGTTTCCCAGGGAATACCCCAAAATCAGTATGATAATTTCAGCTTATAATGAAGAACGGGTCATCGGGGATCGGATTACAAATCTGATGCAGTGCCACCTTCCACGGGATTCCTACGAACTCATTTTCATCGATGACTGTTCAAGCGATAACACACTATCCCGTGCAAAAACATGCCTCGAAAAATCCGGCATAGAGTTCAGGATCATTGCAAATAACGAGCGAATGGGGACAAACCGATCGTATAACCATGCGATGAAACTTGCGCGTAACCCCATCATTATTACGACGGATGCCGATGTTTTTTTTGAACCTGATGCGGTTAATTACCTTGTGGGAAGACTTGTCAGTGATCCAAAAAATGCCGCAGTAACCGGTGAGCTTCTCCCCAGATCGAATCAGAACAATACCACAAAACTTGAAGGAACTTACCGATCGTATTATGGCCGCATGTGTGACTGGGAAAGTTCAGTAGATTCAACCTATAATTTTAATGGTGCTCTTGTGGCCTTCCGCACGGATCTGATCCGGAGAATCGATGATAAACGGGGGGCTGATGATGCCAACACCGCATTCGAAGCGATACGGAAAGGGTATCGGGCCGTGTATGAAAGGCGGGCTGTCGTTTTTGAAGATGTACCCCAGAGTTTCAAGGTTCAGTACCGTCAGAAAATCCGGCGGGCCAAGCAGTTGATCGAAGCGACACTGGCAAATCTGGACCTTCTGGGCATGAGCCGGCCGTTTTCCCGGTTTTTCTACCCCTTGCGCCTTTTCATGTATCTCTGCACGCCGATTCTCGTCTTCATATCACTCTTTCTGATAATTGTAGGGCTTTTGTATGCAAGTCCGGTTATCCTGCTCGTGCTGCTCGGACTTACACTGGGTATAGGGGTTGTATGGCCGCAAAACCTGTTCAATGCGTTTGTAGTGAACCAGTTCTATCTTGTGGCGGGACTGCTGAATATGGGAAAAGACACACGGACATGGGAGAGTACTTCAAAGAAAGGGAGCAAATAGATTTTTTTCTGCCCTGTAAAAATCCCAAAACAAGGTGTAAGTACGCTGGGGCGGTCGCCCCGCCGCTTATGCACCTCACGGTTGCGATAGTGCTTGTTATACATGCACACAAAGATGAGCCGATTGGTGATTTATGTAGGGGGGTAATACCAGATGCATCGCATACACCCTCATTAGGGGCAGGGGTGGCGTAAGGGGGCTGCATCTCGTAAAAAGATGTTTTCTACAGTGCCCCCTTTCCTTTTTAAATTACCATTTGGGTCATCAGTTATGCTTAAAGGTCACGAAGGTTTTTCACATTTTTCTCTTTTAAGGGAATGGTTTTACGGACAGCGGGGAAGAGGGATCGCATTATTCCAGGGAGGAATTTTTAAGATCTGTCGAAGTTTTTTGACATATCCAAATTTATTAATGCTCCTGAAATCGACCTATTACCCAAGGATTGGTAAGGAATATGGTACACCTGAATTTTATGAACCGCCGGAACCTTTTTATTGCCGGCACCATGACAGTCTTTGTCATTGTTGCCCTGTGGCTCCGCCTGCTTCCCATGATTCTGGCAGGGGGGCATACGGATATTCTCCTGATGGTGGGCAGCGACGACCCGCTTTATAACCTGCGCCAGGTTGAGCAGCTGCTCACAAATCACTTCACCTATGCCTGGTTTGACCCGATGACCCAGTACCCCGTAGGGACTGATGTCTACTGGGGTCCGCTCTTCATCTATATTTCAGGATTTGCCTGCCTGATCGCAGGTGCAACAACACGTCCGGAGATAATCGGTACCTGTCTTCTTGTGCCGCCGATCATGGCTGCTGTAACAATTGTTCTGATGTATTATATCGGGAAATTCTGCGGAGACTGGAAGACCGGCCTTCTGGCATCCGGTTTTACTGCGGTCGTATCAGGACAGTTTTTTTACCGGTCGCTCTACGGCTATTTCGATCACCATATCGGAGAAGTGCTTTTTTCGACGCTGTTTTGTATGGTATATCTCTACATCCTCATTTCGGAAAGAGATACTAAAATCGACCTGAAAAACTTCGCAACCTGGAAAAAGACCGCACTGTTGTCTGCTCTCGCCGGCATTGCATATCTCCTCGGCCTGTTCCTGATGCCGACGATGATCGTGTTTGCCCTCATTGTCGTCATATTCACGGTCATCCAGTTTGTCATCAATGTTTACCGGGATACTTCAAGCGAATACCTGCTCGTGGCAAATACGATTGTTTTTACCGTTGCAATCATCGGCCTCCTCCTCTTCGGATTTAAAAATACAAATGATCTTTCACTCTCCACCTATTCCATCGGGCATGTCTACGCATACCTTGCCATCATAGCAGGAACAGCGGTTCTTTACCTGCTCGCCCGGTATCTCAAGGGAAAGGCAAAATACTATTATCCCGCATCCCTCCTCGGTCTGGCAGTAATTGGTGCAGCAGTCCTGTTCGTAGTAAGCCCACAGTTCTTCAACCAGCTCATCAGTGCGGCATTCCAGTTTTTCGGACAGGCGCCGGTAACGGATACCGTTCAGGAGGCCCGCAGTTGGTCTATGGCAGGAGCATGGTCGGCCTTCAACTATGGGCTCATTCTCATGTTCGGGGGTGCACTGGTTATCCTGTACAATTTCTTCCGGGAGAACCGCCCCCACGAAATTTTTGCGCTGGTCTGGTCGGCAGTCATCGTCTATTCAACCTGGCAACACGTCCGGTACGAGTATTACCTGGCAATTAATATCGCGCTGCTTTCAGCGATCTGCGTAAGTTTTGTTTTCGAACAGGGATGGGGTGACATTTCCCGTTTTGCCCGCAACCTCGCGCCGGAGGTAACACCCGGGGAATCAAAGGATCGTTCGGACGACAGGGAATCAAAAGGCAAAAAACAAAAGAAATCGCAGAAGAAAAACACTGCTTCGGCAACGACCAATTATCTCATTCTGGCACTGCTCGTAATTACTGCCGGTCTTGGTATCCTGTTTGTGTACACGTCAATATCGTACAGTTACGTCAATGCATCCAGCAATGCCATCTTCATGAATCCGGACTGGAGGAATTCCCTGGACTGGATGGCAAACAGTACACCGGCGACCGGGGTAAACTATTCCACAATCTATGACAAAAATACTTTCACGTATCCCAATTCATCCTATGGCGTCATGTCCTGGTGGGACTACGGCCACATGATCACCTACATCGCACAACGAATCCCGAATGCCAACCCGTTCCAGGCAGGAGTTACCGGCCCTGATGGCTCGGCTGCCTATTTTATGGCAACAAATGAATCGACGGCAAACCTGGCCCTCGATCATGACGGTACCAGGTACGTGATTACCGATATTGAGATGGACACCGGAAAATTCTGGGCGATGGCAACCTGGTATAATTCCTCGGCAGCAGCTGCACCATACCAGATGACCGTGCTCGTTCCCGGCCAGACGGACTCCAGCAGTTATCAATCCGCACTCTTAAACGAAAAGCCCTACTACGACACGATGATCTCACGGCTCCATAACTTCGATGGATCCATGGCAACGGCAACCGCGGCATACTATGTCGAGTATGCAGACCCAAGTGTCACGCATGTCTCGTACCCGGTTCTCACCAATGCCGAGGCAATGAACGTGTCTGCTGCCGCGACGAAAGCTGCCCAGTACAACCAGAACGCCCCGACCGGTTACCATGCGGACGTACTCAGCTCCTCAGTCGTGCTGCCGGTTACGGATGTTCCTGCCCTGCAGCACTACCGCCTTGTCTACGAATCCTCAACGAACGTGTTCAATTCGGATAAGGTCGATGTGAAATACGTGAAGATCTTTGAATACGTCAAAGGGGCACATATCAAAGGATCGGGTATCATTGAAGTCCCGCTGGTTACAAACACCGGCAGGAACTTCACCTACCAGCAGCAGAGCACAAACGGGGAATTTATCGTTCCCTATTCCACGACCGGCACTCCCTACGATGTGAAGGCAACCGGGAAATACCGGATTGAGGGAACCGGCACGACATTTGATGTGCCCGAGTCTGCGGTCATGCAGGGCCTGACCGTCAACTAATTTTTTTTTAATTGCTTTTGTAATGCTGGTGATTTGATGGGAATATACCCGGATTTTGTACGGCGGTCGGAAGTGAAGAGTGCGATACAACCAGCCTTCAGCAAAACCAGGACGGTTTTGACGGCCATAATCTTTCTATACCGGAAATGAACTCATACTGTTATGCTCGCTGAAGAGATCGCCCTTGGCATGCGGGTGCGGTATCCCCGTACCGGAACTACCGGTGCCGTGGTCCGGCTTGAACAGGTCGCAGGAAACCAGTTTGCCGAGCTGGACAGCACGCACCTTCTCTATCGTACCGACCAGTTGATCCCGGCTGATCACACAAAAAGTATATCCACCACCAGTACGGAAGATGCAAAAGAGGTGATCCGGCGTGAGCGTGAATTTGCCGGAGGAAGTGGCCTCCAGGAAGCATTAAAAAATATCGACCAGAGCTGCGAAGGCGGGGGATAGGCAACTCTTGGGATTCCCCGGTTTTCCCAACCCGGGAACTTTTTTCGCATACATAACTACAAGAAAAAGATCGCGAACCGGCAAAAACCTGCCGTTACGGGTTATGTATAAGTATGCACATGAGATATAAGATAAAGAGGTTCGATTTCATTTGCAGGATGTGACAATACCCAGTGTAAATATCGGGGTGGTGGGCCATGTGGACCACGGGAAAACCACGCTCGTTAATGCGCTCACCGGTACCTGGACCGACCGGCACAGCGAAGAGGTGCGGCGCGGCATCTCCATCCGGCTGGGCTACGCGGATGCAACTTTTTATAAGTGCGGGCACTGCGAAGGGCCGGAGGCATACTCTACAAAGCCGGTCTGTCCGGTATGCGGGGGAACCGGAACACCGTTCCGGTCCATCTCGTTTGTGGATGCACCCGGGCACGAAACCCTGATGGCAACGATGCTCTCGGGTTCGGCGCTGATGGACGGGGCGATGCTTGTCATCTCCACCACGGAGAAATGCCCGCAGCCGCAGACAAAAGAGCACCTCATGGCACTGGGACTTGTCGGCATCAGGAAGATCGTGATCGTCCAGAACAAGATCGATGTTGTCTCCCAAAAAGAGGCGATCGATAATTACCAGCAGATCAAGGCATTCGTGAAAGGGACTGTCGCGGAGAACGCCCCTATCATCCCGGTTTCAGCCCAGAAAGGGATCAATATGGGTGCACTGGTGCAGGCACTGGACCAGACAATCCCTGAACCGGTCCGCGATCCCGCTGCGGAACCGGTGATGCTTGTTGCCCGTTCCTTTGATATCAACAAACCCGGCTGTAACTGGAAAGAGGTAAAAGGCGGTGTTGTCGGGGGGTCTCTTATTCGGGGCATCCTCCGCGAAGGCGACGCTATTGAGATCCGGCCCGGCAGGCAGCTGCAGGTCGAGAACCGGATCAAGTGGATACCAATCACCACAGAAATTACCTCCATTAATGCCGGTACGGATACCGTACAAGAAGCAACGCCTGGCGGGCTTCTCGGTGTCGGGACAAAACTTGATCCGGCGCTCACCAAAAGCGATGCGCTCGCCGGGCAGGTCGTCGGCCATGTCGGCAAACTCCCCCCGGTATGGGATAAGATCAAGTGTCAGGTTACCCTCATGGAGAGGGTCGTGGGAGCAACGAGCGAACTTGTCATTGAACCCCTGAAATTTAACGAGCCGCTCATGCTCTCAGTCGGTACTGCGGTCACCGTGGGTGTTGTCACAAGTACCAAGAAAGAGGCAGTCGAAGTGCAGCTGAAGCGTCCGGTCTGCGCAGAGCAGGGAGCCCGGATCGCTATCAGCCGGCAGGTGGGAGCACGCTGGCGGTTAATCGGGATGGGTGTCCTCGGCGAGTAAGAGTCCTGCTGGACGCAAACGCACTCATGATGCCGGCGCAGTTTAAGATCGATCTCTTCAGTGAGATCCGTGAACTGCTCGGCAGCTTTGAACCGGTGGTTCTTCCTGGTATTGTGCAGGAACTGGCTGGTCTGGCCCGGGCAAAAGGCAATGATGGCGCCGCAGCGCGTCTCGGCCTTGCGCTTGCCGGGCAGTGCACGGTTGCAGAAGACACCGGGTCATCCCTTCCGGTGGACGATCAGGTTGTTGCCTGGGCCTCGGACAACGATTGCCTGGTGGTGACCAATGACCGCCGGGTCAGGGATGCACTGCTCGCGAAGGGTATCAGGGTTATATCCTTGAGAAAACAGAAAAAACTTGAGATATTGCGAAGGTAGGTGGGTTATGTATTACAAGATGATGCTGGAAGACAAAGTCAGGGTGCCCCCCACCCGGCTTGGCGAAAAACTGGACAAGGTTCTTTTAGATGTCCTTCAGGAACAACTCGAAGGGAGTATCGATAAGGAACTCGGGATCTTTATTGCCGTGACCAGAGTCGAGCACGTCGGTGAGGGCGAGATCGTGCCCGGTGATGGCGGCGTGTATTACGATGTGAAGTTCGAAGGGCTCGTACTCAGGCTTGCCCTGCAGGAAGTCATTGAAGGACTCGTTGTGGAGACCACGAGCTTCGGCGCATTTGTGAGCCTCGGGCCCATCGATGCAATGCTGCACGTGAGCCAGATCTCGGACGAGTATATCAACTTCGATGAGAAGAACGCCCGGCTTATCTGCCAGGAATCCAAACGCTTTATCGGCGTCGGGGATATTGTCAGGGTCCGCGTGGTAACGCTCTCCTTAAACGAGCGCGAGCCGCGGGACAGCAAGATCGGTCTCACTATGCGGCAGGCCGGCCTCGGCACAGCGCTCTGGCTCGAAGAGGAGATCGAGAAGGAGAAAGAAAAAGCGGCCGCTGGTGTGACGGGTGCCCCAAAGGATAAGCCCGAGAAGGCAAAAGGCAAGAGGAAAGAACATGCCGCCGATGAATAAGAAAAAACAGGGCAAGGTCTGCCGGGACTGCCACCGGGTGGTTGAAGGCGAGAACTGCGTGATCTGCGGAACGGCAAATTTAAGCGATGACTGGTCGGGCTACCTTGTCATCATCGACCCGGAAAATTCAGACGTGGCAAAACGGATGAATATCAAGCTTCCCGGGCGTTATGCGCTAAAGGTCCGCTAAAAATGCTCATGCTCCCCAAAGAGTCGCGCAAACTCTTCAAGGACCCCTTCGGAACACTTCACCGGGACATCAGTACCGTGCTCCCGGAACTTACCGGGCGTGCGGTCTATTCAGTAGGGGATGTCGTTACCCATAATCTCCAGAAAAACGGGATCACTCCCGCAATCGCCGTGGTGGACGGCCAGACCATGCGTTCGCCGTGCAGCCGGATGCCGGCACTCTCCGGCGAATGTATCCATGTGGAAAATCCGCCCGGCACCATCACCGATGATCTGGTCGCAGCACTTACCTATGCTGTTGACCACACACCCATCACCATCATGGTAGACGGTGAGGAAGATCTTGCAGTAATCCCCCTTGTCATCGCCGCACCGGAAGCAGCAGTCGTACTCTATGGCCAGCCGCACAAAGGTGTAGTGCTCCGCACGATCGATGCCGAGGCAAAAACTGCCGCACAAGAACTTCTCAGGCAGTTTGTCCGGGTCGGTGCGCAATAATTAAAAACACAAATATTTTCCTTTTTTTTTGTTTTTGAGATTTAATTTGGGGTTTCCTGAAGGCAGGGTTCTGGTTTTAAATAACACGGTTTCCAATAATTACAGGATATCGATGGACTTTGAAATCGAGAGCGATAAAAGGAATGAACTTTTATCACGAAGAGAGATTCAGTTTACTCTCACAT
>Ga0172381_10004848_pt1 | contig 13817 bp, 9 predicted proteins | sample Leawel6488metaG_FD_119754 | JGI IMG/M metagenome (GOLD analysis project Ga0172381, IMG submission 119754) | Leachate microbial communities from a municipal landfill in Southern Ontario, Canada - Leachate well 64-88 metaG | ecosystem: Engineered > Solid waste > Landfill > Unclassified | place... | reverse complement strand
CAGGTTATCGAGCGAAGCAGTGATATTGCGTTCCAGCTCGCTCGATTCGGTTGTTCCCGATGAATAACCCACTTCATAATTGGCGCTCCCGCTGATCTGAAAGACTTTCGGAACTTTGATGCCTGCCCCAACGGTAGCTTCAAATGAAGAAGAATTCTGGTAACCGGTCGATGATTCGGTCGAAACATCCAGCTCGCTGGTACTGCCACAGGAGTGATCATCCCAGTTGAGCGACATGCATTGCCTTAAATCCCAGGACAATGAACCCATAACCACATCCGGACGGTTTTGGGCCATCCATGAATTCAAATCGTTTGGATCGGTTATGTAATAGGGATGACCCGACAGGGATTTTGATTCGTTATAAATGGAAAAACCGATAACCCTGAACAGATACTGTGTTGAATTCGGAACCGGATTATTCAGGGTGTTGTTATCCCACCAGGGGAAAAGGGAGTAAGAATAGCGTCTTATTTGCGGGATGGTCCAGATAAAGTACCCGTTCGACTGCGTATTCTCGAGCAAATCGAAAGTCTGGGAAAAGGTTTGTTTGACGGTTGTGGAATTTTTTACCGATGACTGGTAGGAGTTTGAATGTTGAAAAGCCCCTGCAATGGAGGCTGTCACTTTCATTATTGCCTTGGAGATTTTGAAGTTCCCGCCATAACCCCACATATCTTCATAGGTGTTTGACACTTCGGATGAGTTGGTGGCCGACTGTTCAAGCTTGAGTGTCGAAGCCGGTGTATTAAGCCGGTGTTTCTCATTCCATATATCCCAGTTCACCGATACGGGCGGCGCTCCCTCAACAATCCCGGCAAGGGTCCATAAGCTTTTTACTCCGGTAATGGTGGTATCGCCGATGTCATAGCTTGTAACAATGGCGCTGGAATCGATCCTCCACTGATCGGAAACGAATTGAATTCCCAAAAAATGATTGTTCGCATCAGGATACAGAAACCAGTTCTTTTGCTGGTACCCGTCGATTCCATCCATATCGTCGGTATAATCCTGAGGGATCAGTTCAAAAACTCCTTTAATGGCATACGGGTTGGGAGCATAAACTTTGGGTACTGTTACCTGTCCGCAGCGTAGGAAGTGGAAGTTGTCGTTTTCGGCATAAAACTCGGCATATACAATGGGGTGCGTCCCATCCGACGATTTGTTGTTATCGAACCCCATAACAGTAAGCCGGTCGCGATACTGAGGAAGCGATTCGCTTGTTTTACGCCCCTGAATAGTTCCCTGAACGATGGTGCTCGTTTCTGTTAAATTGTAAGCAATCGACAACTGTACGTAATCAAATACCATTCCGTTTGCGGTTTTTCGGGGCATCAATTTTCCGAGGATGATATCGTCTTTGGGAACATAGGTATTGGTTACCAGATATTTTTGTCCCAACGAATCGACCCTTTCAATGAGCCCTCCTAAAGCGCTTCCCCTGATATTATATACTGTTTGGGTTTTGCGATAAAAGAATTTCCCGGCGCTTTCATTGAAACCATATTCCTGTATTTGCCAGTTATCCGGTGCATTCAGATTGGTGATCGGAGAATGATAACCAAGAATGTAGAGATTTGAATCAACCTGAAAAGCGCTTTGCGGATAAAATGCTTTATCGGGGACCTTATCCGAAAAAGAAAACCAATCATCACTTTGTTTTACAGGCATCTGGCCGAACCAGTTGTAATCATCATTACCGCAGAAGCTGTAAATGTAATACCACAACCGGTTATCGAATTGAAACGCAAAATGATAGGCCGCGAAAAACGACTTGGGATATTGCGAAATGATATTCTTCTGTGAAGGTCCTATATTATAAGGGGCAAGCGCTCCATTGTCATGGTTTTGATTAAAGGTATAGATATAGGGAACAGGGGTCGGGGGCGCTGTTTTCATATTGAAAACGAAAATTGTCCCCTGAAAATTAATAACCGCCGGGGCAGTAACAAACCAGGTTTGCTTGGTGTCGGTCCATTGGTTATCAGGCGTGATCGTGACGTTATATTCTTGCGATATTCCGATTACCGGGATGATAGCAGCTATGATAAGTAATAATATATAGCGACGCATATTTCGAATTTTAGGATTAATTAATCAGGATTTTCTTTGAGCAAACGCCATCAGCGGTAGTAAATACGGCATAATAAACTCCCGCCGGCAGGGTGATCCCCTCGAAGGTGAAAGTAACGGCAGATAAGCCATTACTGCTTACCTCCCTTTGGGCGACCATATCCCCCCTGATATTGTACAATCTCACTTTTATATTGCCTTCCTGGTCCGATTGCACCAGGAACTTTATTTTGCTGAGTTTTTCCGGGTTCGGGTAAGCCTGTATTTTGAGATCTGACAATTCATTGCCGGTTTCATTCTGATCAATGGAGAATGACCAGCTTCGCGACCACACCGCTTCCAGATTTTTAGTCCGGCCTCTTACCGCCCAATAGTACGTGGTCCCTTTTTCAGGTTTGAAACCCGGAACCGAAATATCCGACAGGTCCGTAACGTCGCGCTGGTAAAGAATGCTGCCGGGTTCAATAACCGGGGAGGTGGCAATGAAAAACGTGTAATCGTTCAGTTCGTCACCTTCTGCTTGCCAACTGAAGAGCAGCTCCTGCTCTTTGATGATGCTCCCGTTTTTGGGGGAAAGCAGGTTGAGGGTCCCTTTGAAATTGATCACAAGGTATGGCAGGTACCAGGGTTTGGCTCCATTCAAACTGTCGTAATACCACCAGTTGGCATTCATTTCAGGAGTGAGCCAATAAACATTAACCGCGAGTTTTGAGGTATTTGGGCCTTCTTTATCGGTGAGCAGGTTGCTCAACGAAGCGGAGATACTCTGGCCGAATTCGGTCTTTATGGTAGTCTCGGTCGAGTATTTGACATTGGTGCTATAAGAAGCATTCCGGGAAAAGACAAAGGGTACGCTAATCCCGGCCGAAACCGTACGGTTGTACGAGGTTCCGTTTTCATACGTGTGCGATGATGAACTTGACTGCTGCATGCTCACGGAACCTCCGGGCGATCCGGAGGTCCAGGCCACATCGATGACAGGCGAACGGGTGCCAAGGTTCTGAGCCAGCGCCGGGCGTCCCGATTCGGTCCAGGAACTCATGTTTTCGGGATTGGTTACCTGAAACGGGAACCGGTTCAGCGGAATGGGTTCGTTGTGGGTGGAGATCCCAATAATGCGGAACAGGTATTCGGTCGAATTCGGTACCGGATAATGCATTTGCAACGTGTCCCACCAGGGGTATGTCCTGAAGGCATACCGTCTGATGAGGGGGATGGTCCAGATATAAAACCCATACGGTTGGCTGCTTTCGTACAATTCGAACTGTTGCTCAACCGATTTTTTGATGGTTACACCGCTTTTTATCGTAGTACGGTATGTTTCCGAATATTTAAACTCATCTTTGAGGGAAACAATAATCTTTGATCCAAAATCAGCGCCATACGAAGCGCTCCAGGTGTCGTCGAATGAAGTGGTGATATCGGTCAGTGTTGATGCCTCTGAGTGGATAGTCAGGCTGGAGGTGGGAGTATTCAACGGGTGGCATTTTTCCCAGAGTTCCCAGTTTACCGAAACCGGGGGCGCTCCCTCCACAATCCCAGTCAGGGTCCATAAACTCTTAACCCCCTGGTATTGCACGGTGTCATTCAGGTCGGCGCTGGTCACGATCTCGCAGGTATCGAGCCTCCAGCGGTCGGAATTAAACCTTTCCCCTTTAAAATGCTTGCTCCCTACCGCGTAATAAATCCAGCATTTCTGTTGCATTCCGTCGATGCCGTCCATCGATGTAGTTAAATCCAGTGGCAACAATTCGTAAGAACCGGTGATCCGGTATGTATTGTTGATCTTTTGTGGCGCATCGGATGAATTGATGTTAACAATTCCTGTATTCACGCTCGCGGGGATGCCATTCTGAAGATAATACTCCGAATATCGTACCAGGTGAGCGCCATTTGACTGCTGATCCTGATCAATAGCGAAAACGTTTATACGATCGGGTTGCTGCGGATTCGGATCGGAGGTTTTGCCACCCCCGATGCTTCCTTCAAGCAGCGTACTTGAGGCAATGCTATTAAAAACAACCTCATACTGAGTGTATTCAAAAGTGATTCCGCCGGCGTTTTTTATGGCAGCCAGTTTGCCCAGGAACGAACTGCCATTCGGAGTAAAGGTGTTCACCAAAAAATAGGAGTTGCCAAGTGAATCAATCTTACGGGCAATCCCACCCAGACAGGTTCCTTTGATACCGGGGAGGTCGGTTAGCTTGTCAAACTTAAAAGCGTACGTCACATTGGGGGTGTAATGATACTGCTGAACATACCAGCTATCGGTTGTAGAAAGGCCGGAGCCATATTTGACACACAGGAAAAAGAGATTCGAGTCGATCTGGAAAGCGGCAAGTTTCTGGTAATCCTTACCATGAACTTCTTTGGTCCAGTAGCAGTTGGAGTTGGTATCAAGAGGCAATTGAAAAAAGACATCGATATACTGATCCTGGCTCTGGTCGTTGTAATAATTAGCTTTGCTGTACCACAACCGGTTATCGAACTGGAAGGCATAATGGGCCTCTATCGTGGTATTGGCATCGGGCCAATGATAGATTACATTTTCGTGCTCATCGCCAATATAATATGGCGACAGGGATCCATAGTTCCGGTCCTTGTCGAATTTATATAAGTAAGTGTTGACCTGGCTCCCGGAAGACGTTTGACGATTAAAAACATACACAGATCCCTGGTAGTTATAAAACACCGGATCCAGTTTATCGTACCAGGTATGGTGGGTATCGTTCCATAACATTTCATAGCTAATATTGGTATTTTCCGGCTGCGCCATAGCGATGACCGGAACAGCTACCAGACAAATCATTCTCAATATATTACGTATCATAATCCGGGAGTTTGAAATAATCAATAACCATTAAAAACGGACGTAGAAACCCGCATTGACATAAAAATCGCTGCCAAGTCCTGAAATTGCATTGAAAGAGAAGAGATCGCTGATCTGCCAGTTGATCCCAACCGTTCCATCGATTACCGAAGGAGAATAAGTGTGTGTAGTAATTTCATCGACAAAAAGGTCGCCGTTGGAATTATAGAGGCGCTCAATGCGGTATTTATGATAGGATCCCATAAAGTGGAAGCCCGGACCGGCATAAAAGGTAAAGTTACCGGCTTTATAGTTGCCAAGCAGGCTGATCCTGCTATATCCCGACCAGTATTTGACTTCTCCCGACTGAGAGCAATCAGCCGGTACCGGGTTGATGTTGTCGTCGATTTCGGTAAGTTTACCTGCCATTGTAACAAACATGGGTTGCAAGGTAACTCCCCAGTGTGAGGTGAAGAAGTAACCAACGTTGACCCTGAGGCCAAAGGTTGGTTCGGCTGTGCCCGATTTGAAACAATACTCTTCCTTTTCAGTGTTATGGTTATATACGCTCCATTTCGACAGCGACAGCCCTAACATCAGGGTGCCGTCGACCCTCCATTTCGATTGAGGTTGGTTGATAAACGACATTCCGAATTCAAGATTGACGTTGTTTGCCTTATTGGAACGGTCGGCGTAGGAGTTGATATTATCGATCGCATCATCGGTAAGGTCAATTGTTCCAAGGTCCCCTCCATTCAAAAGAGAGTGTAGCGAGAGCGAGGCAAGCTTCATGTCGTTTGAAAGCCAGTTATAAGAAACACCGGCATGAAACCTCCTGTTTTTTTTAGCAACAGGTTCGGTTTGTGTTTCCTGTGAGAAAGTTGTCAGAAATGCAGTTGTAAGGAATACGACCAGATAAATCTGTTTCATGGAGCATAATTTGGTTGGTGAGAAAATGGGGAATGGCTTTGTTTTCTGTAAGTTGTGGTAGATAAAGAAGCTAAATATCGCGTAGATGTTAATGGTTGTAAAGATAAAGGAAAAATTTTCAGCACAAATACCAGCAGATAAAAAATATATTTTTCGGACAATATTCTTTTTAAATTTGGGATTGAAATTTCGGCGCCGGTAAAAACCACTGCCACTTTCCGGTAAAAACCAACGACTAATAAATTCACGACATGAAAATCTTCCTGGACTGTATTTTGTTATTTATTTCAATCCAATTGTTTTCAAACAACCCGGAAAATGGATATGTGATCACAGGTAGTTTAACTGGATTTGCAGATAGCACAAAATTCAGTCTGAAAAATTTGAATACGGATGAAATAGTTAACAGCACAATACTTTTAAGTGGGAAATTTGTAATGGAAGGCGCTTTTGACGAAGGGCCGGAATTACTGTGGTTGTATACAAATTCGACAGATCGTTTCATCTATACAACATTGTTTATCAGTAATGAAAATGTCGTAATAAAAGGGGACATCAAGGATTTTCCATCCAACCTTCAGATCACCGGTTCCAAAATTCAGGATGATTATAACCAGCTGTTGAGTTTAACTAAAAAATATAACCATGAAAGGGATTCCCTCTTTAACTGTTCCATGAAACTCCCTGCAAATGAACAGGATAATAAGGGGAAAGCAATTGCTGGCAAAATTAAATTTATTGATGATACCTGTTTCAAATTGCAATTGGGCTACATAAAAGCTAATTTGAACACCTATCCTGCAATTCTCTACCTTGGTTACATGAAGGACAATTTGCCTAAAGATACAGTCAGGCAATTGTATAACATGCTCACCCCGGAAATGAAGGCGTTCAAATTATCCAAATCAATTGAGATTTTCCTAAAAGATAAAATAGCAGAAGTTGGCGATCCTTGCTATGATTTTGAAGCAATCAATCCTAAAGGGGAAAAAGTAACATTTTTGGAAATATCAACACCGTATATTCTCCTTGATTTTACCACTGCGTACTGCGGGCCTTGCATACAATCTATATCTGAACTAAACAAAATATTTGAAATTTATAAAGATTCGTTAATGATTGTTAGCTTTTCGGCTGACAATAAAAAGGAAGTCTGGCTAAACTCAGTAGATCGGGACAAGATAACATGGACAAGCTTATGGAACGGTAATGGAATATACAGCGAGACTTGTATCAGGTATGGGGTGACGGGGTTTCCAACGTTTATTCTAATAGGGCCTGATCGAAAAATTGCGGATAAATGGACCGGATACGCGAAGGGAATGCTAATAGAAAAACTCAAATCCTTAAAAAAAGGTTAAAGGGGAAATAGCATTAAGCATGACAAAAAGTCGATTAAATTGCAAGGATTAACATGATAAGACCAAAGATTTTTGCATTACTGAATAGCAACTTTGCGGGGCTTTTATCGTCATCGGTTATTTCACCGGCATACTGAAGATCTTTGAGTCGATGGGTTGATCAAGTTCGATGTTTTCGATTTGCAATGAATTATAGGGTTGACCGCCAAAATAAGTATCCTGGGTAAATGCAAATGGAATTCCATTCACCGCTTTGTAATCATGGAAATAATTCTCGACCGGAACATCTTTCCCTCGAATATTTCTGAAATAAAGCCTTTTCAGGATGATAAACCGGGAGGGGTCAATGAAAAGGTACTCCGTTCCGCCATCTTTTTTGGTGATTTTCAACTTGTAGGCGAGGGTTGTTCCGACAGTATCGCGGCCTGCAAGTTCTACCAGATGGCCTTTTTCTTTCCATTGGTATAGCAACCCATCAAAATCAGCTTTGGTCCTCATGTCCTTAGCCCGGTCTTCAGGCATCGCCTGAGGTTTCGGATTCCCGGTCCATGGGGCCGTCATCCAGGCCGTTTGGCCATCATATCCCTGGTACGCGGTGATATCCTGGACATCGAATTCCATGTAGTACAGGTCAGGGCGCATCCGGATGATTTTCACAGGCATCGCATCCTGCTGGATCATGGTCCCGGACATGATGATGGACTTTGTTTTCAGGAGTTTATCATATCCCGCTGCTTTATAATGTTTTGCAAGAATTTCATCGAGCGTGGGCTCCTGGGCCATGGCAAAGGAACCGATTACAAACAATGTAATGAGGAGGGATAGAGGTTTTTTCATAATCATTTTTTACAGGTGTCCGCGAACGTTTTCGTTTCACTACTTCGCTACTTTATAGGCTAACAACGATTTTCCATGTCTGATATAGAGTACTCCATTGCAAATGACAGGATGTGAAAAATGTGCCTTAGTCCCTCGCGTGACCTTAAATGAGCTCACCAGTTCGGGACAGGATTTCCCCGGTTTGAACAACCCCATCTGTCCTTTCTCATTATAAAGGTACAACATACCATCGGCTTCAATAACGCTTCCCCTGTCAAATTTTATCGAATCGACAACATTCCCTTTATTGGTTTCGACCACATAGTACTGTCTCTTTTCATAGCCACCGCTGATGATTTGATCATTCACTTTGATAAACCCGCCGAAAAGCCCGTCACACTTATTGTCTTTCCATAGTTCAGTGATCTTGGCCCCATCATCCGAAAGCTGAAATTTGATCGCGCCATTGCCGTTCCCATTGACACAGTATAGGAAACTGTTTTCATAAAGAGGCGTATTGCACTGGCAATCGATGCCCTCGCCATCCTGTTTGTATGACCAAAGAAGGCTCCCGTCTTTCATGTCGATGCCAAGTAAGGCGGTTTTGGAAAAAGTTACCAGGATGTTTCGTTGTGGTAACCTGATAATGGTTGGCGCCGTATAGGAGGTTATTTCTCCTTCCCCTTTGCTGATCCAGATGATCTTACCTGTAAACCGGTCAAGGGCAACGATATTGGTATCGCGGCTTCCGGGAGAACAATACACTCTGTCCCCATCGACCAACACCGATTCAGAAAATCCAAACCGCGGTGGCTGGCCATGAAAATCGCTCATCATGTTTACCGACCATCGCTCTTTTCCCGACTTGGTTTCCAGGCAAGCTAATTGTCCCAATCCGGTAGTTACATATATTAAGTCACCCATCACGGTTGGGGTTGACCTGGCGCCGGGGTAATTCTGGATCCATTCTTTCCCGACTTTTGATTTCCAAAGCAGTTTGCCCTGGAGATCCAAAGCTAAAAGATAATTTACCGTATCAAATTCGCCGTTAATAAAAATGTTCTGTTTCGTGATGACGGGACTGCCATAGCCATTTCCGAGGTTGTCATACTCCCAGAGAAGGGCAGGGCCTGTTTCGGGCCATTCCTTTAAAAGGTTGGTTTCATCATAAACTCCCGTTCGGGAGGGACCACGCCATTGAAGTACCTCCTGTCCAAAACCTGAAAGGGAAGACATCAGAAAATATAAAAGACTTAATTGCAGGGTTTTTCGCATGTGGAATCTGGTTTAGTTTTTCCGGTTCAAAAATAAACCAGTAAAAGGGTTTAAATAATTATACTCGATGAAATGGAATGTTTTCTTGATATATATGATCCGTTGCCAGGTCCGGTCGCTCAACGCCGGAAAATTCTGGATAAATGAAGGATGGTTGGCTGACCATGATTAGCTGGTTGCCTTCAAAATAAAAAAGTTGCAATTTTGCCTAAGCGCCATCTTGGAGATAGCTTATTACCTTATTGACACAACCTTCAAAATCATTTTTTAATTCAATTTCCCAAAAACGGATTACGTGCCAACCGGCCTCTATAAGAAGTTGGTTGTTTTGTTTATCCCTTTGGATATTTCTTTCAATTTTAGGTATCCAAAATTCACGGTTAGTCTTGATTTTTGTTTTTTTCTCTGACCAATTAAAGCCATGCCAAAATCCACCATCGACAAATATTGCCAATTTGTGCTTTGAGTAAACAATGTCGGGGCTGCCAGGTAATTTTTTTAAATTTTTCCTATATCTGTAACCGAGGTTCCATAGCGCTTTTTTCAGTTTTAATTCAGGTTTTGTATCCTGGGATTTGATTTTCCCCATAAGTTCAGACCTTTGTTTAGTCGTATAAAAACCATTAGCCTCATTAAATCTTGGCACAACAATATGATTTTCAGAATACTTCTTCAAAGTAGAAATTGTTGATAATTATGCGCAAATTAAATCATTTTAGGGTAAAAATAAAATTATATTTGTAACCATGTGTAACGTTGATTAACGTGGTTATTTTATGAAAAAGTTGTATTCGATAGCGGAAGTTGCTGACTTGCTTTCAGTAAGCAAAGAAACCCTCCGGCGCTGGGATAAAAACGGAAAATTATCTGCTATCCGGGAGCCGATGAGCAATTATCGTGTTTATCATGAAGACCAGTTAAAGATTTTTGATAGTCTCGATTTTTTATTCTCACCAACAGAAAACGATAATCATATAATCCCCAATAGGGATTATAATTCTATTGAATTGTTCGCGGGAGCAGGCGGATTGGCTATTGGTTTAGAGCAAGCTGGTTTAAAATGCCTTGCCCTAAATGAATTTGACCATTGGGCTTGTGAAACCCTTAGAAAAAACAGGCCTGATTGGAATGTTGTTGAAGATGATGTAAGAAATGTTTCATTTTCAAAATTAAAGGGCAAAGTTGATATTGTTACCGGAGGCTTTCCATGTCAGGCATTTAGCTATGCAGGGAAAAAACTTGGGCTGAACGATGCGAGGGGGACTTTGTTTTATGAATTTGCAAGGGTCGTTCAGGAAACAATGCCTGCAATCTGCATTGGGGAAAATGTAAGGGGGTTATTGACCCACGAAAATGGAAAAACTATTGAAGGTATGATTTCTATCCTTGATGAAATTGGCTATAATGTTATTACACCGCGAATTTTTAAAACCATTTTCTACAAAGTCCCACAGAAAAGAGAAAGGGTCCTAATTGTCGGGATTAGAAAAGATTTAAACCGGCATTTATATGAATTCCCAAAGCCTTATAAAAAAGTTTACGCCCTTAAAGATGCTATAAAAAAAGGCGAACTATATGATTGTGATGTTCCTGAATCAGTTGGGACAAAATATCCAAAAAGTAAAAAAGATGTTCTTGACTTAGTCCCGGAAGGTGGATATTGGAGGGATTTACCAATAGAAATCCAAAAAAAATATATGGGGGGCAGTTTTTATCTTGGAGGTGGCAAAACAGGCATGGCAAGGCGTATGAGTTGGTCAGAACCAAGTTTGACATTAACATGCAGCCCTGCACAAAAGCAGACAGAACGTTGCCACCCTGAAGAAACAAGGCCGTTTACAGTAAGGGAGTATGCCAGGATTCAAACTTTTCCTGATGATTGGACTTTTACAGGTTCTGTTTCACAACAATATAAACAAATAGGAAATGCAGTCCCTGTAAATTTTGCGAAGGAAGTGGGTTATTCGATTATTCGTTTCCTAAATAAGGTTTATCCAAAATAGTATTAAGCTTTTAGGTTTGATACACAAAATAATCTCTATCTTTAAGGCTTGATTTACACTTTAAATTAAAGCCAATGCCTTGGTTATCTTGGATTAAAGATGCAGACTTAAAAAACGAAGTAGGCCAATTATTATCAATCGCAAAAGAAGCACAAAAAGCTGCCGTTGATGAATTTGGGAAAAATGTAATCGATCCATTCGCTGCCATATTTGAAATGTCAGGTTTTGATATTAATTATGAAGCTTGGTTAAAAAGTGAAACGACAAGACAAGCCCAAAAAACACTGCAAAACCACATTGGCGATTTTCACCAAAACATCCTGGGTTATTCTAAAGGTTGGACAAATATGAAAGTTGGCAATGTCATTGACCTTTTTTCTGAGAAAAATAAAGCAATTGCTGAGATTAAGAATAAGTACAATACAATTTCAGGAGGGAAACTTTCTGATTTATATTATTCATTAGCTAAATTAGTTTGCCCAAAATCAAGCATCTATAAGGGTTATACGGCATATTATGTTGCCGTGATACCCAAAAATGGGGAACGTTATAATAAGCCGTTTACGCCGTCAGATAAAGATAAAGGGGAGAAATGCCCATTAAATGAGCATATTCGAGAGATTGATGGCGCAAGTTTTTATAGTCTTGTTACAGGTTCGGATAAGGCATTGGATGGCTTATTTGATGTATTACCAGAGATTATAAAGATTTGTTCAGGGGGTAAATATCAGGTTAAGGACAAGGCTAAACTCAAAGAATTTTTTAATTTAGCTTACAAATAACCATCGCTGAAGGTCTGGCACATTTGCAATTCTTGCAAATCCAACTCGCGAACTTAATCTGGCCCAGCCTATGAAAACAACCAGTTTTATGCTCCGGTTTATCATTATTTGTGTGTGTCTCACAGTTCCGGTTTTCCTTTATTCGCAGGACTTTGAAACACAACCGGATCGCAATGTCCCTTACATGCGGTTTTCCGAAAATGTTTATGCCTGCCAACGCCCTGTTCGTGCAAATATTCCGTTGATCACTAACATGGTCGCGGCAGTGAATACCGACACGCTTCATAAAACCTTGCAAGAATTACAGGATTGGGGATCGCGTTTTATGCTGAATGAAAATCGTAAAGAGATAGCCACATGGCTGATGAACAAGTTCCTTTCCTATGGCTATACGGATGTAAAACTCGATTCCTTTTATAATATCGTGAATTGGAACAATATCTATATTGACAGCACATGGCAATATAATGTCGTATGTACGATCCATGGCTCCTCTGCCCCGGATGAGATCTATGTAATCGGCGGACATTATGATTCATACAGTGATCCCGATCCTTATACCAATGCCCCAGGGGCAGACAACAATGGCTCCGGTACGGCTGCGACGCTTGAAATTGCAAGAGTGATGGCCAATTTGAATTTCCATCCTGAGGCAACGATCCGCTTTGTTCTTTTTGCCGCGGAGGAACTGGGCATGTTTGGTTCTCAATATGATGCCCAAAAGGCACGTTTGGAAGGGAATGATATCCGGCTTATGTTCAACATGGACATGATTGCCAATAATCCGGACGACTTGAATGAAGTGGTAGGTGGCAAATATCAAAACTTCGAATGGGCGTGCTCTGCAGCCGCTGAAGCAATTGAACGGTATACGGACCTCTCGGTAGCCATCTTTGAGGCGAATTTGGATGGAGGGACCGATTCGTATTCCTATTGGAATGAAGGATTTCCTTCTTTCGGTTGTCAGGAGTTTGCATTAAGCCCATATTGTTTTACACCGGCAGATACCCTTGGCAACTGCAATGTTCCCTACCTTGCAAAAATTACGGGTGGCGCCCTTGCCACCCTTGCTGAACAACAACTGTTTCCGACCCCCCAGAATGTGATCGCACATTGTACTAAGGAAGAGATCACCCTGCAATGGAAACCGACAAACAATGCTCTTGTATCAGGGGTTAATGTCTATCGTTCAGATACGGCCGGGGGGCCATATCAGAAGATCACGGCATCTGCTGTTTCCGATACGATGTATCATGATTTGATGATTCAACCGAACAAACAGTATTACTATGTGTTGGCAACCATGAATGATTCTTTGCAAGAGAGTGGATTCTCGCAGGAAGTTTCCGGGGCCCGGTTTAACTTTTGCGATACCCTGCTGGTCCTGGCAAACCTCAAGGGGACACAAATCACCCCCGATAGTGTGTCTGCATTTTACCATACGGTATTGGATACAATACCTTATGTATGGCATGATATTAATGAAATTCAGAAAGTAAACATTGGCCTGCTTTCCCGTTATCGCTCTATTCTTTGGATGTCAAATACCGGTAATTTTGAAATCCCTGGCAACGATTTATATAATTGTGTATCGGAATTTATTTCAAACGGAGGAAACCTGCTTTTCACCGGTTTCAACCCAATGAAATTTTGGACGAACGGCGCTACCTACCCTGTTAAAATATCTGAAACATCAATATTTCATCAGATTTTCAAGGTTGACAGCGCGGACCGTAAAGTACAGTGTATGATGTTCAGGGCAAAT
>Ga0172381_10004847_pt1 | contig 13819 bp, 13 predicted proteins | sample Leawel6488metaG_FD_119754 | JGI IMG/M metagenome (GOLD analysis project Ga0172381, IMG submission 119754) | Leachate microbial communities from a municipal landfill in Southern Ontario, Canada - Leachate well 64-88 metaG | ecosystem: Engineered > Solid waste > Landfill > Unclassified | place... | reverse complement strand
TCCATCAGTTTGTCCGGTCAGGAATTCATCTCTGTCGATGATTGAAAACAACCCCTGGCTGGCTTTTCTTAAATTACCTAATTTTGTATTACTCTCTTTTGCAAATTGTATGGCTGCATTTTTCGCATTTCTTGTTGCTTCCGTCAACATTGCCGGTTTTATATCATTTAATTTGGTGAAAATAAATTTTACAGACGCATCATATTCGTTTCTATTGCTTATAACGACACCTGCCTTCAGTAACTCATCTGTCATCCTGCTTACTTTTTGAATATTATCTACATTGGCACTACGAACCTGTATTACTTTATCAATAATAAAACGGTAACTATCTCCAATAGTATTATTACCATAATCTTGTGCCTTTTTATCATTTACTATTAAGTCCTTTTGAATTATTTCATCTTGCTTAATATCATTTTTTAGCAAAAAATCAATGACTTTATTCTTCGTTTCATCAATTATTCTGCTCCCTTCGGATAAATCATTGTTTGCAATCCTCGTTCTTATAGTCCACACAGCAAAATCTGATTTTACTTCACGTTCCGAAAACCCTTTTACGGATATATACCGATCCTCTTTTTTGAATCTTTCTATTGCCCGACCCAATATGGCAGCGCTTATTGTTAAGCCTATTATTATTGCCAACGAAACAGCTATTATTCTTTTATTTTCCATGTCATTATTTATTAAATTAATATTTATTTTCGAATAGTATTTAATGTCCGGACGACCACCATTATGGCTATCTTTTTAATTCCAATCAAGGATCAAAACTTTCTCTGTGCGACCCTACGCTTCCTCTGTGTAGCTATGTGTTATAAATACTTAAAAAGAAACAGAGAACCACAGCGCTTACCATTTATATCTTTTTATAAGTTGAATAACAAAAAATTATTTAAATGCTTCTGCCGGAATAGCCATATCTGCCGTCATGTTGTTAAAATACTTTTCGTTTTTCCATTTTTCGTTATACATATTTAACTTTAAAGAAATAAAATCTTTAAGTTTTCGATTCATTTTCGTAATTTTTTTTTCGGATATTCTTATCGGACGCTTTTTATTAATTAAATTTTTAGCCCATTCAAAATCTTTCTGATTATTTTTTATCATTAGTGGCACAAGCTGAACATGACTTTTCCATCCGCCAATAGTGGCATAAACCATAACAATATAAATTCCATCTTCCTTTAATTCGGAAGTAAGAAAATATTTATTTTCGGAAGAAGCCCAAAAAAGTTGCTTTCCAGGATCACACTCATATCTCAGATAGCTGTTTGCTTTAAAGGCTCCAATATATTTATCCTGATGAAAATACTCAAAGTCGGGTCCACTGTTGGCAGGAACAAAATATACAACAGCTTTACCTTTTGATGGGGGCTGAATTCCCTGTGCGAAAATAAAATTCCATCCTGATAATAAAAAGATCAGAATTGTGCATAATGTTTTGGTTCTCATTTTTACTTCTTTAATTGAATTTATTTTATGAATTAATAAGAGTTCAAAAATATAAAAAACTGTTTTCATTTAATACATAATAAGTAATAGAAACTAAAAACTTTCGTATCATTGAATTTGAATAGCTTAAGAACAAAACACAGATTTTTGCTGATATAGCGGATTTTAATTCCGATAAATCGGAATAATTCTCAGATATATCCGTTCTCATCATTCATGCTTGCATAAATAAAGTCCGTTTTAAATCTGTTTGTATTATTATCAGTATTTACCTATTTTATCCGTGAAATCCGCATCCTATTCTTTTCTGATATACAACATTTTATTTATCCAACTGCTTAATATCAGGATTGTAATAAAAATTTGAGAATGTTACAAAAGAGCTATTTTATTTATTTTTCCCCTCAGAGCGTATTTCAAAAAATTTTGCAACGGTCTCAGTCATTTATCCCCTATGAAAAATGGGACAATGGTTAATTCCTTTTTCCTACAATGCTTCAACCGCTAAACAATCTCAATCTTACCTTAACTTTGGCATTCGTAACTTTTGCTCGCTTTAAGTACTGGCCTTTAATGGTTCATAAACTCATTATCCAATTTAAATTTAACAAGATATACATCGCCTTCACCAAGTAAAGCGCCAAACAGACTTGAACTGGTAAGACCCATTTGATAAATATATCCTTTATCATCAATACTTACGTCTTTACCTGACGCATCAAAATGTTTATCCCCCTCAATAATATTCTTTTCCCACAATAAACTACCATCTTTTTTATACATTCTGATAAATGCTTCTGCCGGAGGCAGGTTTAAAAGACCACTCACAAGGATTTTATCTGATATTTTATCATTCAGAATAACACTGCGAATACCATCATGCTTTTCCGTTCCAAATTGATTAGTCCATAAGACATCTCCTTTATCGCTGATTTTTGTTAAAAAGCAATCTCCTTCGCCCATTTGTTTACAACCTAAATTTCCTGATGTTGAACCACCCACATAAATATTTTTTTCATTATCCACCTTTACATCCATGGCAATCTCAAATCCCTCGCTCCCCCATTGATTAAACCGGACAAGATTTCCCTCATCGGTAAACTGTCCTGTAAATGCATCCATAAATCCTTTGTTCTTCGAGGCAAGATCACCCCATGTTGAACCGCATACATAAATGAAATGATTGACCCCGGTGATGGCATTGCTGTAATCATCACCTGCGGTTCCAAATTGATTAATAAATAATTGATTACCGTTATTATCTAATTTCATGAGAAATCCATCGGTTTTTCCGAAGGAAGATTTTCCCAATTTTCCTGTGGTTGTACCAGTAATATAAATATTTCCCTTATTATCCACATATATCCCATTTCCAATGTCGGTACTGTCGGTGCCAAATTGTTTCGACCATAGCATTTGCCCATTGGAACTATATTTTACAATAAAAGCATCTTCCTTCCCCAAATTTTTGCCTTTTAATCCACCGGTTGTAGAACCTGTGATATAAACACAACCTTTATTATCAATGGCACACCATTGAACATCTTCATCTTCGCTTGTCCCAAATTGCTTCGTCCATTTGATATTACCCGAAGCGTTAATTTTAGTAATAAATCCATCATTTTTGCCATAGTTTACACCATCCATTTTACCCATTGTTTTTCCGGCTATATAAATATTTCCTTTTTGATCAACGACATGATTCATGGCATATTCGTTCTTGTCCGTTCCAAAATGTTTGCCCCAGATAAAACTTGTCTGCGATTGAGCATTGAATACCAATATTGATAGTATAAATACAACAATAAGTATTCCTTTATTAATGCTTGTTTCCATTTGTTATTACTTTTATTTTTTATTAGTCACATAGCCTGCCCCAATATTCCGGGGGAATATTTTTTATTTCAGATTGATTATTTATGATCGTTTACCTTACACACCCGTAATGGGCAGTGTCCCAAAGTTCGCAAACATAACATTTATTTATTCAGCTCTTCAAAAATGTTAAAAATCTTTTTTTGCTTTAATATAATACCCATAATACATTTTATATTCGATGCTCCCAAATCCTGCTTTTCTAAGAGCAGATTCCACTTCTTCTATCGTGTATTTGCAGAAATTTTGGGCGAATTTTAATTTATTCAGTTTCTTTTCATGATCCATAAAGACATAATATATACCGCCATCCTTCAACATGGCGTGAATTTTTTTAAACATTATGTTCAAGTCGTCCCAGAAATAAATTACATTGAGGCAAAATACCTTGTCATACGTCTTATAATTAATATCGGCTGTCAATAAATCCCCATATTTCAGATTAACTGTTCCGCGATTAATAAATTTTAAATTCCTTTTTGTTGCTGTATGATACATCAAATCCGAAAAATCTATTCCATCAATGGTACAGGCGACGCCGCTGTTCATTATCATACGTATGCCTAATCCTGGCCCATAACCTATCTCATATAGTTTCTCATCTTTTTTAACATCTAATTCTGTAATCATTTTCTCATAATATTTTCTATTCCTTGTATCCATCATTTTTGAAACCATTTTTCCAAAAAATCCGGATGGTTTTCTTAGTTGTGCTCCAAGTGTCCTAAACATATCTCTGAGGTTTTAAATGGTGAATACTATGGTTTTTTACTTTTTTTATCCCTTTTCTCTCGTCCCTTGTCCCTCGTCCCTTATCTGTTATACAATTATTTATTAGGTCTAAAGGTTGATCCAAGCATTATTCTCGAATAATAAAGGAAATATCTGTACGATGATAAAATGGTAATAACGAATAAAAACGGTAATACTAAAATTAAAACCAGGTAAATATCCGGATTTACAACATCAGCATTAAACAATAGCAGTAGAATTACAACCAGGAAACTAAAAGAAAGGTTCCTGCAAAAGATATACAATACAAAAAACGATTCCAATTGTTCCTTCTGATATTCGCTACACTCCCTGAATGCCTGGTTTTTTGCAACCTGAAAAATATAATTGGGAATTCCTTCTTTATCTTCATTATGCCCGTTTTCAAAGTATTCGGAATCATTGTGAGCACCGCATGAATTCTTCGCCGCCGTATTACACAAATCTTTCAATATCATTTGATGATGTGCAAGACGGATTCCCCACTTTTTACCGTCTTTCAATAAGTAGTACGAAGGCAGTTTTATTACTTTGATTTTAATGATAGCGCTCTCTATGAAATCGGCAAAGAAATCAATCATCACGCCAATGAAGAAAGACAGAATAAAAAACAGTACTTCTGCAATTATATCCCACAATTTTTTGTTTAAAAGTAATTTCTGAAAATCACTTTCAAACAGATAGAACAACATAACAGAGATAATGCTTCCCTGGATGATCTGCAACATAAAATTCTTATAACTGAATCCTGACATCGTTTATTAATTTAATGTTTGTTAATCCGCAGTATTATTAGGTTTTGAGTATAATGGTTACGGCCATATAGAAAGGGATTGCGAGTTTTGTTCCTTTCCATCGTTGCAAACTTATATGTTGTATCAATTTCAATCGTTTTAGTTTAATTCAATTTTAAATAGCACTTATCAATTTCCTTCATTATGCGAAATTACATCATTTCTGAGTGATCCCGGGTACTCAGGATGCAATTCCAGCCGGGTTAGTAGCTGGTTTTATTCATTGTTTCATTTTCTCAAGCAATTCTTTTGGTGCTTTATCCGGAGTTCCGCAATCAAACGGAGGTTTCGGGTCATATTCCATTGCTAATTGTATCATTTGAGCCGTTTGCTCTCCTGCTATTATACTTACGAAGTATAATGCCATATCAATCCCTGCGGAAACGCCTGCTGATGTTATTATTTTACCATCATGAACGTATCGTTCATACGTATCCGTTACAATAACATTGTAATTTCTTAATTGCTTTTTACGTCCCCAGTGAGAAGTGCATTTTTTTCCTTCCAACAATCCCGCTTCAGCCAGCAATAATGAGCCGGCACAAACCGACAATATCCATTGGCTTGTTTTGGCAATTTCCTGAATCCATTCTTTTATAACTTTATCTTTTAATATTTTATCCACACCTAATCCACCCGGGATAAGCAGAATATCTGTCTGTACAATCTCAGCAATATTATAATCGGCAATGATTTTTAATCCATGCGAATCTTTATAGGCTTTCTTCTCTAATCCAACAAAGAACATCTCACAGTTTGGTAATTTTGATAACACTTCATATGGCCCTACAACATCAAGAGCCGTGTAATCGTCGAAAAGAAATACTGTAACTTTCATAAAATATTATTTTGTTTTCCATTATCTTTATTTGAACTCTGTTTCAGATAATTCTTTCATTCCTACGCTGAACGGTCCCGGGTACTCAGTATGCAATTCCGCTCGAAACATTAGAAAATTTGTAATTCCCTCTTTTCATTTTTCTTAATTATCAATTCCACTATATTCCGGACAGCAAAGCATTTGCCACTCAGCCAGGATAGTTATTCCTTTTTTTATTTATTATCACATTTCTGTTTTTCAAACATTTCTTTCAAATCTATCATTTCTAGTTGAAATGAATTATAATTCCAAATAATGAACTTATACCAACAGTCGCATTCATCTTGACTTTTCTTGTAGATTTCTTTACATATTTTTTCAAACTTTCTTTTTCCCCGTTTCTTCCAGTAAAGAGATGGTATCGGTTCTTTTAAAGTTGTTCTGCCATCCATATTAAATTTGATTGGAAAGTTGAATAGAACACTTATAGATTTTCCTCTCTGAGTTGCAGGTATCCAGTTCGGCATGTTTTTGACTAAATTCAGGCATACGCTATCCAAGTCGGGCCTTAAGCCACGTAATATTTTCGGATTAGAAATTGTTCCGTCAGTCTCTATCCAAAAAGAAACAAAAACCGTCCCTTCAATACTATCTTTTATTGCTTGTTTTGTATATAAAGCATTTGTATTTACATACTTCATTAACGCTTCATTTCCTCCAATAAATTCTGGCATTCTTTCAACAACTGTTATGATTTCCATCGAATTATCCGCTTCCGTTGTGTCTGTCTGACTGTGAAGAAAGGAAGAAATCATTAGCATTATCAATAATAATCCAAATCTCATCATAAAATATGGCATAACTTGTTTATAACTCCGACTGATCAATCCATGGTATTCGGGAAGCAACTTCATCCGAATCAGTATTAATTTTTCATAAATTCGTTTATATCAACTTCTATCAAACTTTTTTCCTGCATATCATACAATTTTGATCCAATCAATGTGGCTTCCCGTGATATTTTCAAATCTGCTACCTTTTTATTTTCATTATCAATAACGGTTGTCTCATCATCTTTGGACAAGAATTTATAGTTCTTTGTTTTGAAATAATAAATGTATAAATCACAAAAATCGATCTGATCCGAAATATTTAAATCGTTATCAATCACGAGTATTTTTTTTCCCTTTGTACATAAATATTTCTTTGTTGGATCGGATGTAACCAAGCATTTAAAAGCAGAATCTGTTTTAATATAAATCTGTTCATTAATAAAATACATTAATTCCCCCAATACATCTGTATTAAATGTCTTTTCATAAATAGCCGAGCCATTAATCATCGAATATTTTGAGATTCTGTCATCAAATACCAAAATAGCCGTATCGTTATTAATTTTAATTCCGTTAACCGGGTTTTTTTTATCTTTTACTATGGTTAAAAAGACCTGCTCACCGGTATTCTTATTAAACGCTGCAATAAATGGCATTCCAAAATCCAATTGTCTATAGCCCATATAAGCATAGCCCTTATTTATCATATAAATAAGACTATCTTTAAATAAAATTACAGATTTGCTTACTAAATCTTTAGGCAAGGTATGCGTCCATTTAATGTTGCCGTTATAATCCAATCGCGCAATTTTTTCCTTAGATGCAAAATAGATATCAGAACTATCAATCAACACATTCGATACAATATCCCTTATCAAATCATGTCCTGTTGATATTATAAATGCCCCGGTCAGTAAACCAACAGCAACACCTGCAGCATTAGCCGCTATTGTTGCATCATAATCTTTTTTACCGGTAATGGTATTGTAATCCCAGCCTGTTCCGTTTTTTATATTGATTGAATGTAAACCTGCCGCTGCAGCAACAATAACCGAATCGTTTAAATGAAGAATATCATTCCAGCTATACTCTCTGTTGATTTCTCTATGCCAGATTGTTTTTCCATTGGTTAAATCAATTCCTTCCAGATTGTTTGTATAACTACCATTATAAATATTATATTTATACCCAATCCCTATTTTCTCAAAGGAATTAACATAATAGATGGCATCTTGCACTTTCCACAGGTCTTTTCCATTTTCATTGTTTAAACAATAGCTGGCATTTCCCTTTCTTTGAATAATTACATTGTTGAACTGCTCAATGCTACTTAAACGATATTTTATTTTTTTTGACCATTTTACCTTTTTATTCGATAAGTCGTATAAAACAACATTTCCTGAATTTTTTAACCACTTACCATTATTGCTTACCTTACGAAGCTGAATCGTCAGCAAATTTGACAGTGTATCGATGTAAGAATCATAAATTCTTTCCGGAAAAACATACTCCATTGCATGGATATCGCTGTTTGTTTTATCGTTTTTACCTATTATTTTATCATTGTTTGATATCAGTAAATCTGATTGAGCATACATTGTTAATCCAATGAAACTAAAAAATCCAATTGCAAATAATCTTTTTATCATTATATAATTTGTTCTTAATGGCTGGCTAATTAAATTATTAATTTTATTCCTTTATTTATTGTAATCCTCTGATTTTATTTTTTTTCTTAATTATCAATTCCGCATTGTTCCGGGCGACAAAATCCCGAGTACTCGGGCCCCCTCAGCCGGGTTATACCCATATAAAGTTTTATAAATTTCAAAACCAGGTATTCTTTTTATATTTTACATATTGTTCTCCAAATTTTTCCTCAAGTATTTTTTCTTCCTTTTTGATCCTTCTCTTTTGCATAAAAATTAAACCGCACCAAATAATAAGCAGATAAAAATTCTGAACAAAAATAATCATTCCAAGGATAAATATAAGTCCAAAAAAATAAATGGGATGACTTATTTTCTTATAAATACCTTTGGTAACTAATTTATTTGCTTTTGCAGATATTGTAAATGAACTTCCTAATTGTATACGGGCTATGCTAACAAAGATCAACGAAGTTATTATCAGGAATAAGCCGATACCTGTATAAACATTAATCAGAAAATCTTTTTGAAAATATTTAACAATGAGTATGCAACAAGCAGCAACGACAATCAGTAGTGTTAATAAATTAAAAATAATATTTTTCATCGGTCAATTGTTTAAAATTAAGTTTGAATAAAATTTGTCCCCCATTGAGATAACCCTGTCAGGTTTTTAAAACCTGACAGGGTTGTCATCTTTCTACCAATATTTCGCCCCTAACGAAGCGTTGATTGTTTGTTTTCATTTTATCTCCGCTAAGCTGTCCCGAGTACCCATTTTGCCATTTCATCCGAAACATTAGAATATTTGTAATTTTCCCCCCACAATAAATATTATTTCGTTTTTCATTATCTTTATTGGAATTCTGTTTCAGATAATTCTTTTGTTATTTTTTGTTTTGCGGAAATACAATTTCTGCTATGTTCTGAGCGGAATTGCATCCCGAGTACTCGGGACCGCTCAGCCGGGGACGAAACGCTCGAAAACCCACTGAAACCGGCATGTTTTATGACCCGTTGTTAGCGGGCGTTAATATATTTCCTTTTCTTTCAAATTTGCATATTTTAAAAGTTCCATACAAAGTAATCTAAAATTACCTTCAGGTTCCCATGCGTAAACAAAATTGTATGAATCAATATTGTTGACTTCTAAAATCCATTCTGAACCATCAACGCCTAAAAACAAATTGTTTGTGTTTTTCATTGTCCAGAATCCATACTTATCAAGTGCTTCTTTAATGTTTTTGAAGTCAGATTCATTTATTGTAATCCTATTTCTAATTGAATAGTGTTGAACAATCCGTCGTTTTTGAGTTTTGTCAATCAATTTATTAATATAAACAGTATCTGCGATTAATGGACAAATCGAAAAAATACTATCTCGAAACTTTTTCTGCATCTCAATCGCTTTGGCTAAACTAGGCTTTTTTATAATTACTGAATCAGATAAATGTCTATCTAATAGAGTTGTGTTAAATTTATAATTTCCCCAGATTTCTCGAATCCTAGATTCTTCTTTAGAAAGTTTAGAATCATCATAATCAAAAACAGTATCTAATCCGTTGTAATCCTTAATTGTAATAATTGAATCTTTGTAAACAAGCACCACAACTGGCTCATCAAATGCTCTAATATAAGTAAATCTATAAACTTCTCTTAAAGCCGGACTAATTGAAAGATTATTTAATCCAATCTTTTTGAAATATTCTGATGTTGTTGTTAAAACAATAGAATCTTTATAATCCTTTTTAAATTGTTGCGGAAAAAAGAAAGAACTATCTATTAAATCTCCACTCTTAGGAAATCTAAATCCTTTATCATCTCTTGTTGCACAAGAAACAAGTAACACACAAATTATTAAACTTGAAAACCTTATCATTGCTGTCTTTTTTAATGCCCGCTAACTCGTTTATACCTATGATAAAATCATACTATTGCTTCTCGTTTCGGACGTATATATATAATTAGTGTCATTCCCCTGCTGATTTATTTTATAGTCTTTAATGGCATTGTTATTAATTCAACTTCAAGAAGGCCTTTCTCATCAGCATAATTTCGTGCGCTTGAATAAAGATATTCAAAAGAATTCTTTACAATTCCAGCCCGTACGGGATTATTATGTATATATTCCACTTTCTCTGCAATGAATGTATTGGATGATATTTCCATGGCATGGTTTTCATGTGTCCACACCTGAAACTCACCTTTTTTGTTTTGTTTTTTTGCTGCATGGCTGAATAATCGCAGCATCCATTCCTTACGGCTTTCGTTATTGTTATTTATTGCTTCTATTATACGTTTGCTTGTATATTTTTTAAAATCTCTGATTGTATTGCTTAACTCTCCCATTTCACTTCTTGCCAATAAATGAATATGATTTGACATGATTACCCAGGCAAAAATCGTCAATCCCTTATTTTGCTGGCAATATTTAATACTGTCAATAACAATATCCCGGTATTGTTTCCTTGTAAAGATATCTACCCAAAAAACTACCTGAAAAGTCAAGTAATAAGCAGCATATTGATCTTTTATTTGATAACCTGTTGGCATATTTTTATTTTAATATAATTGCAGAAATGCAATTTCTGCTATGTTCCGAGCGGAATTGCAAATTCCGCTCAGCCGGGAATCCCGTGTACTTGCAATCACTCAACCGATGCTCAGATATAACAGTTGCTTACTTTAATTACAATATAGTATAAACTTCCACCAAAAATATATGCAAATAAATCATAATTATCAGTTATTGAATTATGCCTGTAAAATGGCGTAATAAATTCCCAAAAAAAACCTATTACTACGTTAACAGCAAGTATACTCCATAATCGTTTTAAACAATATTGGGATTTCTCCACTAAAATGAATAGTAAATTAATATATGCAATAATTAAAAGACCAGCTAAAATGTCATTGAAATAACAATGAAAAAATTTTACTTCTAAATGATCTTTAAGATACATTTGATTTATTGCATATAAGCCCACTCCAAGCAGGGTGATAATTACGTTTATAATAACGAGATAACGATTACTGCAAGTACGATTCCCAATGCTATAATTATTATCCATGCACATCCACTTTTTTGATTTGCCATTTTTTTATTCTACTATTTAAACTCATTGTTTGTACTGCCATTGCTGAACTGTCCCGAGTACTCAGTATGAAATTCTGCTCAGACTTTTATCTATTTTATTATTCCCTCTTTCCATTTTTTTAATCATCAATTCCGCATTGTTCCTGGTGACAAAGCATTTGCCGCTCAGCTGAGGCAACTTATTATCAGAAATTAATACCCGTTTTCTGTTAAAATTTTTTCTATTCCTGGAAAAATTCGACATTTTCCTTCAGAATCGCCTTCATCAATTGCGTACTTATTTTTAGTTATAAATTCTTCTATGAGCTCAAATTTGCCATTAACATATTTAACTTTTTCAATCTTGAAATAATGACATCCAAAATGACTTTCACCATCACCCCATATCATTGATGATTTATAGATATTTTTATTTTTCTCAAAAATATCAGAACCTAATGACGGTGATTCTAGAATTGAAATGACCGACACTGAAAATCCGTTTTGAGGATTGATTTTTAAGAAAAGAAATTCTACTTCACAATCTGAGCCACAAAAATCAGTGTATGCTTTTATAAGAAAACCTACTAAACTATCATGTTCATCATAAACATTGACAGAGTTACCAAGATGAGTATATCCGTACTCAACATTTTGATCTGTCGTGTCTTGTGCAGATGTTTTATTATTAGTTGAAGGATTACATGAAATGAAAAATGAAAATAATGCCATTCCTAAAATCGCAAGTAACTTAATTAAATTGTTCATATTTTATTTATTTTAAAAGATTTGTTTTCTAACTAGTCCATAACACCCCGCCGGCAGCCGCAATGCTCTGGTTTTACTTGTTGTTTTTCTCTTTTCCACGGCCACTGACCGATTAGCTGTGTGTGGCCTTCGTGATTAGCTTGTACTGTCGACTAATGGCTCATTAGGAAGCATTTATATTGTTTTATCAATAATTATAATCCATTCCATTCCATTTATTACTTCTTTCCATTGCTTTAAGCTAAACTTTCTTATTTTTCTTGATCTCTTATTTAATGCGATAATGTCTCCATTTGCTATACCAGCATAAGCTATCTGCCAATTTAACTCTTCTTTTTCCTTTATAGAAAGATTATCATAAATATTTACATCCAAACCGGCAATACCACGTAATTTTTCATCAAAAGATACTTTATTTTCCTTATCTAATACACCTCCTAATTGAATATAAATCCTTTCTAAAAGAATATTTGTTCGTTTAATCAATCCTATTCTTTCATTTATTTTCCAATACCAACAGTTTATTTCTCTGAACAAAAGGAATAATACTATTATTACAACTATTGCAATTATTACGATTGTTATTGGTTCTGAAGTATCCATAATTTATTTTTTTAATTTTCTATTCATTTTACTTTTAATTTTTGCCCTGCTGTGCTGTTCCATTTATTCGTGATATAATTTCATTCTTACCGTTATACAATTTGTAATTCCCGCCATCCATTTTTCTTAATTATTATTTTCGCTATGTTCCGAGTTAAACTGTCAGGTTTTAAAAACTTAACAGGTTTATAATATTCAGCCAAAATTGCTTAGTCGGAACCGCTCAGCCGGATTTCTCTCCTATTATAATCCATATCACACTGCGCAAATCTTATCCTGAGCTATCAATGCACAGCATCATCTTATTTACATTTCGTTTGCAACGTTTATCATTAGCTAATTAGCATCCCGTTTGCTTCGCACGGGACTTCGCTCTGCTCAGCATCTTCAAATTAGTACATTTTCAAATCAGCTAATTTTCAAATTTTCAAATCAGCCAATTTTCAAATCTTCAAATATTCAAATAGCAACATTTATCATTAACTAATTAGCACATTAACTCATTAGCTAATTTATATCCGGTTTGCTTTCCGCCTAATCTTCAAATCAGCAAATTTTCAAATTTTCAAATCAGCTAATTAATTAACAGGTTTTTCTCCCTCTCCGTTTCCTTTGGGCCGGCTCCAGCCGCCGATCTTACGCGCATTCGTATACTGGTTATAAAAATCGGGATGCGTATTCTTATAAATAAGCATCATCTTATCGATACGCGCTTCGATGATATTAAGAATAACATTAGTAATATCGGTCTCCATTTTTTCGCTACTTGTCTTCAGCAGTTTTTGTCTTTCACGACTTTTAGGCAACATGGCAACAAACAGTTTGGAAGCTTCACGATGTTCGTCAAGCATAGCCTGGGTAACGCCATAGGGTTTCAACTGTTCAAGAAGAGGCGTAATAAGTTCATTGAGACCAAGCATACGCTGGGCAAATACCGTTTGAGAGCCTTTTTTAAGTTCACTTGCATTTAAATCAACCTTTTGTTTAAGCTCGGCATTGTGTGTATCGGTGGCATAAACAGAAGTTGCTCCGCTAAGCGGAAGAAGACATTCGGTACACAGTTCTTTTTGTTCATTTTTGGCTTCAGCCGAAGGCATTTTCAGCGATTCATGTATTCGTAGCTGTTCTTCAATCAGCTTTTTCTGAGCTTCCAGTTCGGCAATAGCCGCAGC
>Ga0172381_10004845_pt1 | contig 13822 bp, 27 predicted proteins | sample Leawel6488metaG_FD_119754 | JGI IMG/M metagenome (GOLD analysis project Ga0172381, IMG submission 119754) | Leachate microbial communities from a municipal landfill in Southern Ontario, Canada - Leachate well 64-88 metaG | ecosystem: Engineered > Solid waste > Landfill > Unclassified | place... | reverse complement strand
TTTATGCTTACCGGAATATCAATCGACAAGTTGCTTTTTGGTTTTATTGTTGCAGGCGTTGAAGAATTAATATCCGCTACTTTTTTATCTTTTACAAACAAGTCAAAATCATAACTTTTAATATGAGCAAGAATATTACTATCGTTAGTGATTTTTGCTATTAAAGTTATATTTATTGTGCTTGTATCATAAGAGTTTAGTTTTAGAGATTGGATTTTTAAACCAAAATCCATAGCCTTCTTAATGTTTGAATACAAAAAGAAACCAACACCGGAAACCGCCCCGATAATAGAACTCCAAATTAATACTTTTGACGTGGTACTCATAAACTAAACTCTTATTGATTACAAACAATTACTTTTTGTATTTATCCCATGCTTTTTTGCCGAGATAAACAACTCCGACAGCACCTGCAATAACAACAACCTTGTTTGTCGTACTTTCTGCCCAAAATGTTTTTAATTTTTCCTGCATAACTTTAATTTTTACTATTTATAACTATTGCAAATATACTGTATAGACACTTTCTATTCTATTTGGCAAAATGTGTTAATTATATTTTAATTATAATTTAACCACTACATGCCGTCAAAATCCCTTACATATTGCATATATCTGTTTAATCTATTCCTATTTTGTTTGGTGTCAAACATTTTATAAGTGTCCGCCCACACATTTATTAAGTCCGCACGAGGAAATCCAAGACCTAAATATATCATTGCTGCGTTTCTGTCAGCTTCTATTTCGGAACTTGCAACATTATTCATATAAACATGTGCGAACTCATGACATATTATCGCAAACCTCCCTGAAACTGTACGTGGTGCAAAAAAATCCTTTGAACCCTCAATTATCTTTGTTGCAGAGTTTACCCTTGCAGGAGAATTTGTATCAACAGTAATACCGTCTTTGTTTTTTTGGGTTAATTTATCTACGTAATGAATCCGAATGTTTTTGCTATTATAATATCCGGTTGGCAAAAATGATGCTCTTAAACAAAAATTAAAAGCATGTTGAATAAACTCATTCAAATACTTATTACCTTTTGGCAATGCTCTTATTTTAGTGTCTAAATGAGATAATTTATGTTTTACTATCTTAACAGGCTCTTTGCTTTTATAGTCTCTTGCGATAACAAAAACTCCGTTTTTAGGCGTAAATGGTAATAACAATTTTATTTGCTTAGCTCCTTTAAACCTGACAACTCTTTGAGTAAAACAAGTATTGTAAAATGTAGGGTGCTTTACGTAAACTTCAATATCTCTGTACATATCTGAATACAAAAACACATCTATACTTAAACCAACCCCACCTGTTTCTATTTTAAGTCCGCTCATTTTTATGCTATTTTAATTGTCTTTAATATTATTATAAAAAAATAATGAAGCTCCACCGACAAAAGAACCAACTATTGATGTTGTAAATTTGTTTTTACCTAAAACAAAACCATACACAAATCCAACAATAGTGCCTATTAAAGCACCTTTTGAAGCATCTTTTATTGATTCGCTGTAATTTTCAACAAAAGATTTATTATATATTTTTTCGGCATCTGTTTCCATTTTTTTATTTTCAGTTATTCTTGCTCAACAAACTCTCCGCCTTCTTCTTCTTTATTATCTTCTTTGCTTTCAGCTTCACTATACCGGCTTTCTTGCCACATGGTTATAGCTTTATACAAAACAAAACCTGCCGTAATATATATTGCAGATTTTAATAATATACCGCTTTTATTAATCAACGTGCCTTCTGAATTATAAAAGAAGTGTTGCATTTTACCTTCTAATATTCGAGTTTTTGTCTTGTTGTCTTTTGCAATCTCTTTAAGAATTTTACACCCGTCATCAATTAAATTTCTGCCTTTTTCGGAAAGGAAAAAACTTTTACTTTTACCGTCTTTTTCGAGTATAAGTTCCATTAATTTTTTGCAAAAATCTTTAGAACGGTTGCATTGTTCTAAAACTTTAAAAACTACAATATCGTCTGAATCAGAAGTTTTTGTAGCTATATTTCTTTCATTTAAAAGAGAAACCAAATCCGGCTTATCCTTTAATAACAACTCTCCTATTGATGATATTAATATTTCTTTTTTTAGAAAATCATCTTTTGATTTATTCGCACTTTCAAATGCTTTTTCTATATCGCTTTTTACAAACATATTAGTAATTTTATTTGTTATCTAATTTGCCCCAAATCAAAGATAATATAAACCCACCTGTTAAGGCAAAAAATAGTTTTTGGTTTGTTGAAAGTTTTATCTTACCACCTTCTGCTGAAAATGTTGCACAACCTATACAATTCAAGTCTTTACCTTTTGATTTTCCTGATGCTTGTCTTTTATAATACACATCAAAAAATGGTTTGTCGGGGTGCATTGAGACAACCTTATCAACCGTATCGGCATCTTTTGTTTTATGCAAATAGTCTAATATAATATCCTCAATCTGCATTTGATTATAAGGAAATTGTGTTTTGTTTATTTCTTGTGCTAATTTTAATGTGCCGGGATTTTCTCTTACTACCCTCGACACCATGTTTTGAATATTTGCCATTACTTTTGTTTTTAAATTAAAAAAGGCAATGACAACCACGTGCCATTGCCTTTTTGCTATTATAGACTACTACAAACCTCTTTTTACCAAGTCAATTTGTTTGGGTTTACAAACGCCATATCACGTGTTTGTCTTCCTAACAATTGGTCTGTTTGAGAACCAACTCGTTGTGGGTAGAATTTGTAAGAAACTTTTGTACCTGCTGTTAGATTCGCTATTTTAAACGAAGTGTTAGCATTCACAACAAATTTTTGGTCTACATCACGGATATACTCAATATTTTGGATTGAAGATTCGTCCGGGTAGATAGGTAAAGTTTCTGAACGACCTAAGTTTGTTTTTGCGGTATAAGTAATTGAGGCATCCGGTGCTGAATTTTTTAACGAATCAGTCGGAGCATCAAGTGTTTTAATACGCAAGTGAGAGAAAACATAAGTTTCTCCTGTTAACATGCCGCGAATAAATTGTGCGTAACTCGTGTTTGGCATATCAGTTGTTAAAACAACATTTGAATTGTCTCCTGCAATTTCGGGAGTTGCACCAAAACCTTTAGATGCAGCATCAAATAATTCAATGTTTGAATCCGTTACTGTACCTGTATTTTCTGCAATGATAATAGCAGGTAAAGATTGCTCCATACGTCCACCGTTACCGTTACCGTAAAGATTTTCTCCAAAAGGCACTACACCGTCTTGGTTTCCACCTTGTCCGTAAAGCTCTGTACCATATCCATCGCCTTCGGCAGCGAAATAGTTGTTAGCTTCAAATTTTGCGTTTTCATAAAAATTTTCCATAGAACTAAAATTTATTATTTATTTATATTTATTAATTACTCTGTTACGTTTGTAGTAGGTGGTGGAGTGGATTTTTTAATCATCTTATCTCTTAATCCTGATTCCCAAGCCCAATTTGATAATGAGTTTGCTACAAATACGGTTGCCATTAATAGTAATGTGTCCGTTAGGTCTTTTTTTGTTACTTTCATTTTTCTTTATTTTAATTATTAAAAATTCAAATATTGTAGGTACAAATGTAAGTAGTAAGAACACATGCTATCAAAAGAGTATTTTATATTAATTAAATGTTAATCTATTTTTAACGAATAAACTTTAATTTTAGGCACAAAAAAAACCGTTACTAAATTAGCAACGGTTTAAAAAACAAAAAATATTGGAAGTAATAGACTTTTTCTCTAAAGCTCCTCCGGGTTTACTTTCTCCACCAAAAGCCTTTTCTTTTTGGCTCTTGTTTATATTCTCCCCCGTTATCAGCTCTATCTTTAGCACCTTCTTTCTGTTCTATGGATTTCTGTGCTTCTTGCTCCATTTCGTCTACATATAACGAAATTTCTTCAATTATTCTTTCGTTATAGTCTTCGGCTCGGTCTTTAACCGATGTAAGCATATTTTTCGCTTTTTCTGTAAATTCTTTTGTTTCCTTGTTTCTATATCCCGGTATTTTTTCAATTTTAGTAATTTCCTGCATTGCAGAATTATACTGTTTTATATACCGTTTGCATTTTTGAGGCAAATCGTCTTCTGATATGCCTTTTTGTTTGAGAACTTGTTTGTAGTTTATCATATACTTTTTATTTAAAAAATTTATATTTCAATTCAACACCATTTGCTTTTACCGTCTTTTCGATTGAACGAACATTTCCACGAGCTTTGATTTTTGATTCATGTACTTTTGCTACTTTTTGAGAAGCATGTACTTTTTTATATTCTTTTGTTACTATTTTTTTACCCATAATATTATATTTTTAAAACACAAATATAGTAATATATTATAGGCAAAAGCAAATCAAAGATTTTTAACCCGGACAACATGATAACCGCAATAATTAACTAAAAAATCAATTTTACCCCAACTACCATTGCCTAAATCAAATCTTTTGAATGGATTATCCTCTTCTTTTTGCGTTTTTTTGTTAAAAACTTTATCCGTTAAAATTTTAATTTCACGACCTTGTATTCTACAATCGTGTTTTTTTGAAAGCGACCTTAACACTTCGTCCAAATTGTGTTTACGTGTTGTTGACATATTTTTATTTTTATATTAATAATTAGAAAATCAAATATACTAATTTTTATTTAGTTGTGCAATTTTTTCTTCAAGTTCTTTTACTTTAGATTTTAGGCTTTTGAGTTCTTTTCTCAATTCCTCTTTCGGGTAACGCTCGTAAAATAGGTCGAATTTGCCGTAGTCGATTATGTCTAACCAAAAATTAATACCTTCTGATGTTCTGCACCAATTAAACCCCATTTGTTCTGAATTTGTAGCAATGCTTTTCTCAAACACACTTGCATCTCTTTTGCCTGTTTGGGCTTCTTGATGTTCGAGCATTTTTTCCTGTATTTCAGCAGGAAGTTCTGACCATTTTTTCATAGTTTTTTGTTTTAATTATTAATTGCTTTTCAAGTTATTTTCAGACTTAACGTGATTATCCTTGTTTGTTTGTAATTTTTCATTTTGAATCTTACAAATATATTTCCAATTCTCACAAGTCTTCTTCAAACTTTTAACGTAATCCTGCACAATTTTAGGGCAGTTTTCTAATTCTTTCTGCACCTTTTTTTCGTCAAAACACTTGACCTCTATACTGTTATCATTATACGCCATAGCTTTGTTTTTAAATTTAATTAATGATAAAACCTTTAACCTTTTTGATGAACTCCATATACTCTTCGTAGTACCTGGTACCCTTTTCGTAAGTCTCACCAACCTTCTCTTCAAATTCTTTAAGAGAACCTCTATAACATCCACATACTACATTGACATTACTTGTGTTATTCCAATATACTATTGTTTGAGAATTACGAGAGCCGATTTTGGGAGAAACTATTCTTTGAGGGTTTTCATTATAACCCTGACCATTCTGGCAATACTGACAATACAGACAATCCATACAATTCCTACAATCAAGGCAATCCCGACAATTCCGAAAATTCCGACAATTCCGACAATTCCTACAATACTGACAATACAGGCAATCCATACAATTCCTACAATCCTGACAATACAGGCAATCCATACAATTCCTACAATCCTGACAATACAGACAATCCATACAATTCCTACAATCAAGGCAATCCCGACAATTCCGAAAATTCCGACAATCAAGGCAATCCCGACAATCAAGGCAATCCCGACAATTCCGACAATTCCTACAATACTGACAATACAGGCAATCCATACAATTCCTACAATCCTGACAATCCATACAATTCTGACAATTGATAAGAGATTTACTCATTTCAATTGCTTCCTCTTTCGTAAAGATAGAAGAACTCCATGTGTTATTATTATCATCTACCCATTTGTTACATACATTTTTCATAACTTTATTTTTAAATTTAAAAATCAATTGTACAACTACTCACATACGTAATTGTTCTTTTTTTGTCTGTTTTTCGTATCAGAAAATTAGAGAGTATTGCTCCTAATATTCCGAAAATTATAAATAATATTATAAATGCTATATACATAGAGTTTTATTTACGTAAATACTGAAATATATGAGCAATAACATCAACAGTCCAGCCATTTCCGAGCATTTTATAGCGTTGTGTATTTGAAACACAATCAGTATAATTATCGGGTACTGTTTAAGCTCTCTCACATTCAATTGGGGTTATATATCTCAATCCTTTTTTGTCTTCTATCCCGAAAAATCTTTGAGAACTATAATTTTTAAAATGACTTGCTTCTATCATTTGGCATTTGTCTTTTTCTCCCCAAATAGCAAGTTTTTTCCCTTTCAACTCACTATGTCTTCTAATCCAATCTAATCCTTTTTCTGAATAATAGAAATTGTCAGCAACATCATATTCTCTCACATCTCCCCAGCCAATTTTTTTATCCTCCGGCTGCTCCTCGAACAACATTTCGTATATTTCTATTCCATATACGTTACTCGGATATTCAATATTTTCTGAAGAAACTGAAACAAATCTATTAACTTCTATCTTTTGAACTTTTACAACATAACCATCTTCGTCCAGTACGTGATTACCTATTCTTAATTCTTGCAAATTCATAACATTTAGTTTTTTAGTTTAACATTTGTTCTACAAACCTACGACCGTTTTTTTGAATATCCAAGAAAAACAGTAAAAAAGTTACGATTATTTTTTTTGTTATTGATATATAATGGGTTGCAAATATGCTAAAATTGATAAACAAGCATAGCTGCATCTCTTGAATGTTCTGACGAAACGTAAAGTCCGGTCATTTGTCGGAATACATCTTGCTTAACCTTTGTCATGTTACTTTGAGGAGCAACCATTTCGTAAGGTATAGCGTAATCTTTTAAAAAATCTTCCCACGCAGAAGCATCACGGCATACTGAACCAGCCCCGAAAGCCTTAGCTTTACTTCCACTCCTCTTACGTGCATCTTCTACTCTTACACGTACTACATTATATTTTTTAGAGTTATAGTATTGTAAAACAAAGAACCACGCTCTATGCAGTTCAGTCGTTTCAATCTTTATAAATCCCTTTCTTTGCTTACTCCAAACAGCAATCCCTGTTTTTCTTCCTGTGTCAATCCCTATGTATATGTCCTCGATAACTTTCATTTATATATATTTATTGCATTCGCATTTTTTGTTATACACAAAAACCTTTTCAAAAAAATTATTATAATTTTCTTTTTTGTGTATTGAGCCACATTTTTTGCAAACACGTATTTTTTTGCTACTGTATTTATAGTATCTAAATATAATGAACCTGCATTTATATTCTAAATAAAGTAAATAAAAACATAATGTCAATATCATTAAAAAAGATATATACACGAAAATGCTAAATGTTTGATTATTGATTAATTCTCCCATACGTCATTTAATTTTATTAAGTCCTGAAACAATGTTTTATCACATATATTATCGCCATTATAAACATACGTATAATCGTTAAAGTCGTTTTCTTTCATTACACCACACTTTCCGTTTATACGTGCTATACGATTGACAAGAATTGTGTCCTCGCACATTGTTACATGAGGGTATCTATATTTATCTAAATTCCTGACAAACAAAGACGGCTCAAAAAATCCTTTGTGCGATATTTTAAAATTCTCGTTATTTAATTTTATTGTAAAATTCTTAAATAAGCATAAGTCTAATTTAAGTTTTTCACAGTAATCAAACTGTTTTTTAATTCTATTTATAGAATACATATCATCATCGTCCCAACGACAAAAATACTCTCCCGAAGAAAACTGTAAAGCAATATTATGAAGGTCTGCTAAAAATTCATTTTCCTTTCGTTTATGTTCTATATAGATTATTTGTTTTGAATCCATTTTTTTTACAAAATCAGAAACTATTTTTTTATAGCTTTGAGAACCAGTATTTAGTATTATAAGCTCTTTATCTTCATGAGTTTGATTTAAAAACATTTGAACAGCATTTTTCATTTGCTCAAACCTTTTATATGTTAGCATTACAGCCGTAACCCTTCCTTTAATTATTTTATTTTTCATTGCTTTTTTCTTCAAAAAGTTCTACAAACTCAACTTTGCACGGTTTTATTCCTGTATGTTTTATCGGATTAAAAAAAAACGAAACATTATCTTTATTTTTATAAAAAAAGAAATTAAACAAGCTCCGGTCTATTCCGTTTAATTTAGAATATTTTTCGTACAATTTATCGACCAAATCAACCGTATCCATATCCACATCAAAGCCCATGTTTTTTATTGCGATATATTTCAACCTTGACATGAGTTCCGATAAGTTATTTACAGTCTGAACGTGCCACTTGTCATTAAGTGTCTTTGTTTGAATTTTATAAAAAATACTATTATCTTTTATGAAAGCAAAAAGCATTGTTTCCTTACCACAGTATTTTTCTTCAAACTTTCCTAAACAACTCTTAATTGTTGATTTTAATTGACCTACCAGTATATCGTTTTTATTCATTGCTTTGTTTTTTTATAAAGATAATTATTTTTTTTAAACTAAATCCAATTTATTAACTTATTAGTGAATTTAAAATATTTCCATATCAATTCCCCAAAACTATTTTCTAAATGATTATAGAAATTAAATCTGTGAATCAGCATTTTATTAATTGTATTTTCACGTATGTTTTTATAAGAATTAATATTTATGTTATGAACAGCATCTGCAATATCAACAGGATTATCTCTTACCATTATCGAATTTGAGTTATCTAAAAACTCATTTCTGCCTCCAATATTTTCGGTTGTAACAACAGGAATGTTGCACAAAAGATACTCCATTGTCGCATAATTGCCGCCCTCCTCTTTTGATAATATAAGTCCACATTTTGCTTGATTAAGTAAATTTCTAACACCAAAAGACTCTATTCTTTTATTGTTTAATATTTTATCCTTTCCGATTAAATTTAAAACATAATCCCGGTACTCAATATCATTTGTTTGATTGTGATTTATGAATGTTATTATGCCTAAATTTTTAATATCCTTTGCAAGTTCTATTCTTTTGTAGGGAATTATTTGAGCGTTATATATTGCATTATATTTTTTAGTGGTTTTAATTGGGTAAAATAAATATTCATCAACAAAAGCATTTGGAGAACAGTAAATTGATTTATAGCCCATTTTTTCAAAATTGCATTTGTCCGCTTCGGTACATGCTAATATGGTAATATCAATATTATTATATTTTTCAAGTCTTTTTTTTAGATTTAAGTACCCTTCATCTCTCCCGAATGTAGTCCACCATTCAAATAAAAAAGCATATCCATTTTTTGCATAATCAAAAGCCTTTTCTGTTAAAACATTATCCAAAATACTCATAAACACATGAGGATTATCACTTATTTTATAGTAAGGAATATTTCCTGCTACCATAGTTTGTCGTATTTTTTTTCAAACTCTAATTCAATTTCTTTTTCATCGTATTGATAATATTGATTGCCAAAATTATTATCCCGGTTATGTTGAGACATTCTATTAAAACGCTCAAAACGTCTTTTTTTTGCAAATTCAAGATTAAGATTGTTCAAATGAATACCTAACATTTCATAATCATTTGTTTTAGGTATAATTTTACCATTTTTCTTTAACAAATGCTTACCCTCTATATGAGATAATCCGATTCCGTTTTTTACAATACATGGTTTTATGTAAAGATTATCAAGGTGTCCAAACTTACGGGATTCCCATATTGGCTTATTAGTATCAAGTACGGGCTTTTCGGTTGAATGAGGGTAAACGCTAAATATTGCTGCATCGTAATAGTCTTGTTTCGTTTCGTTTATAAAGTCTTTAAACCGTATTGACAATTTGTCTTTACAATAATCTTCAAAAAATATAAGTTCGTCAGCATCTACACATATTGAATAATCAAATGCAGATTCATTTATAATCCTGTTTGAAATATTAACAAGAAAAGTATCATCAAGACCGTCTTTAAAGTCAAATGGCAAAATAGATACGTTACACTTTTTATGTTTTGATATGACTTTTAAAGTGTTGTCCGTTGTGTCGTTATCATACAAAAAAATAATGTTATCAACGTACCTATAATGCCTTAAAAAATAAGGTAGCAATTCCGATTCATTATATATCGGTGTTATTACCTGTACTTTCATTTTAAAGTGATTTTATTTCTTTTAAAAAGATAGATTCTTTCAAGAACTCTCTAACTGAACAATTTGCGTTTGGGAACTCTTTTTTGCAAAAAATCTCAACCGAATTTTTAGATTTATTTTTAGTTAAAAATTCTTTTTTTCTTCCATTTTCAACCACAATTATTAGATACCTTTTTAACGGAACTGTTTCCTTTTGTTGAGGAATTTTAGTTGGCTCTTTAATATCAACCGTTTGAATTTTCTTAACAACTGAAGCTTTAGTTGTTTGTTTTACAACCTTTCTTTTTGCCGGACTTTTCGGGCTTTTTGATTTTTTTCTTACCATTTTTTTTATTTTAAATATTTGTAAATATAGTTATTTTTTATCTTTTTCCAATATTCTAATCCAAGATTGATTTTTATGTGTGCAAATATAAGATGTATCGCACCATGTTGGAATACCTTTTTTTTGCAAATCAACATGAAAAAAAGTATCAGCATGAGCGAAGTTTTTACTATCTTTTAAAGACCATTCCGAATCGTCAACACGAAAGGGTATTTCACTAAAAACACTTCTTGATATGAGCAAAAACCCAAGCCCTAAATTCGGTACTATTTTAAGTTTTCCGTCATGGTTTAATAGTCCGCTTTTGGCAGTAGATTGAACATCGTTTGTAAAGAAAAAATCATTACTCAAACGCTCAAAAACAACTGGCATAGAATTATGGTACTGCCCTATAAAATAATCAAAACCAACAACCTCTCTTTTGTGGGAAAGTAATATTTCAACAGCATTTTTGCATGGTGGAAAAACATCTGATTCTATACTTAAAATATAATCATAACCATTTTTTATAGCAAAAGCATTACCCAGATTATTACAATCTTTCATTAAGTGTCTTATATCTTCATGCTTTTCATTTCTTTCAATATGAGTTATATATGTTTTCGGTCTAAACTTATATTTTGAAAATTCATTGACGTGGTTTTTATCAGCCGAATTATCTATAATAAGCATATCCAAATTATCATAAGATAACCCACATATACTATAAGCCCAATCACTTAAACAATAATCTTTATGGTCTGCCGTTGGTGTTACAATAAGAACTTTTGGTTTATTTTTTATTGCCATAAAATCTCATATATTTTTTCGTTTTATACTCAATAGCTGTTTGAAATGTGTATTTTGGCTTTCCAGTTTTTACATCTTTAAATGAGGTTAAAGGGTCTATTTCTGTTTTTTTCTCTTCTTGTAAGTATTGCTGTAAAGCCTCCTTGTATTCATTTTTATTAAAAACCCCATATATTTTTTGATTATCAAAGTCTATCACACAAAAGAATCTTTTAAATTCATTCTCATATTTTTGATATGTTTTATCTCGACTATCCTTGCCCTGATTCTCTAATGCTTCTAATTTTTCAATACCAATATCAAATCTTCTGTCAACCATTATTTCTCCTATACGAACAAGAACATAATCATCTTCAAGATTATTTTTCACGTTGTTCCTTTGGCATGAATCCTGTGTGTGATGCAGTCTTAATATGTTTTTTAAAGACTTAAATTTTGGATTTGCAAACTTTGATATTGACTGAAAATTTGTAAACACATCAACATCACGGTGTCTTATAGTAGCCAAAGCACCAACAAGACTTAAACTTGTTGCATCTCCAACTATCAATGTTAAATCCTCTAACATTATACCACCACCCATAAAAACAGACATTACATTATTCAAATCTTGCGTAAATTCGTCTCGTGTTTTTACAGTTCCATTTTTAAATGGTGTTATCCTTCGGCACTCTATTTTTCTTTGAACAACAAACATTTTTATACTTTTAATATCTGCCGAAATAGGTCTAAATTCCTGATACTCATTGTTTACATCAAGAATAAGCATTTTACGTGGCTTTAATCCTACTTTTGGGTTGCCTTTAATATATTGTCTTATAAGTCTCAACCTTTGGTATGTTTTTCCAATACCCTTAGAACCAACAGCTATATCAAAAACAGGCTCTCTCTCTTTATTTAATATATTTTTCGCCATAATTAAAATTTCTTCTTTTCAATAACTAATTTTACTGATGGATTGCTTTTCACTTTTTCTTTTAATTCATCAATAAACATATCAAAAAAATCTTTTACAAACCATTGAATTTTTTTTGTTACTCTTAATCCATTGTGGCTTCCAATGTATTTTCCTTTTTTATCATAAAGTCTTACCCCATAATAAACATCGCCCTTTCTTGGCTGATTAGATAATTGTACTTTCATTTTTAATAATTTTTAATTCTTACCATAAATAAAATTTATTTTTCTTAATTTTCTCCTTCTCCCGGTTCACTCATTAATTCAGCATTAACAACTTCTTCTTTTGTTGATTTTTTATTATCATCTTCCTCTGTTACTTTTGTTGATTTTTTTGCACCAGTTGGTTTATCATCTTCGTTCATTCCAAGAAGTATTTTTTGTTGGTTTTTCTCGACATTTCTCATTGTTTTGTGCATAGAAACAAGAGAAACGGTTTTTGTAACAACATCTTTTCCAAACAAAAGAAAAAATCTTTGTTCATCACTCATGCCAAGACCACGTTTTTTTGCGATGCGTTTTAATAAATCTCGCATTTCTTTTTCGCTGTCCGGGTCAAGTACAAGAATTTCGTCTACACTTTCATTATAACTCTCAACAAACTCTTGAAAAGTAACGTATTGACCGCCAACATCAACCTTTGATTTTAAAACACGCATATCAAACTTGCCCTCAATTGCTTTTTGTCGATATTTTTCAGGTGTATTTTGAAGTCCTTTTTTTGTAAGGTCAATTAATAATTTGTACCCGTCAATTATACTATCTGCAAAGTTGTTTGAAAGTTCCTTTTGATTAGCAACAGGCTCTTCTGTGTAACTATCAGAACCGCCACCACCGAAACTTTTAGGCTCATCATAAGCGTTGTCGCTATTTGAGTTTGTATTGCCGCTATCACTTGAATAATCATAACCGTCAGTTTCATTATCTGAATTATCTAAAGAATCGGTTGTAAGGTCAATTATAGGGTTTACATCTTCGGGTTCGGGCGTTGAATCAGGCACTTCCCCTCTAATATCAAACCCTTTTTTAGAAGAATAATCCCTTTCTTTTACGCCTGATGAAAAAAGTGGGTCATCAAGAAGTTCAGCATCTTCCGGTTCAGTTGATTCTCCCGACATTTCTTTAACTAAATTTTCACGTTCTTTTTCAATTTCCTCTTTCGTTCGTCTTTTACCTCTTGCTGCCATATTATATAAATTTTGATATTTGATTTTTGCAATAGTTTACTTTTTCAATGATAATATGCTCCTTGAAATTTTCCGAATTAAGTGTTTTAATTTTCGTAATACCTCTTGATATTCGGGGTATCTTCTTTTTAAACTCACGCTCTATATCAGCGTAAGTCCACGAAAAAAATTCAGATAAAAAGAATGCTAATACAGAAAATGCAACAGATTCTTTACCGGATTGGCGTTGATTAGTTTTTTTTATTTCAACATTAAATTGCTTTTCAACAATTTTTTTTACAAACTCTCCCTCGTTGTCAATCATAACATATTATTATAAATTTATGCAAATATACAACAGGCATTAAGCAAAAAGCAAAACTATTTTTTAATCAAAATTTAACCACAAAAAAAGGCTCAACACAAATAGTGCTAAGCCTTTTT
>Ga0172381_10004844_pt1 | contig 13823 bp, 13 predicted proteins | sample Leawel6488metaG_FD_119754 | JGI IMG/M metagenome (GOLD analysis project Ga0172381, IMG submission 119754) | Leachate microbial communities from a municipal landfill in Southern Ontario, Canada - Leachate well 64-88 metaG | ecosystem: Engineered > Solid waste > Landfill > Unclassified | place... | reverse complement strand
TGCAGCAGGGATGGCCCTAACGGATTTGGAAGACACTGATAGTGCCCTGTCCAAGATCAAGACTAACCTGGAAAAAATAGAACCTACGGCTGTCAAGTTGTTTGGGGAGGCTTCTAGCAAGACGGCCTCCTTACATAAAGTCGTAATGGACTTTTATATCAAGAAAGCCAGTACTTTAACAAAAAAATTGCCTTAAAAAGTAAAGACTCGTTGCGTATTTCTATATGCCTCTTCCTCTCAGGGGGAGAGGCTTCTTTATAAAGGTATCTAATGGCTCCTAGACCTAAAAAACCGCATGTTTACCCTATCCCCTCAAACTACGAACAAATTAAGAAGGTCCGTCAGACTACCTCTGTAACTCTGAATGCCAACAAGTACGTGAAGGAGACTACCGTACCTCGACCTTATCAGACGGTAGGGATACTTAATATCCTTCTCCTAAAATACTTTATATTAGGGGATGATCCCGGTTTAGGCAAGACTTTGCAAACTCTGGTGGCATATGCTATAGCAAAGTCTCAGAATCCTAATCTTCAGTTAATGGTGTTTACCACCAAGTCCGCTAAAAAGCAATGGGGGAGGGAAGTTACTAAATTCCTGCAAGGGATCTCCTTCCATGTACTGTCAAACAACTACCGTTCAACTAAGCTGAAGAGGTCCTTTACGGGTCTGAAGGCTAGGGATGTCCAATATGAGGAGCACCTAAACACAGATATTCTGATCAGTGGCTATTACCCTTTGATGGTGGAGCCCCATAAGCTTAGGAATAGCAGAAATGCAGATCTGATGGTAGTGTTTGATGAATGTCAAATGCTTAAGAATCAGAAATCCAAGACGCATGTTGGTGCAGAAATATTCATTGAGAACGTGTCCAGTGTATATGGACTGACAGCAACTCCTATCAAAAATCGTTTGTTGGAGTTTTACTACATCTTCCGTATAATAATGCCAAAGCTTTTGCCTCTGGTGACACACTTCAGGCAGGAGTTCTGTGACGAGGAGTTTAAGTATATCCCCCAAAAAGGAAAGGGCAGTAAGCCTAAGATGATTAAAGAGGTGGTAGGCTACAAGAACTTGGATCATTTCAGGGAGATTATTGCCCCCTACTTTTTCCGTCGAGCAGCTGATGATGTGGGTTCCGATCTGCCTGCGATCATGTCAAGGAAGATTACCTTTGACATGTCCCCTGCACAGAGTAAGCTATATAGAGAAGCCCTTACGGGGGTAGTCTATGAGCGCAAAGTGAGACAGAGATACCTAGAGTTTAAGGAAAAAATTGATGGAGGGGCTGTACTAGCCCCTAAGACCCAGGAGTTATTCGATGCCCTCGAAGGTAAATATGAGGAAATACTTTCGGGGGATTTTTTAAAGAAGAATAAGAACTCTGCCCTAGCGTACTGTCAGCTTATAGCTAATGGCCCTAAATGGCTAGGATCGGACGAAGATGGGGAGTCCACAAAAGAGGAAGCCTTTGGGGACCTGCTAGAAGGGGAACTTGATGGACAGAAAGTGATCGTATACACCAGGTTCAAGTCAGGGATCCCACGGTTGATAAAGATTGCAGAAAAACTTGGGATCAAATATACCCGTGTGACGGGTGATGAGAATGATAAGCAGCGCGAAGCAGCTATGGAATCATTCCAGAACCCTGACAGTGGTGTAGACATCATTTTTATTACGGATGCTGGTTCCGCTGCCATCAATCTACAAATCTCAGGAATCCTGATATTGTTTGACTGCCCTTGGACTTGGGGTGACCTGGTCCAGCTTATTGGACGGGCCCGTCGTCTAGGGTCCACCCATGAATTCGTTCGTATTTATCACATGGTTTCACTAGGGACTATCGACGAAAGGGTGCTAGCTGTCCAGGGAGGTAAGAAGGAGCTTGTAAACCAAACGGTGGGCAAGCAGGCCAAGGGTATCCTTGAGTTTGATGGAGAAGACGCTGTTACTCCCATCGGTATCAATGATCCACGGAGTGAAATCGAAATACTTTTCGAGGATATCTTTAGCTGATTGTTTCCTGTGCTTATGGTTAAAAAAGGGTAGATCCCTGCGTAATTAGTAATATGGAGAAACATCGTGCAGCTAACACCCGTAGATATTGAAAAGAACAACACCGTCCAGAAGTGCCCCATCTGTAATGGAAGGGGCACTATCTTGGAGCAAGGGGGGTTTAGAATCCCTACAAAGAACCCTGGCAGGACACGGGGTTTTACTCAGGCAAGGCTTTGTATCTGCCGTAAGAATGAAATAGTGGAGAATAGCTCTTCTTATTTCAATCCCAACAGTACTCATAAGGTGTCCACGGCAGACGCCATAAAAGCAGCGTCTAGATGCAAGTACAATACAAACATCATATTCAAGGGTGATGTTATGAAGGTGTTGAACTTCATTAAAGCTGTGTTTGTTTTCCATAGACAGGATAGTTTGCTTCATTTCCAAATAGCTAATGGATTGGAGTTTCTGCAAAATTACTATGTGGAACAGAAGGACGGAGCTTCTCGCACCCTGAATGATATTATCAACAACAGGGACCTGTTGGTTATCCTGGCTAACACAAGAACACCCAATCAGGCTTTGGCAGGTACTACCCTACAGATTGTTCAGGGTAGATTGATGGCGGGAAAAGGTACCTGGCTATATCTTCCAGAGGACTTTACAGCATGTACTGAGTACTCCAAAGAACTGGTGTCTTTGATAGACACATGGAGAGTTGTGGATTACTCCAAGAAGGCATCTGTAAATAAAATCAGTTTGACTGCTTCTATTGCCGCTGCTACTTCAGATCACATAAAGCCAGTTATAGACAATTTGAAAGAAGGTCAAGGTTAGCATGCTTGAGAGAGCTTTTAGATCTATTATAGACATTCCCCTCAATGGTAGGATGACCATTGACAAGGAAGAACTTCTAGAGAACTTCCGTTCTTTCCAGAAGTCTCATGTCCGTTGTGAAGAGGAAGCTTACAAGAAGCTGTATTACAGAATTTTGGATCATTTTAAGAGGTATGTAGAATTACCTTGTTTTGATCTTCTTAAGGAGCATTTTTCTAACGAACCAGGATGTGAAGATGTTCTGGTAACATTAGAGGGCATTGAGGCGGAAAAGCCTTATATTGGGGGCAATTACAAATCCATCTTGAAAGAGATTAAATCTAAACAAGATTTAGAGTCTCTTCAAGAAGCCCTCAACGAGGCAAATGAGATTGCCATTAAGGGTAGAAAAGTAGGTAAGACCCAGATGAAAGGGGTCGAGCAGGCTATTGACTACTTCTCTATAAAGTCTAAAGAAATTCGTGCTAAGAATATGGATTTCAAGACAGAGCTGCAGGCTTTGGACTCTAGGGAAATCCAGGAAGCAAAGGACCGATACGACCATAGGAAGAACAATCAGATTGAATCCTTAGGTATTTACACGGGTCTTGAGCAGATTGATAAGTCGTTGAATGGCCTTAAACATACAGAGCTGATGATTGTAGCCGCTTATACTGCTCAGGGTAAGACGACCTTCTCAATTAATATGCTATACCAGGCCGTTCTATGCGGGTGGAACTCAGCATTGTTTACTTTGGAAATGACTGTTGAAGAGATGCAAGACATGCTTTATGTGCTTCATACGACAAACTACGAAGTTTGGGGGGACCCTGCTAAGCCCCACTACCAGAAGTACCTACAGTATGTTGGTCAAGTCGAGTATAATGATGTTAGAGAAGGACGCCTTACACCAGAGCTGGAAGAGTTTTACAAAGCAGCTATGGACGACTTGGACAGTGAAGAAGAGTATGGCCGGTTATACATCGTTCAGCCATCCGAAAAAACTTTTACGGTGGATGATATTAATATCAAGTGCCTAGAGATTAACTCAGATTTGAAGACTAAGGATAAGGTGTTGGAGTTTTGCGTTATTGACTATCTAAGGTTGCTGGGTGTTCCTGGTAAATCTCAGGGCGAACGTGAAGACTTAAACCAGAAAATTATTGGCATTAAAAGACTTTTTCTTACCTTCAACAATGGTCAAGGATTGAGGGGAGTTTCTCCTCATCAGATTAAGCGTGAAGGGTACGTAAGAGCTATGGCAAATGGTGGCTTTTATATGCTTTCAGATCTTTCCGACTCCTCAGAAATTGAAAAATCGGGAGACGTGGTGATCACATTGTTTATGGATGATGCCATGAGAAAATCTGGCTTGTTTAAGATATGTAACCTGAAGGCCAGACGTAACGACTTGTTTGATCCATTTGAGGCCTGTGCTAACCTAGCTGCTAAGAGGATTTACACAAGGGCTGATATAAAGAAGTCTGACTTAATCCTTGATAGCAAAACTACCTTGGAACTGGGTGGCTGATAGCTATGAAAGACCCTAAGGTAGTGCGTGAACTGATCAACGAGAATGTATCCCTACATGACATCCTAGAAAGTGTTGATGTACACCTTCGACAGGTCCTGAGGCCTGAGCAGATGAGCTGCCCTTTTCATGGGGCGGATACAAGCATGAGTGCAAGGTACTACCCCGAGACAAATTCCATGTATTGTTTTGCTTGCAAAAAGTCATGGGACCCCATTGGGTTCTGGATGCAGTATGCTGAAGTTCGCTTTATGGAGGCAGCGAGGTATCTTGCTTCAAAGTATGGTGTGGATCTATCTAAGGTTGCTGATATACAGCAGCTACAGCTCAAGAGGTTCTACCTAGAAAAAGGTAATAACCAAATTAACAAGAGAAAGATGGCGCTTTATGTATTAGAACAGAAACTAAGAATGGTGCTCCCTTTAGAGGACATCAATGTTGCGGGTAAAATGCTTTATCTTACCGCAATGGCAAGGCATACAGAAGACCAAGAACAATTCACAAAGCTGACATATCCCGTGGCAAAGAAGATAAGGGCAGCGTTGACTTAAGGTACACTAATATGGCAATCTCACAGCAATTTATTGATGAACAGGCAAGCTCAGAAGTAGTTAAGGCTCTGGTGGATCTTAGACCATGGATGCGGTATAAGAGATTGGAGCTCATAACATCCTTGGATGATTTGGACAAGTTCATAGATGAGGCTGTTGATACCGGTCTGTGCGCTGTGGATACCGAAACGAGTGGGCTTAATAGTGGTCCTATGAATCGAGGGAGGGGGTCCCAGGTAGCGGTACTTGCAGGCATTTGCTTAGCTTACCATAAGGACTACGGGGTGTATATTCCTGTAGGTCACTTTGAGGGCAGGAATCTACCTCTAGCTGCTGTAATGGAAAGGATGCGTAGACTTCTGTCCAGTTGCATAACTATCTATCATAATGCCAAGTATGACTTTGAGATTCTTCGTAATCAGGGGATAATCATGGAGGATCCCAAGAAGTATAGAGATACCCTTCTAGGGGCCGCGGTTCTGTGGAGTGACCGTGAGACAAAAGGTCTTAAGCCTCTGGTTAGAGATTTTTTGGGTAAGGAAATGATTGAACTCAAAGAAATCGCTCCGGGTAAGAAGCATATAGACTTTAGAACGATACACCCCAAGGATGCTGTATTTTATGCAGCATCCGATGCCATCTGTACTCTGGAGCTCTATGAATATGAACAGAAGCTTCTCGCAGATTATGATCCGAATAAGAACAATGGTTTGCATTTCGTTTATGAGGTGGAGCATGCCTGTCAGATTGTCGTGGCAGAGATGGAGAGAAACCTAGTAAAGATCAACACTCAGTACTACAGGTCTCTGGCGGACAGGGTGGATCTTAGGAAGAAAGATCTCGAAGATGAGATTATTGCTGCAGCGGGCCAGCCTTTTGAGATAGGAAGTAATAAGCAACTAGGTGAGATTCTTTTTGACAAGTTGAAGATTCATTACCCTATCGCGGAAAAGTCTAAGACTGGTGACTATTTCGTTAAAGATGAGATCCTCGAAAAAATAGCGGATAAGCACCCTCTTCCCAGACTCATCCAAGAGTTCCGAGAGATGGAAAAGGTGTATAACACGTACTTGATGAATCTTCTGAAGAACGTGGATGAGAACAGCTGTGTTAAGTTTCAGCTGAATCAAACTGCTGCCGACTCCGGACGTTTCTCTGCTACAGGGGGTAAGGGTATCCTCGTGGATGGGTACAGTGGGGTAAACTGTCAAAATATTCCTGCCACTAAGAAAGATGACCAGTGGAAACTTCGTTATGGAATTGTAGCCCGTCCTGGGTTTAAGATTGTCACTATTGACTACTCTGGTGAAGAACTTCGTATTGCTACGAATCTTTCTAAGGAACCAGTATGGACTGAAGAATTTGTGAATGGAACAGGAGACCTTCACTCTATTACTGCAGCTCTTCTTTTCCATTCTACTCCTGCTGAAATGGCTAAGCCTGAGAACAAGGGACTTCGTTCCATTGGTAAGCAGATCAACTTCCTTATTCTGTATGGTGGGGGTGCATCCAAACTCGCTGCATCTGCCAAGATCCCTATGGCAGAAGCGCAGGAAAGACTTGAGAAGTTCTTCTTGGCTCTTACAAGTCTTTCCGATTGGCTTAAGACGGAGCGTATCCGTGCAAAGAGAAGGGGTTACTCCCTTACCGCTTTTGGTCGTAGAAGACCCCTTGCAGATCTTTACAAATCTGGTGACAGAGGGTTGATGAGTAAGGCTGATCGTCTTGCATGTAATGCAGCTATTCAGGGATGCCTAAAATACTCTACCCGTGTTCTTACTAATAAGGGGTATATTAAGATTGGGAAAGTGCTTGAAAGAAATAGGAAGGGAGAGCAATTTGAAGTATGGACAGGACATTCCTGGGCACCTTTCCACGCTCTGAATCGAGGGGCTTGTGAGCTTGCTGAGGTTACCCTAGCAAATGGCCACCGAGTGGATTGTGATACCCGCCACCAGGTCCTGGTAGTAGGTGAAAAAGGGTATGAGTTTAGACATTACGATAAGCTTGAGCCTAAAGACCTAGTGTGCTTGTCCCCCTACACAGCAAAAGAATTTGGGGAGTATCCTTTTTTTGAGGCACCTGATAAAAGTGCCTACAATAAGGTTTCTTTTAGCATACCTAAGGAAGACACTCAAACATGGGCAGAGGTTTCTTGGCTTCTTGGGGTTATCACAGGAGATGGGTTTATATCTAACAAAAAGAAATCCATTACATTATGCTTTGGTAGAGAAAAAATAGAGAGTTTACTTCCAAGAGTAAACTCTCTTATGGGAAAACTTGGAATTACCTGTGGGTCCCCAAGGAAGGTAGTTAGCGCCAGGGGGGAATCATACCAGGTGTCCTACTATTCAACCACATTAGTTGACCTCCTCAAACAATTGGGTGTTACAGATAAGCCTGCAAGAGAAAAAGTAATTCCAGAAGCAATATGGGAGTCTCCTCTCAAGATGAGAAAGGAGTTCCTCCGGGGGTACTGGGATACCGATGGATGCAAAAAGAAGGTAAACAGATACGGGTTTCATACCCCAAACTACGAGCTATTAAGGGAGGTTGCAACTCTTGGAAGGACTTTAGGTCTATCCTCTAAAATAACTTCAGACCTAGATGGGGCTTTCTCCTTGAGCTGGACAGACCTTTTAAGGGTAGAAGAGACTCTAGGGCTACCCCCTACTAAGAGCCATTACCGAACAATGAGTAAAGGTAGTGTTGTTCCAGACTTTGCCTTACAGTCTTGCTTATCTATTTTGGAACCCCTTATTGACAGAACCCAAGCAAAGGAAAGGGCTATCCTTTCGAAACTTAAGACAGGAAAGAGAGTTTCGGTAGGAACGGTGCTCATGCTTTGTGAAAAATATGGGGTAACTCCTCCACAGTTATACGAGACAACAGAGGTTATTTCTAAGAAGAGTTTGGGTGTGGAGGAAGAAACATACACCCTAAGCGTTCAGGATGAAGGTCATCGATTTGATGGTGAAGGGGTTATACACAAGAACACTGGTGCGGACATCATCAAGATAGCTCTGTACCGTGTATGGTCCTATATCAGGAAGAACAATCTTCATAATGATGTAAGAATATTAATGCCTATACATGATGAAATTGTTTACGAGATCCGTGAGGACAAACTGGATACCCTGGTCCCCGCCATATCAGAGATAATGAAGATACGTGATCTTACTAATGCTTTAGGGTGGAAGGTACACCTTGAAGTAGATGCAGAGTATGACGACACGTTCATGGTAAAGAAGAACTACTTTGAGGATTTGCACAAGTATGGCATCAATGCCTCTATGCGAATGGGTATGTCCGATGAGGATTATAAGAAGGTCGTAAAAATGGTGGATAGTGGGCAGGCTAACTCGGTCATGGATGCCTTTATTGATAAATCCGAGAAATCCACAGAAACCACCATAGATATTGACACCAATATCAACAATGAAAATCTTAAGGAAAATCCTCCAGAAAGCGAAGAAGAAAAGCTATCTTCTGTACCTATGCAAAATAACACTCAATCAGGTATCTCTCATACTCTCTCAGAAACCGAGAGACCCCTAATGGAAGAAGTACCTGATGAACTGTTGGACTCACACAGTCCCAGTGAATTCTTTAATTACGAGGTCACTAAATCAGACAAATTGGCCAAGGCACACACGGAAGCGTTCTGGTCTGTCCTAGAAGGGATAGATCCTCTATGCAAAGGAGTGAAGAGGCGTATTCGTCTTACTCGTGATAAGAAAGTCATTTATACAACTGCAAAGAAGTATTCTGTGGAAGGGTTTCTTGCACTAGCATTTAATTACACCGTCTAATCACTACTAAGGAGCCAGATCATGGTACCATGCCGTACTATCAAGGAATTTGTTGAAAAGAATGACAAGGAAGTTCACAGAATAGTTGTTTTTGTCGCTAAGACTTACGACAAGAATGTTATTAATGATTATATTCAGAATTTCTATTTAGGTGCCATAAAAGGGGATCTCCTAGGTAAGTATGATTGGTCCCGACCGAACGTGGTAGCTAATTTTTCTAATTTTATTTTTCGATCCATAGCCAACTCAGTGAACTCTAGTATTCGCTCGGATATGCGTCAGATACATACAAAGCATATCAGCAATATTGTGGACACGGAAGAAGCAACAGATATTTTTGAAGCAATGTTGTTCTCTCATGATACTATGCCCGTAAGTAAGTCAAAAGATTCTTCTATACGGGGAGGTATTAAAGTAGACAGCACTTGTCGATACTCTGCTATAACCCATGATGATGAAGAAAGCTTTTTTCAAAAGCTAGCAGAGTTTGAAAAATCCATCAGTGAAGATACCAACATTTCAAAGCGTACTAAGGAGTTATACCTTAGTTACATCTCTCTTGCTTCTGAAGGGGTCTCCGCCAGCAAGGTAGCCGCGGTACATGATGTGGCTCCAGCGTATATAACACATGTTCGTAGGGTTTTACGAAATAGGTTTATGCCTTATTGGGAAGCCCTTGAGGCGGAACGCATATGACCTATAAAGAGACCTTAGGTAGGATCCAGGTACTCCGAGTAATGGCGGATTCTGGTACAGGTAATAGAAGGGAAGTACTAAGTGAACTTGCTAGATTAAAAAGAAACATCTGTAAGTTCCCCGAGCATAAAGTAAAAAAGGGACAAAATCGTGACAACACTAACGAGTACTCTGACTGATCTCCATAAGGATTTAGAACAGCATAACCAAGACTGTAAAGATGTCGTGGTTGATCTGCGCTTTATTAAGTTTCAGTCTGATGATGACGAGCAGTGCCTAATAGACTCTTCCGATGGGGTTAAGTACCTTTTCAAAGCTTCTCAGGATACAACAGCAACTCATGCCCTTAAGCAGCTATGCAAGATGGTAGGGGTCCCTTTTAGCTTTTTCCAAGAAAACAGGCCCCCTGTTCGGGAATCTATTGTAAACAACTGGCTCAAGGCCAAGGCTCCAAAGGAAGGAGAAGAAACACTTTTTCTGATTAGGGTTCGTGAGGGCCAGGATGTGAATGTGGTGAGAGCTATCTTACCTGTCACCTGTGTCCCCTTATCTAACGAGGCAGTGCTCAAGGCTATTTCAAACTACCCCGAGGATGTAACAATTGATCTGGATAGTGCTGTGGGGGCAGAAAGGGATGCCCTAGTTTTTCAAGCCCGCCTTGTTTATGAATCACCCTTGGAGGGGGAGGAATATTTTCCGGGGGTAATTATTACTAATTCGGAAGTGGGAGCATCCGACCTCATAATCGACTTATACTTAATACACAAAGAGTCGAAAGCCTGTATGGCCGCCGAGTATGGAGGAAAGCCCTTTGCTAAGATTCAGTATTCAGGGGTTCAGCCTGCGGAAGCTTTGGAGTTACTCAACTCCATTCCTAGCCGTCTCAAGGAAGAGGCCCCTATCTACTTGGAATCACTTAAAGAATATGAGGGGTCTTTTCCTACAGTTGAAAGGGCATGCGTACTCCTGTCCAATAAGAAGGGGGTACCTAAGAAATTCAAGAGATCCATCCATCTGGAAGCAACAGAGTGTCATGATGACATGGGGACTCTTAAGGATTTTATTAGGCATGCGGGTTTGGTGGCCAAAGCTTACGATTATTCTGATCGACTTAAAATAGAGAGAGCAGCGGGCTCTTTCGGAGGGCTTGCTTACTCTAAAAAATAGGAGCGAGTTTATGCTGTCCAAGATGTCTAGGGTGGAGAAAACAAGTGACAAGTTCCAGGAAGCTTTTTTAAAGGAGCTTATGAAGGGAAGATCTCACCGCCAGGCACTCCGAGCAGCTCGTTCCCGAATGTCACAAGAACCAGATTACCTTAACCGACGCAAATAAACACTTAAAAAGCAGGGAAAGACAGCGTATCTCTCCTAGAGAAGCTTCCCTTGCCTTTAAGGGAATTAAAAAACAAGGATATTGACATGAAACTTTCAGAGCTGATCCAGAGTAGGTTCAATAAGCGCCGGGAATACTTTCCGGAAATGATCGAGGATCTAGCCCAATCCATTAAGGAGTTGGGACTCATCAGCCGTCTTACCCTAAGGAAGACTCCTAGTGGGCAGATGGAGGTACTTGCAGGGTGGCGCAGACGCCTGGCCCTGGCCTCCATCCATGGAGAGTCCTATGAACTCCCTGATAGGGACTGTGTGATTCTTAACGTAACAGATCTAGAAGCTATAAAGATATCCATTGTGGAAAATGTACAGCGGGTCAATCTGTCCGCCTTGGACATGGCAGAAGCTGCTAAAGCCCTGCTGGAAGAGAACCCTAGCATGAAGCCCAAGGAGATAGCCAAGATACTCTGGACTACAGAAGCCCGTGTTAAGAGACTTTTACACCTGGATGACCATTTGGACAACCTTCCCACAGCTGCGGTGGATTCCTTGGGTATGCCTGATGAGAATGATCCTGCCTTTACAGATGGCCATGTGGAAGTAATGGCACAGCATGGTGCCTTTGACCTTGATGCAGAAAAGGTCAGAGATCTGTGTGACTTGATCATCGACCAAGAGATTCCTGCTTCCCGTGTAGGGAATATTGTGGACAAAATGATAGAAAGGGAAAATTCTCCAGACCACTCGGATAGTGGTGAAGGTCATGAACCCTCGGAAGGGGACAACGGGTCGGATCCAGCAATGACTGATAATTTCAAAGGGGTTCTGGCTTATAATGAGTCCGGAGACTTGCTAGTCAAGGGTAAGAAAGAGGATAAGCCCGTGGATCTTTCTTACTACCATCCTTTTATCAGGGAACCTGATAAATTTAGGGTACATGTCAATGCCAAGGTAAGGATTCAGACCCTTGATTAAAGTAGGTGATCTGTTAAAAGGCAGAGAAGAAGCAAAGGTTTCCCTTCTAAAGAAGGAACCTTTTCTTTTTATTGCCTGTACACAAGAAAGGGTGCAGGCTGTCCGTAACCTTAGAAAGATCACTGAAAATGATATATGGTATTTAGGCACGGATGGGTATGTACCTGTGCCTGACCATATTCGGTATTTGTTTGCAGGTGGGGTCAAGGAGAGTTTGGCCCCTAGGGTCAAGCAGAGGCTTTTGGAGTGTTCAAATATAGGTCCTCATATACTAATGTTTGTCAATATGGTTAACTCGGAGGTGTCACAGGAAGAGATATACCAGGCCTACGTGGGCGTGTGTAGGGGGGAGGAGGTTTGTAGGGTAGGGAATACTTTAGCTACGACCTCTGAGTACTTGAGCACACATTCAGGAGACATCCAATGGTAAGAGTTATTGTCATCTCCAGAAACCAAGAATCATCTATAGAGGAAATGGTTTACTCTCTACGAGGGCAGCTCCCAAATTATCCGAGAACTTTTGTTCTGGATAGATGTGAGGACAATTCCGCGGGGGTACTCACAGCTCTAGGAGAGGAGTTTATAGTTAAAGAAGAAGGTGAAGGATGGGAGGCGGGCAAGACTCGAAACTTTGGGCTAAAGCATTATAACTACTCAGGAGATTTCATTGTCCTGGATGGTGACCGGTACCCTAGCGGTCTGACTCAGAAAAAGGTAGAAGAGGCCCTCAAGAATTTTGATATTACCCTTATATCCTTGAGCAAGGATAACCGGGGGTGGTTCTGCAAGGACTTGAGTGAAGAGATAAAAGTTAACACTCACATTGGACTTAAGAAAAACCATTTCATGACACCAGGGTTTATAATAAGGAGTAAAGCCTTATTAGCCTGCATTCAGAGGAATGGAGGGAACCTATTCCATCCAGATATGGATGGAGTATGGGGTTTTGAAGATATGGCTTTAGGGGATCTCGCCGCCCTTCTTGGATTGACTGTAGGCGGTATGCCCCGAACAATGTGGCTATCAGGGCACTTCAATAAGGATGAAAGTAGAGAGTCATCCGAAAAAAAACAGTCCATAAGGGCTAGAATAGCCCAGGATTTAGTAGCTAACAATTCAAATAAGGGGCTTACACTTTGGTGGAAAAAGAAGTAGCACTAGGGTTTTATCAAATAATCGCACAGGTAGTATTAGGGGTATGGGTCACAGTAGTGGCAACTAGGTCTTTTCTGTTTGTGGGCATTCGTAATTTCTTGGAGAGGTGGCCTATCTTAGGGTATCTCGCCTCATGCCCCTTATGCTATGGGACTTGGGTAGGGGCAATACTGTCTTTATGCTTAGAAAATAAACTAATCATAGGGATACCCTGCACTAGCTTGGCATCCTATTTGTTTGTCAGCGTGATCGACTATCTGGAGGCAAATTCAAAATGGCATGTGGGTGTGGAGGAGGAAAATCTCCAAAAAGAAACTGGGAACAGATGATAGCCGCTGAGAGAGAAAGAAATAGTAGACAGAAAAGGAATTGCCCAAAGTGTGGAGGAGAGATGATACCCCTTCCTGGCCGGTGGAAATGCCGTAAATGTGGTTTGGATCAGTAGTACTCCATTAATATCCTTAAAAACGTCGTACTTTTGCAACAAATAAGAGGTTCCTCATGTCTAGAAAAGTAGGACGCTTTAGCATTGCCATGGCCTGTGTTTCAAACGCCTTTGGTGCTATATATAAGACCATCACAGCTATGGGGGAGATTAATAACCATATAGATGAAAAGGAGATGGCTAAGAAGCAGGCCATGCACGACATCGCTAGTGAATTGTTGGAAAAAGGGGAGGCCCCTACTGGTATATCCGAAGAAGATTTGGTTGAGAAGCTTCTTAGTGACATGGAGAAGCCTTTATATACTGGATCCATCCCTACCTTAGAGGAATCCAAAATAAGTGCTAATGAAGTTCTAATGGCATCCAAAGCTTTTGTACTTATTTCAGTTAGTGATAAGGGGGCAATGGAGATATACAGGGACTTCACCCATGCAACAGGGCCAGAGCTGAGCGCTCTCCTTGTTCTGTCCGATAAGGCTGCGGATGAGCTTACCGGTGTCATTTATGGAGGA
>Ga0172381_10004843_pt1 | contig 13830 bp, 9 predicted proteins | sample Leawel6488metaG_FD_119754 | JGI IMG/M metagenome (GOLD analysis project Ga0172381, IMG submission 119754) | Leachate microbial communities from a municipal landfill in Southern Ontario, Canada - Leachate well 64-88 metaG | ecosystem: Engineered > Solid waste > Landfill > Unclassified | place... | reverse complement strand
GATAAACGGAAGAGCCGGTCAAAAACGGCTGTTTAAACTAAATATCTTTATTAAAATTAATTTTTAAAAACGGAAATATATTTTTATTATAGCCGTTATCACTCTGCCGTCAAGAGTGCTAATTGATATAATTTCCTTATGAAAACCTTGGGATTTGACCCAGGCACGATATTCACCAACGTTGATAAGTTATTAAGTTGGATTGTAAAAGTTCTTACCGTTTTTGCTTACTTTATTTCATTTGCTTGAGGATGTTTGAAATCATCCCGATGTGCATTTTGATCTGCAAAAATTGTCTTTCCCTTCTCTTGCATTTTCGATATTCAGTGATCGGGACTTTAATGTGGGTTTTTTTGGGAATCTTTTTTTGTTCTGTTTCCATACATATATTTTAGACAATTTGCTGGTAGTGTCAATACCTCGGATTAGACATAGTTATCCACAGTCTACATTTTTGCTCCGGTCAAAATTGTCATTGTAGATCTTCTGGTAAATGATCTTTGCTTTCCTTTTTTCCAATTTAATGTAATGCCTCAGTGTGGTTCTTTCCGATCGATGGCGGCATAGGTATTGCGTTTCCTTGATCGTTGCTCCGCGGTCCAATAACAGGCTGGCAAAGCTCCGGCGGAAAGCATGGTTTGTTATCTTTTTTCCTATTTTAGACTTCTTTCGGCGCTTGGCAAGGTTCTTGATTACCATCTGCCTGCTCAGTCTTTTGATCTTCGGCCAATGGCTGATAAACAGAGCCTCGTTGTCATCCTTCCGGGTTTCCAGGTATTTTCCCACCCATTCAAGGCACCTCTTTGAAAAATAAATCCGGCCATCATCATTCGTCTTGATGTTCCGGATGATCGCTTCATTATCTTTTACGCAATCCCGATTAAGCAGCAGGGCTTCTCCGATCCTCGTGCCGGTCGCCCATAAAAGCTCATACAATGCCCGGTCCCGCAATCCGTCCGGCTCGGCCAAGCCTATCTCGGACATAAAAATCTCAAACTCCTCTGCGGTCAAAAATGGTTGTTCCTTATCTCGGACACCGGGAACAGGAATCGCCAGCCAATTAAAAGGTATTTCTACTCCGCTATCCTCTAAGAATTTCATAAGTTGCCGGAATACTATTACACTATCGGTTGGTCCGTATTCTCCATGCCTCTTTCCGGCCTCGATCACATCCAAAACATCGGTCTTTTTCAAATCTAAAATCTTCTTGTTTTCGATTGAATGGGAAAGAGATCCAAAAAGCATGCGCTCGTATTTTTTCAAACTGTTTGGCGCAAGCCCTTCCTTTCGTTTCGCTTCCAAAAAAGAATTGTAGTAATCTTTCAACAGCATAAATAAAAAAGCCGCTCACGGGTTTCGCCTCGTGAACGGCTTGCGATCATAGCCAAAAGGCTAATCTCGACTATCCTTTTTAACTCTTTCGAGCTAAAAAGAACAGCTATATTATAGCATGCCTGCCTCTGCTGCGAAACCTTCGTGTAATGAAGAAACAGAAGCATAAGTTATTGATTGCCTGTATTACTACACCATAGGAGCTATATTGTCAACTTCTAAATTGTCAACCAAGGTTATCCACAATAAATTTTTCACAATAAAAAAGCGGGCTACTTGCCCGCCTTCTTTCTTGGTTTTTTTGCGATATCCGAAAAGTAATTAGGTGGCCGTTTGTGGGGCGCCGCTCCCCCCTTCGCAGAGATCGACTTATGCGTCTGCGGAATTTCGGATATATCTTGAATAACCGCCGCGGGCCAGTAGCCCTTGCCTCGCGCGATCTCCAAGCCGGTCATCTCCACGTCTCGATCTCCGTCCCAGTCGCCGATCACGTCTTCGGAATATACTAATTTGCGGCAATCGTCATATATCTGATAATGAGCTTCGCCGTCTTCGATGTCTAGCTGATAGCTTATGTAGTGCATATTCTTCGTTTTCGTTTGCCCTGATCTTATGTGTTTGATCTCGGCGTGTTATCCTTATGTCTCTATCTTTAGCATAGCGGTATACTATATCAAGAGGTTATCTGTGGATAACTTTTTAAAGCGAAAACCCCGCCTTTTGGGCGGGGTCGCGAGACTATTTTTTAAAATTTCTATCCTCTGATGTATTTATCAATTCCCTGTAAAACGCCGGATATTCCTCCGACTATTCCGGCAAAGGCCAGTAGCAAACACCAGTTTGCCAAACTTTTCCAGTCCCCGGTAATGCCGATAACCGGCACGGCGATCATTGTTGAAACCGCTCCGGCTATAAATGCCCGGACCGCTCTGATTAACGCTTGTTTTGTGATTGTGTCCATAAATTTGAAAAACTATTAAAGTTAATTATATCTTGATTCTAAATCTTTGGCTGTCGCTGGTCCGACCACCCTGCCAGCCAGGGAGTTTAATTCTTCCAGCGAAGATACTGAATATTTTAGTTGATAGGCCAGCACAGCCTTGGCGGTTATTGCCCCATACAATCCTGTCGAACTTTGTTCCATCAAAAACTCGCCATCGTATTTTAAAACATTTTGCAAGTTTTTAACCTTGTCGCTCTTGTCGCCGAATTTTAACTGGCCTCCGATATATTTAGGTTTTGCCAGTACCGGATCGTCCGGTTGGGCTTCGGGAATCGTAGCTCCGTTCTTCAGATCAAAACTATAAGCGGCATAAATACATCGAGCTTTTATGAAATCCTCTGTTAAAATCCTTTGGCCGTTGTCTTGGCCGGATACCGGGGTTGAATCTTCGGCATAGATCGCTTTCTTTCCTTGATAAAGCGTGAAATTGACCCCCGTGATAGAGTGTCTGGACGGGGCTGTGGTTTCGTTGTGTTTTAGCGTAGGCACATTCCCCCATTCATCATAGAAATACTCGAACCAGAGCATTACCGGCGTTCCTAAAGCCAAAACAGAGGCTATTTCATCTATGTCTATCGGAAGAATGGCATAATTCGCTATTCTAAAGACCTTTCCAACATCTTCCATGAAAGGCTTGCGATCCACGCTGGCCGGTTCGCCAAGCTTTTGGCTTGGTATGAACTGGTCCAAGGTCAAACCGTAATCTTTGACTATCTGGAAAGCGTCATTTCCGATCATTCCTCCTTGGGGTTTATTGCTCCGGCGGTCATAGCCGTCAAAAGCGGAGAGATCGACATAAGCTCCCGACTCGTTGGCATTGTTTATCCCGAGCATTTTGGCGCAGGTTTGCATTACGCAGGTGTATGATCCGTCCTGATTGCGTTGCGGATATTTTTTGATCGTTGCCATCCTGTCCGTCCAGACAACGGAAGCCGTCTTTGCGACAATCTCTTTATGCGTCCAGTCTTTTAACTTTTCTTCTTCCGGTCTGGTATCGTCCAGGCAACCTGTAAAATTTTGCATAACAAAACAAATAAAAACGGCTGATTATTTAGCCGTTTCTTTTATTTTATTGTAGCGCGGGAGGAATAGATGGCAAGGGGTTGCCTTAATGAATAATAAATTTTTTATAGCTATTCATGCACTCTTTTTGCCAATTGTTAGATCCTCCTTCCCCGTCTTCATTAAAACAAAATTTCGTAATTTGATAATTTTGTTCAATGGTTATTCGATACTCACGATGTATAATAATAAGCAGCAATAAAGCCACAAAAAAACAAATTAAGATTTTAAACCAATTATTTTTTAAAAATTGCACCATTGCTTTTTATTTTTATTTTAATCCACGCTTTTGGTTTTTCCAAAAGCATTGCAACTAGCATACCCAGAACCGCTTGGCAGAATAAAAATCCACCAAGTACGCCAAAAAGGATAGTCAGTCCATCATTAAAAATCCCCGAGCCGAATATCAGCATTAAAAAAACTGCAATTATTAATCCACCTTCTCTCTCTTCCGTATCTATATCGAAAAATCCCGATAATGCACCGCCGATCATAAATCCATACATCATAATCGCTTCACGATGGGAAGATAACACAAATGAAAAGATAAACATTAACGCAAACCAAAATATTGTATATTTTATTAAACTCATATTTTAATATGTATACAAAAAAGGGCGGAATTGCAAGGCCCGCCCTTCTGATCAATCGGAAACTTGGTAGTAAACTTCGTCCGAAATAAGCTTCTTGTCTATCATCTCATCGAGCATATCGCTGAACTCTTTGGCGCTCATCTTGTTTTTATATCCTTTCAGTAACTCCACCTTTTCCTTATTTCGTGTCGCATAGGCGACAGATTTAAACCTTGAGCTCCCGGCGTCCTTTATGATCTCCTTGGTAAATTTATTCCTGATGTTGTCCGCACGACTTTGTTCGTCTTCCGTCTCGGGTTCGTGTCCGAGAATATCCAAGATAGCGTTTTCAGCTTCCGCTTCAAAGTCAAAACTATCTTTGCCCTGGCGATATTTTACGGCATAATTTCCGATCACGTCTTTTTCTTGTAAGAGTTCTATGGCACGCTGTTTATCAGATATTTGCTGAACGGCATTTTGTTGTTCGGTTTCTCCGTAATCGGAAATTTTAATAAGACGATTTACACCGGGAAGTAGCTTAATTGTGGATTCCAACGTCGTATCCCTGCTCGGGTCATAGGTAGAGAAAGAAGACAATCCGTAGGCGTTAGTCGTCCACTCGATCATTTTTTGAGTAGCCGGCAATCCTCCAGCGGCAAATGTCGTATCGTCAATCACACTACGGCCGCGGAAACGATCGTAAGGATTTTTACCTGACATAAATTGCGTCCAGTTATCAATGATCGAAGCGGCGGGAGTAACTTGCGGTAATTGTCCAGCTCCCAAAGAAAAAACATCCCCTAGGAACGGCATTAGATCTTGTTTCCTATTGGACGCGGTTGTCGCTTTCCAAAAGAATGCTGATATTTGCCGTCCAGTTTCATCGTGCGGAATACGCATATATACCGCTTTCTTCCCTTGATAATCTTGGTCGCTGATACCCATCAGCCCGAAGCTCTTCACATCCGTATCGTACCAACCCAACGGGATAATAAGATAGTTGGTTTTGTCATACTCCGTAACCTTGTCGAAGAAGTCTTTGAGTAATGAGCCAAGCAAACCTAGCGCGGCAGCTGCCATTAAAGCTTTCGGGAATAAATCTATCTTGGCCGTTTTCCACCAATATCCTCCAGCGGTCTTAGGATTTTTCATAAGGTTCCAATCGCTTTTCATTCCTTCTTTCATAATGTTGGAGAAAATAAAGATCTCGTTGGTGTACATCGTATGTGTTCCGCGCACCTTATAATTCGGTGTTCCGGTATAATTCCGCACGTTATAAGATAGGGTTTTCCCGCTTTCTCCTGCTTCTTTCCTAAGATTTGCACCTGCTATTTTCGAGATAGATTCAAAAGTATTCGAGATCTCCCTCATCCCTGCCAATATGCTAACCACCGGCTTAAAGAAGAACAATCGCGATGCTTTGCTTCCGTCATTTTTCATACCATATCGGCGGGCGATCATTCCCATCTCGTCCCCGTTCGGGTCGTAAGAATAGCTAGCTTGTGGTATTCCGATCATCTTCTCGGCCAGCATTTTCCTTGTAGTATCGTCTAGCTGTCCTTTGGCAAAACGGCGAGAAGACGGATAGGCGTCCTTATAGGCCTTAGCTAGCCCGAAGATACTTGCGTTCGGGATTGCCTTATAAGTCCTGCTAAAATCACGCTTTGGGTTAAAAGCTATCGCAAAGCCCGGATTGTACGTAGTAACAATGGACTTGAATGTATCGTTGAATTTACCCAACATTTTCACAACTACATTCAGCTGAGAATAATCATCAGATTTAAAGCTCTCCGCGATATAGGGATCGATGTCGTAGGCGGTCATTCTCCCGTCTTCGAGCACCTCTAAGGCTTCTCTCCCCTCGGCCGGTTTAAAGTACGGGTGTCTCTGATCTCCGATTTTTTGAGTCGGCTTGATCTCTCCGGCAAAATTAGTCTTCAAAAAGTTGATAGTAACATTCTTCGCTCTTTGAATATTGTTAAGGTTGTTGAGCGCGGCGGTCTTTAAGATCGTAGAGTAGTATGGATTTTGAATCTCTTTAAAGGTCCCTATCTGCTTTTTGATCGTGCCGGATACGTGATCGGTGAGATGGTCAACTACCGCGAATGCCGCATAGTTGCCCTTGTTCGGAGCCAACTTCTTTTCGAAAACCTCCTTATTTATGCTGCCAACTTTCGCCCCCTCTTCCACGGACCGGAAAATAATGTTGTGGAACTCGGCCGCCTTATCCTGTAATAAAGCAAAGTTCTTCTCTCCCACTCTCTTCTTAAGATAGCTTAATTGATCTATCGCATTCTTAGCGTCGAAACCCCACGGGTTCGCGATGTCGGCGCGCTCGGTAGAAATACGATTGAGAGCAAGGTAAATACCCATATCTTCATCATTCATTCCCGCCTCCTTCAGCGGCTTGGTTATCTTGGCGTCCATCTCTTCGACCAGCAAGAAATTGTCATTTTGCATATAGGCAAGCTCCTGCAAAACATTGCGGGGATTTTCTTCCGGAGAAACAATTTTTCCTTCTTTCTCTGCCTCCCCCACCTTTTTATTCATCGCAACATTCCGGTCATCTAACTGTATCTTTAATTTTGTCAAAAGATTTTTCTCTCCTGCATTTCGCTTTTCTTCAAACTGTCTTTGCAGATCCGCGGCACGAACAAACCCCGTCTTAATCCGCGATTCTCTGGCTTGGTATAATTCATCTTTCGCTCCGTGCAATAAATCTTGAATACCCCAATATGCTTCGTTGATTTCTGGCTTTTTGTCTAGGCTGGCAAAAAAGGCTTTATAAAAGGTTGGAGCTTTTTGTTCCAAAAGTCCGGGACTATTAAACAAAACTGAAATAGCGTCGGCATAAAGCTCTTTCCCGCTCTTGCGGTATTTCATATATCTTTCGGACGCACTCTCTACCGGACGCCAATAAGAAGACAGTTCCCAAAGCTCATCTTTGACAGCGCTGTTCTTTACTTCCTCACCGCCAAATTCTGCGGAGATATGATTTTTAAGAATATAAAGCTTCTGCAATAAGCTGCGGCGTTTCGTAAAACCGTCCGGAACCCAATCAGTCAAGTGTCCTATTTCGTGGGCCAATGTCTTAACCGCTTGTCCCGCGTCTTTGAATATCTCGGGGTTAAGCTGAATTGATTGGTCTTTGTGCATGAACCTGCCGTGCGATGTTTTGAGACGGTCATTGATCGCCGGGAATTTCCCTGTCAGTTCGCGGGTCAATTCCACTAGCTCGGGCATTTCAACTGGCATAATGTTTTGAGTCCCGCCCATTATAATCGGGGTACCGTCGGCATATCGGCCAACGCTGGCTTCGCCGCTGCCGATACCGTCGGTTTTCTTTTTTGGCAACGGATCGAGTTGCCGGTTCCAATAAGCGCTAGATGCCTTCTCCGCTTTTTTTTGAGATCTGCTTTTTCCTACGCTTGGCGGGTTAGATCCGCCGAATCTTCTTTCCAAATTAAAACCGCCCTCCGGCTTATCCGAAACAGGCGGCTTTTTGGTAGTCGTTTTTTCTTTTAAGACGTCTGAACCTTGTCCTTTATCCCCTGTTTCAGGGCTCTGACCACTAATCCGATGTTCTGCTTGTGTTCTTTCTCCAATTGTTCCAGATAAACCAGTTGTTCCTCGGAAGACATCTTCTGATATTGTGCCGGCGCTACGGCTTTGAATTGCTTTTCCATAGAATTTGTTTATTAACTGCTCTTCGCTATTTTTATTATAACCTAAATTACTCAAAAAGTCCAAAGATACTTTTGGGTCCAACTCTTTCACCTCTTCTAGCGTCCCCTCATTTATCAAAAATTTATACTTGTTTCCTCCTGGCTGGTTTAGTTCTTTAGAATATATCTGTCCGACCTCAATCGACCCAATATTACGCTTTACAAACTCGGGAATATAAACGGTCCGGCCCTTGCCATCATTAAGTCCTCCGTTGCTTTGCGCCCGATCTAACATTCTATCGAAAGCCTTGTCGATATTGGTATAAATTTGAACAACATCAACCAAAAATCCGTTATCATTTATTTTCTCAACCGTGCTGTCCAATAATTTCTTATCCTGTCCGGTAACCTCCATCACAAAGGAATATCTATCTAAAAAGTCTTTTCCATAAATCGCCCTGGCAGATACGGTTTTGCCAACAGCCGGACCGCCGATTAGAATCATAACCATATTGTTAGCTTTTCCTCTTTTGTTGACTAGCCAATGATCAAAAATTTTATGCCAAAGGAAATCCCCGGCCTTTCGAAAGGCCAGATAATTCGTCTTGTTCTTGCTATATTCCGGGAAAAGAGTTCCTTTGATGTTATCGCCGCCAAAGAAATTGCCCTCTTTTTGCTCGTATTCTTTGATCAGAGCTTCGGTATTTTCCGTCGCGTATTTGTAACTTTCAGACTCTAATTGTTCGTAGCTTTTTTCGGATATTTTTTCTTCCCCTCCTCGATCATCTTCTTGAAGTTCGGACTGTTTTTCAGCCTTTGTTTCCACTCTTCCTTCTTTTTGTCCACTAATTGTTGAAATTTGGTCATCTGTTTTTTCGTCAGCGAAAAGCGCGGCAACATCGATTTCCTCTTTATTGGCGATCTCTTCGGCTGCTTTAATTAAGCCAAGCCTGTCGGCAATGGCATTATACAACCTTACCTCGTTAGCTTTGGTAGGTATTGTATCATTATTTATATGCCCAAGCACGGTGTCAAATAGCTTTCTGCTCCTTAGTTCTTCCGGAACCCATTTAGGAAAACTGGAAGGTACTCCGCTCCAATGTTCCGTTCCGTCCGGATCAACCGTCCGAATCCGCTCTCCGGCCTTGGCATTCTCTATTTCCATTAAAATTTTAGCCTGCTCTTCAGCGATCTTCCCCTCGGAAATAAGCTGGATTTTAGTTTTGGCTTTCGGTTTATCTGTCGTTTTTCCTTTAAAGGACTTTAAAATTGCATTTCCTTCAGTCTGGCCTCGACTGTTTTTTTGCGAAGATAATTCTTTTCCAACATAATCGACAATCGCCCTTTTCCCGTCCTTAATTGCCCCCTCTATTGAATTGTAATGTCCATAAAAAGGAGAGCTCATTCCAGAATCTCCAACATTTGCGTCTATGGAAACTTGCCAATCACCATCTTTTAATTTTAAAACTTCGACTGAAGCAATCGGATAGCGGCGCCCCTTGAAAGGAACGGTTGCCGCGACCTCTCTATTTTTATCTGCAAATTTGTTGAACTCATCTCTTAATTTATTGCTTTCATCGACTATTTTTTGCCTTTCTTCTCCGTCTTTTGTATCTAAATTTTTCTCTAGCTCCTCCATCTTTCTAACTTTATCGGAAACAGATGTATCTATTTTTTCCTCGGCCGGTTTTATTCCTAACTTCCGATTGATCAAAGCGTCTATTATTTTGTCAGACTGAACGTGGAAGTTTGATTCTATATAAGCCGTGTCGAATAGGTGGTCAACGACTTCGTCTCTAAATTCCTGCCAGTCATCCGACAATTTTTCCATCGGATTTGAATACTCTCCAAGGTTCAAACCTTTTGCCTGGGCTCTTTTGACAGCGTAATCGGCTACAGCCAAACCAAAGTTGATGTGGTCCTCCTGGATCTCATTTTCTGCCGCGGTTATGGACTTCATCCTTTCTTCTATTTGGGTTTCTATCTGGGACTTTGCTGTCGGGTTTCTCTGGCCTTTTAAGGATTCCAGTTGTTGCTTCAATCCGTTGATCTCGTTCATTAGCGGGGTCTTTATCTCTTGGTCAAACTTTCCATAGGAGTCCAGCCATCTTTGTTGTAGATCGGCCGGTGTCTTTGTCGAAATATCGTCGGGAGAGAAAAGGCTCGTTTTTATTCCCTCTATCTTCTTAACGGTATCGGCCGGGACAATACTGATGATCGGGGTTGCTTTGTCGATCTCTTTCTTGACCTCTGCCGGAGTTTTATTCTCTGTTATTATATTGGTCGGATTATTTTTTCTTGCTTGGCTCGATAATTTTTGTTGCTCGGTCAACCTTGTCTCAAATTCCTTTTGTAGGTCTAATGCTGTTTTATTCTCGCTACCCAACAATTTTTGGCTGGCTGTTTCTGGGGACGAATTATCCAAAGTTTTGCTTTCACCAGTAAGAAATTGATAGGCGTTGTTCAAAATTTTAAAGTTGGTATCGCTTCCGCCCGTTTTGTCCGGGTGGGTTGTTTGCGCGGCCTTATAATAAGCCTGTTTTATTTCTTCTGCCGTGGATTTCTCGGTTAGTTTTGTCCCTGCAAACTGGTTGAGTTTTTCTAGGGCTTTCGATTTTAATTCTTTGATCGCCATCGTTTCGTCAATAGAAGAATATCTTCCAGTTTTAGATCCAGACAATCTTCCTTTCCCCCTGGCTAATCCATCAACGGCAGCTAAAATACCACCTTGAATATAGGCGTCTTCATCGGAGGCTCCTTCCAATTTGGAAATGCCATATCCCAATCCAAAAGCGGCCGGTATTGAAGCTAATTCTCCGGGCAATTTAAAGCCGCCCAACCCTATGGCTTTAGGAATAAACCCAAGAGCGGTATAGGGAACAGACATCACGACATCTTCGACGGCTTTTTTAGACCTATTTTCGACGTTCGGATCAAGTTGTCCGTAAGCCGCAAAACCAACAGCTCCCTGTAAAAACGGTAAAGCCTTAGCAACTATAGAAGAAGTTTTTGCTAGTTTGTCTATCGCCGATATCGACGCTAATCCTTTTCCGACCGCCCCGCTTATTCCTCCAATGGTATAAGCGGCACCGGCCACCTCCGACACTCCGGAAACAATCTTTTGAAAAGTAGTCTCTGGGACCGGAACTTCTGGACTGAGGAGATTGTTAGTTACTCCTTTGATAAAAGACCCTGTAATCATTTTCTCTGCCTTATTGTACATACCCAACTTGCTTCCTTCGTATTCCTCTTTCAACCGCGCGGCGTCTTGTTCATCTGCGGGGGCATAGGCAACTTGAGGCATAAGAGGATTGATAGATCCGCTTTCAGATATTGCTTTGCTGATATTATCTCTTAGGGGCTTGGTGTCATTAGCAACCGTTTCGAACGGTTCCTTAAACCAGTTGTACATTTTTTGGAAAAATCCTTCGTTTGAAGAGGTTTTTTTTGTGGTGGTATCTACCAATTTAATCGGACAAGAATTTGAAAAATCATTTTTATACTCTTCTGTTTTCACTGGCGTAAAGGTGCTATTTATTTTATTCCAATCAACTCCGTTTTTCTTTTTAACAGTGGTAGTCGTCGGCGTCTTTTGAGTTCCTTCGCCCGTAATGCTGTTATTAATACTGTTCCAGTCTATTGCCATAGGTGTTTGATTAAGTAAATTTATTTATCGTATTTTGCGCGATTATCGAGGCCAAGCAAATTATCAATTGCTTTGGTAGAAAGGTCGGGATAGCGCTGGTGCATTTTACTCCAAGCACTCGCCCAATTAATTTTTTTTGAATCCGTTGCCCTCATCGCCTGCACTAATTTATCCGCATAGTCCATAATTTCTTCCTTGGCTTTTTGGGTGTCAGCTTCCGTTGTGTCTTTAGTATCGCTAGCTGGTAATTTCTCCTGTCCCAGATAAACACTCTGAACCGTTGGCTGTCCGTCTGAACCCTGAATAATCACATCGGCGTATTTCGAACCATCGGCGGTTTGTCTAGTAGTCGTGGAAAGGATTGTTGATTTTGGATTCTTATTTTGTAAAGTTTGGTAAAATCCCATTGGGAGCCCAGATTGCACTTCCAAACGACTCATTGTTAATTTTTCACTATCACTCCAAGTGGCAATATCTGTGGCCCCACTGGATATTGCGTTATAGAGTATCTGAGCATTGGCGCGCGCGTTATCATTCGCGGTTTCTTCCTCGCTCTTTTGATCGTCGGAAATGCCTTTGACAACGTTGAAAAGCTGCAAAGTTTGGCTCAGCTGGGTGTTATAAGACTCGGTAGCGTTTTGATAGTCGGTCTGTTTGGCGTTCATTATTGTCCCGACAATGCTATAAGCAGTGCTTAATTGCTGTGTAAGTGTAGATTTTTGCGCATTTAAAGCAACAAGCTGATCGCTGGCATTTTGCTGTTGCTCCGTCATTCTCCCCTCGATCACGTTCATAGCAACCGGTTTTCCTTTCTCGGCCGTAGCATTAACCCTGTATCGCGCGTTAATGTCGTCTATTTGGGCATTGATTTCCGAAAGGGAAGATTCTACCTCATTGATGGACTTGCCTCCTAGCGAGCCCATAGGGTTTGCCAGCGAGTCTTTATAGGCTTGTTCCGTATTCGGAACAGCTGGTTGAGCCGTTGCCGTTGTACTCCCTATCCCCATGGCTTTTTTAGCCTCTGCCATCATTTCTGCAAAGTTTTGGACAGAAGACCTGATCGGAACATCATCAGAAGAAGAAAGAAGTGAAGCGGCGGCATCTTGCTCGCTATTGATAAAAGACTTGGCCGTGTTGGAATCGCTAACCTCGGAAGCGTTTTGAGGAGTTTCAGATTTCGGAGCTATTTGAGATCCCGATGGAATTATAGTTGAGGAAGAGCCGGAAGACTGGCCTCCCCTTAAAAGGTTTAACAATTGGGTATTCTGCGCCGCCGTTCCGGAATATCCCGTTATCCCGTACTTGGCCGCCAATGTTGCTCTCGAATTATAATCGGAAGCCTGGCCGACGCTTTTTAGATAATCGACGACGCTCACTCCGGTATAAGACGAAGAAGTCGACAAAAGACCAATACTCCCATTTGTAGGTGCCTTATTAACTGCTCCTGTTGTCGGAACAAGAGATCCAGATGGTTGTACTTTAGTCGCGGCTGCCGGCGCCGAAATAGCCGGAGAAGTAGTAACAGGTTGTATGGAAATTGTCCCGGAACTTGCTTGTGCCGCCCTCGATTGATTGTCAGCCGTACCTGCCGCTTGTCTTGCCTGTAATTCGGCCAATACTTTGGCCAAGTCTGCTTGTTGTTGTGCTGTAAGTGCCATAATTTTTATTTATTAATAATCTTGTTGATAAATAATGCTTGCTATCGTCAGTCTCGCGTAATCCGCGGCTCCACCGGTTATCCAGCCATTGTTCACTCTTGCTCCAAAAACTTTCCCTGGCGTCGAATTGAATGAATGGTTAGAAAGGGTTGCTTCCAAAACATCGTCAACATACCAATTCACATCGTAATTATCTCCGTTTGGAGAGATGGCTATCCTATATTTGTGCCATTTAGAATTATTTATTGTATGGGTAAGATTCACGCTATAAGAGGTAGAACCATCGTGGTAGCCTCCTTGAGTGGCCGTAGTAGAAAATTTGAATCCTACATTGACAGAGGTATCTATGTTCCCCGGACCGATTCTTAATTTCGCATATCCATTGCCAGTTAAATTGCATTGAGCGACACACTCCATTCCGGGACTCTTGGAAAAAGCTACGGGGAAAGAGTTAGTTCCTCCCAGTTGAACCCCAAAACCTCCAACGTGAATCCAAACTTCTTCGCTTGCCCCATCTGGTGCGACAAGGTTCAAGATATTATGAGCGTAAGGAACAAGCATCCCTCCGGCAGAGATGGAACTCTCCCAGCCGTCCAAAGACCCCAAAACCAATATACTCGTCCATCTTTTAAACCTAAGATTGTTCGCATAAATATCGCAACCGTCCAGTATCCCGGCGCTGATCGTCCCGAAAGTGCCGTTCACTCCCGAGATATTCCCTTTGAAGGTTATCTCTCCCGCCGCTCCCGCGGATTTATCGTATTTAAAACCTTGATTTCCGGCCCAATTTCCAAAAATAATATCTCCAACATCGGTCCCGCCGATTATTGCCTTAAAAACATCGTTCGACGCATCGTCTATTATCTGTAATCCAGTATTGGCGTCGGGGAAT